>SDBV01012588.1_pt1 | contig 10828 bp, 7 predicted proteins | sample 2277081 | NCBI WGS metagenome assembly SDBV01 (sample SAMN10402039, study PRJNA504765) | marine sediment metagenome | isolation source: marine sediment core GS10_PC15, 223 cmbsf | place: Arctic Ocean: Southern Knipovich Ridge | collected 2010
CTTGATACACATGCTTTTCTCTGGGCAATAAGCGACGATCCAAGGCTTAGTGCAAATGCAGAAGATGTCTATATGGACAGTGGAAATGAACTTTTTTTCAGTACTGTAAGTTACTGGGAGATAAGTATTAAAATATCAATCGGGAAACTGATACTGGCAGAAAACTGGCAGCAGGTTATTGACAGAGAAATGATTAATAACGGAATAAAATGGCTGGACCTGAAGAAAGAACATATTCATGGTATAATTGATCTTGATTTCCATCATAGGGACCCATTTGACAGGCTTCTCATTGCCCAGGCACAGCATGAAGAATTAGCCATACTGACAATAGATAAGTCTATTGCAAAATATGATGTAAAGACATTCTGGTAAATAAAAATTAACTTCCAGATAACACTGTGTACCAGGATTAAACATCGAGCCAGAAAAATTCCTCCAGAAAAACAGCCACTCCATCGTCGTTATTAGACAGGGTTATAGAGTCAGCTACAGCCTTAACTTCATCAGTTGCATTATCCATTGCCACCCCAATGCCTGCAGTCTCGATCATACTGATATCGTTCTGACCATCTCCAAATGCCATTATATTATCAATCTTAATATTCAGATGATCAGCAACTTCGAAAAGAGCTCTGCCCTTTGAAACTCCGCCGTCCATAAACTCCAAAAACATCGGATCCGAAAACATAACAGATAATCTCTTCCCGAAATGCTTCTTAATCGCTGTTCCCAACCCGTCCAGATAATCATGGTCCCCAAGATACATTATTTTTGTAAATCCATGAAGATTAAGATCTTCAAAATTAACAACCTTACCTTTTACATTCACATAATTTTCATAGAAATCAGCCTCGAGAGTTCTCTTTTCAAAATAAAGTTTCCCATTCCTGTAAATCTGGATATGTACACCATTTTCCCTTGCAAAATCTATTATGTACCGGGCAATATCATCCGGCAGCGAATGGTCCTTTATCAAATTACCGCTATTTCCCAGGATCCGGGCACCATTATAGCAGATAACAGGATGATTCAGGTTCAGATCATTTTTATAGGGCTCCAGAGCCTCGAAGCTTCTTCCTGTTGACAGAACCAAAGCAACTCCCTGTTCTTCCAAAGCTTCAAAACATCTTCTGGTTCTGGAGGAGATCTTTTTATCATCCGTAAGAAGTGTTCCATCCATGTCAAAAGCGATAGCTTTAATACTACTCTTCTTCATCCAGAAACTCCTCCACATGAGCATTCATATTCTCAAAATTGTCATCCTTCCTTACATCTTTCTGCCTGTAAAGGTCTATATCGGATTTGGAGAGTATATCATCAACACCATCAGGCCCTGCCGAATGAAGACCTATGCTGTAACTAACATGAATTATATCTTCCTGTTCATTAAGGATTTCCCTATCCTTTATTATTCGCTTACGAACAATTTCTGCATCTTCAATGGAAGTATCCGGCATCAGGATAACAAATTCATCACCACCATACCTGTAAACACTGTCTGCAAGACGAATATTACCTCTAAGTATTTCTGCTGTTCTTTTAAGAACATTATCCCCTTCCGGGTGTCCATACTTATCATTAATTTGCTTGAAATAATCAATATCGAGCATAAGAACTGATAGAGGGTGATTATAACGTTTGCAGCGTTCGATTTCTTTTATTAGAACCCTGTCAAAACTTCTCCTGTTAAAAACTTCTGTAAGACCATCCATAGATGCAATTTTTTTCATTGCCTTTACATAATAGAACTTTTCCAGAGCTACAGCGGTAAAATCTGCAATTGTCTGAAGGAGTTTCAGTTCGTAAGAGCTGAAAGATTCACCATTTAATTTATTAATTAGTTCAATAACACCAAATACTTTTCCGTTTACCCTTAAGGGCACTCCGATTATCGATTTAGTTTTAAATCCTGTAATTTTATCAACATTACCAATAAATCTTTCATCCCCTGTAACATCCTCAATTATTATAGATTTCCCTTTTTCAGCAATCCATCCAGCTATTCCTATGCCCTTGGGGATTTTAACTCCAATGAGCTTGTCGGCCCGTTCACCTACGGCAATCTTAAATGTAAGCTCACCGGTTTTGCTGTTTCTAAGCAGGAGAGACCAGTTTAAGGGTACAAAAATTGTCCCTATTTTCTCCATAACCCGATCCAGCATCTCTCTCATGGTCCGTGCTGATGTTATGGCAACACCAATATCAGTAAAAAACGAGAGTTTCACAAGATCACTGATATTTCCATTATTGTCATGTTCGTTCATAAACCCATCCTTAGTTAACCATGGAGTGTATTCTAGTGCAACTTATCGCATTATTGCAATTGTAACTTTAAAAATAATAAGTAATATAGTACAGATTATGAATATCAATCTTTTAAAAAATGATTTTTTACTACTCTTAACCGCAATAATCTGGGGTTTTTCATTTACTGCCCAACGGGCAGGGATGGAGTTTATCGGTCCATTTACATTTAACGGTGTTCGTTTTCTTATAGGAGCAATATCAATTCTTCCGCTAATATTCCTGGAGAATGGTAACCTCCACCCACACAAAAAGAATAAAAATATACAGAAATCTTCTGATGACAAGAGTTTTAAACACCTTATTCTATACGGTGCTGCAGGAGGTATTTTACTCTTTCTGGGTGCATCCCTTCAGCAGATTGGGATGGTTTATACAACAGCAGGAAAGGCTGGATTTATTACAGGAATGTATGTAATTATAGTTCCAATTCTGGGTATTTTCTTCCGTCATAAAGCAGGGTGGAGAAGATGGGCAGGAGCGATCCTCTCATTGACAGGGTTATACTTTCTCTCTGTAAAGGGCAGCGTTAAAATTAATACCGGAGATATCTTTGTTCTCCTGAGCGCCTTTTTCTGGGCATCACATGTTATTGCAATTTCTCACTTTTCTCCCCGAGTAAACGTTTTGAAGCTGGCCTTCACGCAGTATTTTTTCTGTGGAATTTTAAGTCTTGGTTCGGCATTTATTGTTGAGGATGTGCAAAAAAGTACAATACTACTGGCATGGCTGCCGATTCTATATGGAAGCATCTTCTCAGTAGGTATCGCGTACACACTCCAGGTATATGCCCAGAAAAAAGTCCACCCTGCCCATGCCGCCATTATTCTGAGTCTCGAAGGGGTCTTTGCAGTTCTGGGAGGATGGCTGATTCTTGGAGAATCTATGGGGTTTAAGGGGATGGTGGGATGTGCGCTGATGTTAGGTGGAATGTTTGTGTCCCAAAGCAATACTATTCTGGGGCAAAAGAGAGAATGAATAGTGAAAAATGAAAAACGAATAATATGGATAGGATAACTGCCTGATTCCAATCTTCATTATTCATTTTTCATTTTTAGTTTTTCATTAATCCCCATTATATGATAGTATTATATGCCTTACAAAAACAAAAGAGGAAAATATGAGAGACAGTTTTTTCGATTTTCTAAGAGGTATACCATTTTTTGAAGAGCTATCTGATGAGGATATCCACAGCATATCCAAGTATTGTACAAATAAGATTATTAAACCCGGACAAATTCTTTTTTACGAAGATGATCCTGCAGATATGTTCTATATCATTATGAGTGGTGAAGTTGAAGTATGGAAGGCTTTCGGAACAGACGATGAGGACATGCTGGCAGTTCACGGTCATGGAAAACTTTTTGGAGAGATGGCTCTTATTGATAACATGCCCCGAAGTGCAACAGTCAAGACAAGGACTCACACCAGGCTCCTTCAGATTGGTGAGCATGATTTTCAAAATATGATCCGGGAGAATTCATCTGTTGCTTTCTCTATTGTAAGAAGCCTCTCTTCCATGGTGCGAAAAAGTAATGAGACTTTTCTCGAGGACTTAAAAGAAAGAAATCTGGAACTGGAAAAAGCAAATATTGATCTAAAAATAGCCCATGAAGAACTGATAAAAAAAGAGAGACTATCCAACCTTGGCAAGTTCTCATCAATGATTTTACACGATCTAAGAAACCCTATTTCTACAGTTAAAGCATATACAGAACTTCTTTTAATGGACTCTGATATTCCTGAAAAACCAAGAAAGTATATTTCAAACATCAAATTTGAAACTGAACGGATAAATAACCTTGCCAGCGAACTTCTCGACTACTCAAAGGGAGATATTAGACTGGACATGAAGATTGTAGATCTTTCCGATTTCCTTTTAAAATTTGAAACCTCTGTTAAGCGGAGATTTTCTTCCAGTAATATCAACATCCTTTTTGAAAATAATTTCAGAGATCATGCCGTATTCGATTTTGAAAGGATGATGCGGGTAATGATGAACCTGGCAGAGAATGCCAGAAAAGCTCTTGCCGGGAAAGGAATATTTACAGTAAAAGCAGATAAAGTAGATCATACTCTTCAATTTATTATTAAAGACGATGGAGAAGGGATGAGTCCTGATATACAAAAACACATATTTGAACCCTTTTATTCTTCTTCCAGGGGCGGTGGTACTGGTCTTGGCATGGTGATTGTGAAAAACATTGTGGAAGCCCACGAGGGTGAACTTGATATAGTCAGTTCACCGGGAAAAGGTACTGAGATAAAGATTAGTATTCCTCTGAGATGACAGCAGGGGCGTGTTTGAAACCAGCTCTTACTTTATTAAATATGCTCATATTTCCAAAAAACCTTCAGTTTATAAAATATCTGCATTAATCAAAATAAATTTCTTGAGAAATTTGATAATACATATTACAATAGAGTAAATAAATACACAGAGAGGTTTTCATGAAGAAACTTTTATTAACATTAGTTGTATTGCTGTTTATCTCACTTGTACCGGTTTCAAGTGTTGAGCTTTCCGATCTTCACATGGCATATGGAAAGTGGATATTGACTGGTGATCGGTTATTTCAGCAAGATATTAAAGCAGGTATGGCACGAATCGATATTCCAGCTCCCCAGGCAGGCATGATGGTTTATGAGTTCAACATTCGATATGAGGACGGAGGAACAGACGATATGCATGCAGGTTTTGGAATTCACATTTTTGTAGATAAACCATCTGCCGGCAGAGCATGGGGAAATGGTAAATCCTATCTTCTCTGGCTCAATTATGATGAGAATGCAAAAAACATTACCAAAGGGCTTAGTGCACAAATATATAAAAGCATAAACCACAGCAGGATGGATCTGGTAGCTGATATTGATCTTAATGAGTATACATACCTTCTAACGGAAGATCTTTTAGATATGATTATTCCCATAAAGATAGTTGTCAACGGATTTAATGGAGATGTGAAGATCTATGATCCTTCAGATTCCAGCTATGTTTATAAGTTTAATCTTGGGACTTCAGCACCCCTTTCAGGACAATTTGTCAGTTTAAGAACTAACAGTATGGGAATAAGCTTCGGCAGATAATCCTTGTACGGGCACGGCGTACCGTGCCCTATTTTGTGGGGGCTCGATTTATCGAACCCCTACAAACAAAATGCGCATATATTATACCGCAGTACGGGCGCCGCACGCCATGTCCCTCCCTAACCTGCAGAAACTTTTTCTTCATCATGAAAATCAGATTTTTTCCCTGTTCCGGCAAATTTTAGATATGGAATAATAATATCATTCTTTGGAGCTTCAGTTCCATCATAAGTAATAGTCAAAACAGGCACACCGGTAAGATTTTCAATCTCCTTACTCATGGCTTCAGTGACCAGAGCCGGGCAGCAGAAGGCCGGATTTGTCTGCACAAACAGAGATACATCAGGATGCTCCTTCATAATGCGGAAAATTTTGAGTATGTTCTCACTACTTTCCCCTTCCTGTTCAACCCGAATATTGAATTGTGCCAGTTCTTTTTCCATCATTGGGTTCCTGGAGTTTATTTGCTTTCCAATATATTTTCCAAGATAACTGTGATACCGCCCCTCCAGAAGTTCCATAGCTGCCAGTAGAGACTTAAATATGATCACTTCGGGAAGTCTCATTTCTTTTGCCCATCTCTTGAAGAGCGCTCCACTGATTATTTTTGCATAATCATTATAGGGTGTAACTAAGACTTCACCGCCGGCATCTTCGATATACCCGATAAGGTCCTGGTTCATTACCTCATTATCCCGTACATAAAGATCCCCAAAGATTGCTACTTTTGGTTTATTTGTTTTTATATATTGAATTCCATCTAATTTTGTAATTACCTGTTTTACAGCATCTATAAAACTTTGCTCACCAAGAAATGCTTTCTTAAAAATATCTCCGGCTTCCAATATAACCCTGTCAGTCTCTCCTGTTACAAGTTCATAAGGCCTGATCATGCAGCCAATTTTCTTTAAGTTACCTCCGAACATGTATGCAAAATAGGTCTTAATCGACACAACAGGGCTGATCTCTACCATTGTAAGCTCACCGGTATATACACCTGCTCTGCTCATATCAACTCCTTCCTTCTCAATAAGGCTCTTTATAAAGGAGGGATACATGGCGATATTGCATGACAAACCTGATTTCATCATCCAGAGGACTGTTTTCTCAGGTTTAAGATTATACTTCCTTATATATTCAACATATTCGAGAGCTACTGCATTGATCGGAATACACTGACCGGTGTTCAGTTTCATACTGGAAGAGATCATCTGAGGAGTCTCTTCCAGAACACGGGCATCAATTCCCACATTTTGCAGGTTTGCTGCAATCAACGGGAGAACAAGAGAATCCCAATTAGGCAGAAGAACTGTTTTCCCTTTTAAGGAAGTTTCTATTACAGGCGCAACCGGCAGTTTTGCTTTTTCCCGGATATTTTCATTATCTGATTTCAAATGATTACGGAAGGCTCTTACTCCGGCTTCTATCCTTGTTTCATATCCAACATTTGAATCATGATCATCAATCTGTAAAATAAGATAAGGTTTCTCATGTTCATCCATTATCCTTTTAAAATATTCCAGGGTAAAAGAATCGGGGGAGCACTTGAAGGAAGTAATAAATACAGGATACAACCCTTCAGTTCGGGTACAGTAATCAGCAGCAGCCAGAATTGCAGACGGATAGGCCCAGTGGAACTGATCCAGCAGTTTATCTACCGGATCAGAGGGTTCGGTTATAGGAAGGGAATCGGTAAAGATTGTTTCAATTCCAAGAGACGCAAAAAAATCAGGAATATCCTTATTCATCGATTCCAGAAGTACCGTATAGGGTCTTCCTGTCAGTAATACTTTTATTTCATCCTTCTGTGGCAAAGTGTAAATTTCTTTTATTTTAAGCTTTGTCTCCCTATAGTAGGACAGTGCTGCATCATATGCTTTTGATATATCAAGAAAATTAAATTTTCCGGGGATGAACTGATTCATGACTTTTAGAAGTTCATACTTTGTTTTTAATTGATTTGATCTATGATTGATAAGGAGCCTCATACTTTTAATTTCTTTTCCGCTATGCTCAACTTTAGAGACAAGTGTAGAGCTGAACTGTGTGTAATAACAAAACTTCCTTGATCTCGAAGGATTCTTATCATCCTTTTTGTTCTCTATGTGGGTGGGTAGAAAAATTATATCAGACTTGTCGACCAGACTATCCACATGTCCATAAAATGCGGTCATGGGTGCGCAGAATTCCGCTCCTGATAATTTTTTACCACTGGATATGACATCATGGAGAGATTCACTTGTAACAGTTTTTATTCCAAGGGTATGAAAAAATTTCTGCCATAAAGGGAGTTCCTCAAAAATCTGTAAACCAGCAGGAAGACCTATAACTGGAAGATCTGTGCCTTGAATTTCTTTTAATGCAAGGGGAGCAAGAGTCCTACGTCTAACTTTTAACAAAGAGGGAATCTTCTCTTTCCTGACAAATTTCTTTGTCTTATAATCTCTTCCACAGAGAAATCCGTAGGCAACTTCCTCATCCTTAACTGATGCGACCCTGATCCTGCAATTATTCAGACAAAGATCACAGGTTTCTGACCGTACAGGAATGTTTTCCTTGTAGATGTCCAGTCCCTTAAACGTAGAGACTCCACTTTGTTCTTCTGCGGCTGTAATGGCTGAACCCAACGCACCAGTAAGATGACAGTATTTAGAAACAAGAATAGGCTTATTAAGTTTTTGTTCGAATGCAGCTACGAGAGCTTTATTCTTTGCTGTCGCCCCCTGAAAAAATACACGATCACCTATATTCCCCTCAGTGGCAACCTTCTGAAGATAGTTTTCACGGACAGAATACAGTACTGCTGCTAGTATTTCGTTTACCCCGTAATTTTTGTTAAGGTAATGGTTGATATCTCTTTCCATAAAAACAGTACATCTGTCACTGGCCAAAGGGGCCCTGGCTCCTTCCGCTAAAGAGGCATATTGCGACAAGGGAACTCCCAGCTTAAGAGCCTGTTCTTCAATAAAACTTCCGGTACCGGCAGCACATACTGTATTCATCTGGGAGAAAGTTACAACCCCGTTTCTTAAGGTAGTAAATTTTGCGTCCTGACCACCAATCTCAATTATGGTATCTATATCAGGATCAAGATCTACAGCAGCCCTTGCATGGGCTGATATCTCGTCCATGATAATATCAGCTCCAACCAGCTTCCCAATAAATTTTCTACCCGACCCGGTACTTCCTACTGCTGTAAAATTTAAGTTTATTTTCCTTGTTTGAAGATAAGAACTGCATGCTTCAAAAATAGTCTGAATTGCAGCTATCGGCCGACCGGCTGTTCTTGTATAAAACCCTGCAACCGGGGACAAATCCGGATCAATTATTATGGCTTTTGTAGAGGTGGATCCTATATCGATACCCATGTAGACATCCATTGAACTTCCAGGTTCAAGTTCCTGATAAATATCAACTTCTACATCAGAAATATTATTGAGTAAAGAATAATCATAATGTTCCAATCCATCAAAATCCGGATAATCTGAAAGTTTTAATTCCAATGGTTCATAAAAGTACTCTTTTTTTAGATTATTTATAGTATGGATCGAATCTATAGAGTAATCTGCCCCTCCCGTTTGCTCTTCTTCCAAAAACAACTGTACTGCACCTATGGCCCCAAACAGATGTGAATATTCATGAACCTCAAGTTTATGACCGATCACATTTTCAAGGTGCCTGACTACGGATTCATTTCTTGCAACACCCCCTGCAAAAACCATAGGACTATGATCAGTTTCCCCATTAATAAGAGTATCAGCAATGTTATTAGCCAATCCTAAACTAAGACCGTCACAAATTTCCTCAAGAGAATATCCTTCCTGTTGTGAGTGGATTATATCCGTTTTTGCAAACACAGAACATCTTGAGGCAATTTTTGGGATCTCTCCGGTATTGGCCATTGCTTTTGCACTAAGTTCTGCACTACCGGGAAGGTTTAGTCTTTTTGCCTGTTGGTCAAGAAAACCCCCGGTCCCGGCCGCACAGGAAGTATTGGACTTCATATTAGTATAATTTCCATCTTCATCGAATTCAATTAGGGCAAATTTTTCACCACCAACATTAAGAATAGATCTAAAATCTTTATAAAAGAATTTTACACCTTGAATGATTGATATATGGGTATCAAAATCTACAGCTCCTTTATAAATATCAGGAGCACCTGATGTTCTTGCAATCCCGACTACATTGGAATAATCAATTTCAAGAAGAAGATCTCTAAGGACCAGAGCCGGTTTCCCATGATGATATACATATTTATGATCCAAAATAGTTCCATCCAGATCCATCCTGACTACCGATACAGTCACAGATCCGGCATCAATCCCAATTATACTGCTGTTTAAATCCATTTTTTCCTTGTCCCACTTTACGGTAGAATAGGTACAAAAAAAATACACAATTCTACTTTTATTGTCTCTTTTTGTCCCGCTCCATGGTAGAACCGGTACAAAAAAATTATACTACTTCACTTTTATTCTGCCCTTTAAATATATCTCGCCGGATTCAACAAGTCTGGTAAAGAGATCTCCATATTCAGTTCTTGCTTTCTTAATCCTGGCAATCATTGTCCAGGCAGTATCCTTATTTACATCCAAAACTTCAGCGAGTTTTCTGACACTGATTAATTTTTCATTCTGAATAAAAATTTCAATGGCTGCAAACCACTTCTGCAGTGGTATTCGTGTATTATGAAAGAGTGTTTTTACCGTTACCGAGAATGATACATTACAGGCATTGCAGTGGTACCTGAATTCCTTCTTCATGGAACTGACCCTGTGTGAATGGCAATGGGGACATGCTGGTTTATTACTCCACCGTATCTTTTCAATGTATTGTATGCAGTTTTCTTTCGTGGGGAAGTTTTTATATATATCTGCAATATGAGGCAAATCCTTCATATATTAAAGATAAAACCGTAAGGGCCTGAGGGTCAAGAGCTTACTACCATAAAATGGGACAAAAATTGTACTACCTTTTTACCTCCACTGCAGTCGAATGGGTCCTGGAACCCCTACTGGGCATCGCCGGCTCAGTGGATGTTACTATATTTACAGAGCCATTAAGCCCATCACCATTACTTACTTTTATCCATCCTCCCTGATTAAGAGATACATTTCCAGGAGCAATTTTATCTGTTACACAAACCTGGTTTTTTATATGCCCCGTTTCACTCAAAACAGAGACTATCATTCCATCTGTAATTCCCCGTCCTTCGGCATCCAGGGGATTCATCCACAGTTTATTGTCAATAAGTTTTTGAAAAACCGAAATATTATTATTCTGAGAGTGAATACGAAATTTATCATGGGGTGTAATAAGTCTAAGAGGATACTCAGCTGTTACATCCATAATTTCCACTTCAGGAATCGCGGTACCACCAATAGATGTAAATGAAGGCAACTCTATTTCGATCTTTCCGGAGGGGGTACTA
>SDBV01012589.1_pt1 | contig 10828 bp, 29 predicted proteins | sample 2277081 | NCBI WGS metagenome assembly SDBV01 (sample SAMN10402039, study PRJNA504765) | marine sediment metagenome | isolation source: marine sediment core GS10_PC15, 223 cmbsf | place: Arctic Ocean: Southern Knipovich Ridge | collected 2010
AAATGTTAGAAGAATTAATGAAAAAATCAAAAAGAGAATTAATTAATATAATTAATAGTCAAAATAGTGCAATAGGAAGATATAAAAATAGGATAATTAGAAATGATGGACTTATTAGACATTATAAACATCATTTAAAAAGTACAGCAGAAAAATTAAAATATATTGCTGAACATCCATATGGAAAAACATTAAAATTAGATTTAAAAATAGAAAAGAAAAAGAAAAAGAGAAAAAAGAGAAATGAAAATAATTATGTGTAGAGAATGCGGAATAGTAGTAGAAAAAGCTCCAAAGAAATGTAGTATATGTGGTAGTATTAAATTTAAAAAGGAAGAGGTAAATTAAATGAAAATGAATCAATTAAGAGAATTATTAAATCTTACAAAAGTGATATTTAGAGAACCAACAGATAAAGACCCAACTGATTTAGATTGTATTTTAATACCAATAAGCCCTTACAAAACAATCGAAGTTTATAGCAAAAATATAATTGATGTTGGTGGAATATATATTAGAACACTCAAAAAGAAGTGTGAATATAATAATTTTATAAACATTGAAAAGAACACATTAAAATTTATAGAGGTAAAAAATGTATTTTGATATAGAAGAATTTAAAGATGAGATGGGTTTAGTTGGTCCAGATGAGGGAGATAACATAGTGGTTGCTGGATTAAAAATCATTGAAATTATAATAACTGCTATTGTAATGACATTCGTTTGTTTAAGAATTGGAAGAAAAGTTTCTAATAAATGTATGTCCTTCGAAGAAGCCCAGAGAATAAGAAAAGAATATGGGGTAATTATTAATTAAGAGGTGAAATAATATGATAGTAGAATTTTATTTATTAACATTTATATTAGGAATATTATTAGGAATAATATATGAAGCATCAACAAAAGCAATGTATATATTTTTAGGAGGAAGTCTTATATATACTCTATTTAATTTAATTACCAGACCAAAAACATTAAATATGAATAATATTGAAGAGGGTATGTCAAATTGGCATTATGTATCTTTAAGTATTATTATGGCTATTGGAATATTTATAGGAGGCGAAATATATAAAAAAATTAGGAAATATAAAAATAGAAATAAAAAAGAGGAAAATGAAAGTGAGGAAAATAAAAAGGAAGGATTTTAAATAGGACGAGGTGTAAAAAATGAAAATATCTGAAATGAGTAAAAAACAATTAAAAGAAGAGTATATTTCTGTTTGTGAATTAATAGATATTACTGGTTGTTTTGGAGTTAATGATTTAAAATGGAGAGCCGCATTAGAAGTTGAGATAGAGAAAAGAGGAATGATTATAACAAATAAAGTAGAGGTAAAAAATGAATAATGAGTGTGATGCAGGATTACATACTATTGTAAGACGAGAACATGGAAAAATAGAAGCAACATTTGGAAAATGTGATAGTTGTCATGTTGAAGTACTTTTAAATGATATGTATAATCAACAAGGAGGAACTGAGATATTTAGAAGACAAAATTTTTATAAAGGATTAAGACTTAATTATATTTTAGGTCAAATGAGAGAACAAGAAAATTTTGATGTTTTTACAGAAGATGAAAGACAATATATTCAAATTTTGAATACAACAATTAATGATATAGAGTTTTTTAAATATCATTTAGGATTATATGAAGAGGTTAGGAAGAAATAAAATGAAAATAGCAGAAAGGTTATGGGGAATAGAACTTAATTTAGATATAATTATTTTAATAGTATTGTGGTATTTAAATTATAATACTGCTTTTTGGATATTGTTAATTTTATTTATAATAAATGCTATAATTGTAGGAAAGAAAGGATAAAATGGTAAATGAAAAATTAGTAAAAGAATTTATAAAAGTATCAATTAAAAGAGAAAAGTTACACAACCAATTAGAAGAACAATTCAAAAAGATAGCAAGTAGAGTTAGTGGGGGAGGATTTGTAAGGGTTGCAAGTGCTGATAGTAACGATATAAATTATGAATCATATTTTCAAGGATGTGGGAATGATTATTATGATTTTCCTACCAAGTTGTTGTATATGACCAATGAAGAATTAAATTTATATTTTGGAAAGGAAAAAAAAGTAAAAGAAAGAAAAGAAAAAGCAGAACAGAAAAGATGGGAAAAAGAAGAAGAAGCTAAAGAAAAAAGAATATATAAAAGATTAAAGAAGAAATATGAAACAACAAACTAAAATAATAAATGAATATAAAATTAAAATAGTCAATAGTAATGATTATAATTATATCTTTAATTTATCCAATGGATATTTTGCTAGATGGGGAAAAACAAAAAAAGATAATCCAGAATATAGTAAATTTGGACCAGAAATACTTGATATAGAAATAAGTTCGCAATGTTCAAATGGTTGTAGTTTTTGTTATAAATCAAATACAGTTAAAGGAAATAATATGTCTTTAGAAACTTTTAAAACAATGTTTGATAAATTTCCTAATAATTTAACTCAAATTGCTTTTGGTATTGGAGATATTGATGCAAATAAAGATTTATGGGATATTATGATATATTGTAGAAAAAATGATATTATTCCTAATATAACAATAAATGGTTCAAGAATGAATAATGATTATTATGATAAATTATCTTTATTATGTGGTGCGGTTGCAGTTAGTTTATATGACTATGATACTTGTTATAATGCAGTGAAAGAATTAACAGATAGAGGAATGAAACAAGTTAATATTCATTGTTTATTGTCTGAAGAAACATTTGGCAAATGTATGAAAGTTTTAAAAGATAAACAAAAAGATTATAGACTTAAAAATCTTAATGCTGTTGTTTTTTTGTTTTTAAAACCAAAGGGTGATAGAAATAATTTTCATAAATTAAATTCAATGTTGAAATTTAAAAAATTGATTAATTATGCGTTTGATAATAATATATCAATAGGGTTTGATAGTTGTTCAGCTTCAAATTTTTTAAAAGCAATAAAAGAACATAAAAAATATAAAGAAATTGAGGAAATGATTGAACCTTGTGAATCAACATTGTTTTCATATTATATTAATGTTAATGGTTTAGGATATCCTTGTAGTTTTTCAGAAGGAACCAAATATAAAGGAATAGATGTTGTAAATTGTAAAGATTTTATGAAAGATATATGGAAAGGAAAAGAAACTTTAAATTTTAGAAAACGAGTAAGTAAAAATATAGATTGTAATAATTGTAGAATGTGTCCATTGTATAATTTAGAAATAGGAGGTAAATAAAAATGGTAAAAATATTAAAATATAAAATAAGACGATTTGAGGTGTCTAGCAAGAATGTTAGTAGATTTAAAATAATAGAACACGAATGTTTGTATTTTAAAGGTGTAGATGTTTTATGGGTAGATTATCTTCATGATAAAAGTATAACAATAACAGTAAAACAACCTTTTAAAATGATTAAAAAAGATGGAATGAGATTAATTTGTAGTGAAAAAGAATACAAAAATTATAAAAATAAGATTAAGGTGAAAAAATGAAAATAAGAAATGGTTTTGTAAGTAACGGTAGTTCAAGTAGTTTTTTAATTGTTGGTGTTCAAGGTGGAAACGAATTTTTAAAAAAAGATGGTGTAACAGAACAAGGAGGAGTTGGAAAAACAAATGGTGAACATTTAGTATATTATGGTGGATATGCAGAAGATTATGATGATATTAAAACATATAAACCAGATTATGCAGGAATTGAAGTTGAAAAATTATTAGAAACAAAAACGTTAAATGAGATTAAAAAAATGTTTGTTAAATTAATTAAGGAGAAATTTAATAAAGATATTCCAATAGAAAGAGTTGGTTTACATTATGGGGAGGCAAGTTCAGAATGAAAATAAGAAATGGATTTGTAAGTAATAGTAGTTCAAGTAGTTTTGTATTAGATTATCATACAGACAAGAAAAAAGATATAACATCATTAAAAAAAGTTAAGGAAATTTTAAATAAGCTTGTAGAAATGGAAAAATTGTTTAATTCTAAAATAAAGTTTGAAGATATTTTTAATTTAAATTTTGATGCAGATAATATGGGAGTTGAAGCTAAAGAAATTGATATTATTAAAACAAGAAAAGAATGGGAAGATAATTTATATACTGAAAAAACAGACTTTGAAAAGTGTAAAGGAAAGATAATTATTCATAGTGCTGAAGATAACAGTATTCCATATTGGATGAAGGAATTTTTAGAATACAAATTAAATGCAAAGTATTGGCATTGGGGATAAAAATGACTGAAAAATATAGATTTGAGGACGACATTGAAAGAAAAGATGTTGAAGGATTAATAAATCGTTTGTACGAAAAAGGATGGAGATTTAAAGCCTTTTTACAATATGAAAGAGAATATGACGGAAAAATTGGAATTTTATTTATATATTATCAGTGATAAAAATGTCATTATTTAATAAGAAAACGGAAAAAGTAAAAAAATATTATATTAAAATAATATTTCCAACTGATAATTATGGTGACAACGAAATAGAAAAAAATTTTAATAATGAAAATGATATGAAAATTGAATTAGAAAAAATTAAAGAACAAATTAAAAATGGAAAATTATTAGTAAGAAAATATAATGATGAAACACGTGAAATATTAAATATGAGTATGGTAAATAAAATATATTATGGTGAAGAATAAAATGATAAAAAAATATAGGATAGCTCAAATTAAAACCAAAATAGTAGTTAATTCAGATATAGTTGTTGATAGTCTTAAAGATATATTAAAGGGAATGGAGGATTATAGAAGACATAGAAATATGACTTGGCTTAAACATAAAGTTAAAGATTTAATAAAACAACTTGAAAAAATAGAATAAAATGATACCAGATAAAATAAAAGGAATGATGCAAGTATTATTGCAGAATGGGTATGAAGCATATATTGTAGGTGGAGCTATAAGAGATTATTATTTTGGAGTTAAACCAAAAGATTATGATATTTTTACAAATGCAACAGGAAAACAAATATTAGAAATGTTTCCAGAGGGTAAAATTATTGGTGGAGAGGAAAGACAAGAAAAAATATTAACTGTTATAGTTCATGGTGTAGAAATTAGTCAATATAGAAAAAATGGTGATAGAACTAAAACAGGAAATACATTATCAGAACATCAAGCAACTTGTGATTTTACAATAAATAGTATTGCTATGGATGTTGATGGAAATATTATTGACCCATATAGAGGAACTAAACATATTGAAATTAAAAAATTAATGTTTGTTGGAATTCCACAAGAAAGAGTAGATGAGGATATATTAAGACTATTAAGGGGAATAAGATTTGCATCAAAATATAAATTACAATTAGATTCAGATACAGAATTTATAATAGTAAGAAATGTTTATAAAATAAAAGAATTACCACAAGAAAGAGTTAGAAAAGAATTAATGAAAATTTTAAGTTGTTCTAAAGGAATGGATTATTTAATATATTATGGATATATAAATTTTATTTTTCCTGAATATAAAACAATTAAAGATATGGAAGGAGGACAACATCATAAAGAATTTGTTCATAGTCATTTATTAAATTCTTTTGAGGAGGCTTGTAAAATAACTGATAATATTTTACTTAGACTAGCATGTTTTTTACATGATATTGGAAAAGGACAAACACAAACATTTGAAGAAAATGGAGAACAAACACATTTTTATCAACATGAAAATATTGGAGAAGAAATAGTAAGAAAAAGAATGAATAATCTTAAATTTAGTAATGATGATATTAAATATGTGACTACATTGGTTAGATGTCATATGTACACCTATAAAGATAAACCAGGCAAAAAAAGTTATATCAAATTTTTTAATAAATTAGAAAGTGCAAACATACCTATAGAAGATTATATTATGTTGATATATTCTGACCATCAATCTAATATGTCTAAACCTAGAATTAAATTTGGAGATTTTATTAAAGAAAATTGGTTATATAAAAAATATTATGAAATTAAATATTCAGAAGAACCAATGAAGGTTAGTGACTTGAAGATTAGTGGTCAAGATGTAATTGAAATTTTAGAAATTAAACCTGGACCACAAGTAGGAGAAACACTCAATATAATATTTGATTTAGTAATGGATGGAAAATTAAAAAATGATAGAGCTGAATTAATGAATTCATTACAAGAAGGAAAAACAAGTAGATTAAAATTTTTAGTAGATGGAGGAGTTTATAATATAGAAGATGCTAATAAAGCTTTAAAAGATAAAGAGGCAAATAAAAATGAAAAAAAATAAAACAGTAAAAGAAAAAAGACATGAACTTTTTGGATGGTTAATTGGTATTGCAATAGCAGTTTATACAGCTATTACTATGTATATTGAAATTGAGACAGAATATATATTTAATGCTATTTATTTAATACCGCTTGCAATTGGTTGGCTATTATTTAGTGAATGGGGATATTATGGTTTTATGAGTGAAGAAAAAAAAATTAAAGGATGGTTTACAAATAAATGTATTTGGTTAATTTTAGGAATTTTTTGTGCAGGAGGTTCTATGCTTGCAGGTTTAGGTATTCTTTTAATAGCTAAGTTATTAATAGAATTTGTTGGTAGTGAATATGTTCTTTCAACATTAATAATATCAGGTATAATTGCAGTATATTTGTTTGCAAATTATATGTGGGGCAAAAAGATTATTAGAGATAATAAAAAGGAAGTTAAAAAGAAGAAATAAAATGAAAGAAGATTTTATTAAAGAACTTATAGATGATTTAAAAGAAAAAATTAAATTTACTAAAGAATATAATCATAAACCAGAACATTATTGTCATAGAAAGGAAGAGTATAATAGTGAAAACGAATATTCTGTTGCATTAGAAAATGCTAGTGAATCAGTCAAACGAGCGATTGAAGATGATAAACATATAATAAAATATCATAAAAATATGATTAAAAAAATTAAATTGTTGAAAAAAAATCCTAAAATTATTAAAGAAAAAGAATTATGGTTAAGGGTAATGAGTGAATTACGTAGAGATTTTAGACATAATCATGATAGTAGAAATCATGATTTAGGGTGGGGAGGAGAAATTGTACTTAAATGTTTATTTGATATGGAGAATAAAAAATGAAAAAACCAAAGTTAAAGACACATAAACCGCATTATGATTATTATGAAGTTATTCATTATTTGGAAGATAAATATAAATTTAATTCAAGAGATTATAAAGAAAGCCATAATCATTTTAAAAAATATCAAGATGAGACTAAAGATGTTTTTCCTGTAGAATGGTATCCAGATTGTAGTGGTAAATATCAAGGATTCAAAAATGAATGGACTATTAGAAGAAATGGTAAAATAATAGAAGCAACAAAAGAACAATATGATGCAGATTTTAAATTAATTCACGAACATTATCAAAGATATTTATTATGGGAAAAAGAAAATCCAAGTCCAGAATATTGTGATTTTTGGCATTGGTTTGCTGAACATAATGAAATCCATCAAAATGATTGTTATGCTTATTTGTATATTAATAATAAAGAAGACTTTGATTGTATTGAAGAAGATACACCTGATTGGGTTATAAAAATATTAAGGTTATTACAAAAAGAATTTCCATTAAATATGGAAGATGGTTATAGATTTTGGATTGAATGATAACTTAAAAAATGAAAAAATTAATATTAATGGTTGGATTACCACGTTCAGGTAAATCGACTTGGGCCAAGAAGTCAGGATATCCAATAGTTAATCCAGATTCAATTAGGTTGGCATTACACGGTGAAGTATTTATTAAAAGTTTTGAATCTCAAGTTTGGATGATGGCTAGAAGAATGGTTGAATCTTTATTTTTAGCAGGCCATGATATTGTTATATTAGATGCAACAAGTATTTCAAAAGCAGATAGAGATGAATGGGATGCAACAGATAAATGGATTACTTATTTTAAATATATCATAGCTTCAAAATCAATATGTATTAGAAGAGCAATGTCAGGACATAGAACAGAATTAATTCCAGTTATAGAAAAAATGAATAATGAGTTTGAATTACCAACTAAAGAGGAAAGAAAATGGAATCAGAAATAAAAATAAAATATAAGCAGTTTGTAATTGTACCAAAAAGACCTAAAATGAGTAAAGGTAAAATGGCAAGCCAAGTTGCACATGCTACATTTATGGCTCTTGAAAATACAGATAAAAAATTAATAGAAGATTGGAAAAAATCTGGAATGTGCGTTATTGTTTTAGAATGTAAAAATGAGATTAAACTTTATGGAATTGCTAAATATTTAGAGCAGTGGAAAATTCCAAACCATTTATATATAGATGAAGGAATTACAGAGATAGAGATGGGCACTGCAACAGCATTAGCAACAGGAGTTATGACAGAAGAACAATATTGGATGTTAAGTCAATTAAAATTATTTAAGGGATAAAATGAGTAAAAATCAAACACGAATTAGAAATACTTGTGTGACTTGTAAACATGGTAATAAAACATTAGAAGAACACCCGTGTAATACATGCGATGGAAAAGAAAGTAATTGGGAGGCAGAATAAAATGGATATAAAATATCAACCTGTATCTAAGGAAATATTTATCATATAAAGAAAAAAAACAGGAGGAATAAAAATGCAATTACCAAAATGTAAATATAAAGGAACAGAAATGGATTTAGCTAAATTAGATGGTAGAGCAGATGTTGGTTTTGAAGACCATGGATTATTTGTTTTAACAGCTACATTTGATTATGATATTACCAGTCAAGGATTAGGATATACAGTAGACCATAAATTTATCAAAAAATTTATCCGAGTATTTGGTGTAGATATGCTTAGTAAATGTAGTGGATATTTATTTGTTGAACATGAACATGGAGCTATATTAAGATTAATACCTTTTCCAACAGAATCAGGAGAAGAATTTGATATAGCTAAATTTGTAAAAAGAAAAATAGAATTAAATTAAAATGAGTTTAGATACTATAAAAAAGGATTTGGATAAAGCTCTTGAAGTGGCAAACCTCAAAGAAATAGATAGATTTAATATTCTTTCAGATAATTTGAAAAAGGCATTTGGTTCTGAAGTTGAAGTGATATGTGTACTAATACAAAGACATGCATATGAAGTATTGAAAAGAGCCAATATAAAACCACATGAAGAAATAGAAATTAAATCAAAGGAAATTACAACTAAAGAAGCAAAAGAAAAAATTATCAAATTATTACAAAAAAATCAAAATTTAAATAAATAGAATAATAATTTAAACTATATATTAGTATATTTGTTAATAATTCAATGGTTAAAATAAAGATAAATGAGGATTTTTATGTGTAAAAAACATAATACAAAATAAATAATAAAATGATAAAAGAACCAATGCAGATACCTTATGCAAATGAGGATATGGAAAATGTAAGAAACTTAGCAGTTTATAATTATAGAAAATTTATCAATGATAAAATTAAAAAATTAATGGAAGAAATAAGTTCTATTAGAACTGATAAAGGTGGTAGAACATTTCAAATTCAAATGTATCATATAGTACCAAGAACTATAGATTCATATAGTACCAAGAACTATAAATAAGAGGTGTAAAAATGTGTAGTGGTGGAATAAGTAAAACAATAAATATTAAAGAAATTGAATACAATGGATATGTTATAATAATAAATACAGAGTTATTATATCCAAAACATTTGAATAAAATATTCTATATAATGGTTGCTGAAGGAAAAGAATGTTATAAATATGATAAAGTGTTTCATAAATGGTGTGATAATTATAAAGATAAAATAGCGTTATATAGTGAAAATAAAAAAAATAAAAATGGAAAATCAAAGCCAATAAAACCAAGTAAAAAGATATATAATTCAAAACCATATATTGATATTGAATATGATAATTTTTATAGTTATAATAGAATTTATACTAAAAAACAACTTAATAAAGCTATTAAATATATAAAAAATAAAATTGATAAAGAATTAAAAATTAAAAAAGGAGGAAAAAATGGAAAATAAATCTAAAAAATATGAAGTTGAATGGATTTCAGCACATTATGAAAATTTTCTTATTAAAATTAAAGGAAAAAAAGACACAGTATTTGCATCACCAGAGTTTGTAGAAAAAATTATTAAAGGAATTTAAAGGAATTAAAATTAAAGGTGTGATAAGTAAAAAAAGAACAAGGACGTGGATAGAATGAAAAAAATTAAAGTTGAATCTAAAACATTAGAAGTATGGATTGAAATTTTTAAAATTTGGAAAATAAAAATGGATAATATATATGGTGAAAAAGGTGAACATAGAAATGATGCAACAATGTGGGATGATAATCCAGCAGAATGGATGAAACAATATAATGATAGTGTTTTCTCTTCTTGGTGTGAGTGGGATGGAGGATGTCCTTTTTGGGAAAAACATTTAAAAGATGAAAAATTAATTATTAAAGATAAAGAAAAATTATTTGATATATTTTTGGAAGGATATTTAGAAAATGTTAAAAAAGAATTACCAGAAAGTTATAGAGCACAACAATTAAAACAAGGTTGTTTAGCTAAAGATGCTGTATATGAATTTGAAACAAGATTTTTAAAACAACCATTTATGAAAGCTATTGATGAGGCTGTAAAAGAATGAGTTTAGTAATGAAATTTGGAAAAGGACAAGGTAGTAGTTATATTTGCCCGATTGGTTTGCAGGAAGTAGAAATAACCAAGAAAGATAAAAAATTAACCATTGAACAATTTGGAAAACAATTAGCTAAACAATTAAAAATTAAAGATGGTGAAATTATTATAGATAGTATTAATTTTACGTTTAGTAGGAAAAAAGAATGATAAGGAATGTTTGTACTTGTA
>SDBV01012590.1_pt1 | contig 10827 bp, 10 predicted proteins | sample 2277081 | NCBI WGS metagenome assembly SDBV01 (sample SAMN10402039, study PRJNA504765) | marine sediment metagenome | isolation source: marine sediment core GS10_PC15, 223 cmbsf | place: Arctic Ocean: Southern Knipovich Ridge | collected 2010
GCCGGCTTTTCAGCAGGTGCAGCCGGCTTCTCGGCCGGCGATGCGGGTAGTTCCAGGCTAGGGGTTTCCGCAGCCTTTTCTTTAGTCTCCAACCCGGTCGTGGCGGGTTGGGCTTTTTGGTCCTTCGGCGTTGCCTTCTTCTTGGCAGGCTGACAGCCGATGGCCACGACGACGATACACATCGCCGTCACACTCAATAAAAACGTTCTCATAGCGAACCTCCTCTGAAAGAAACATGGTTGTATCAGTCCCGGAAGGATACCTCTTATAAATGCGGAAGTAAACATGTCAGCGGAAGATGTTTGCCATTTTCTCGATCGCATTCTCGCTCGCACTGTCCGGCTAATCACAAGACAGGGGGGTGTTTGCCGATGTCGCGACATGCGGCTACTCGCAAATTGGGTAGTTTGCCAACTATTTAAGCTCAATGTTCGAGCATTTTCCTCAATCAATTCCTGCATTGCATCGCGTCCGAGGCACAAGCAAAGCAAAAATCATAACGAAATAGATAAGCATGGCTATTTGCTATAAAACCAATATTTATGGTTCCGAGGATAGTTTTGTGGGTGTTTTAGAGGGTAGAGGACGGAAAACAGACGTAAGTCCCCGCGTTGACGAACTCTCGGCCGTTTGGTACAAAGCACTGTTTATAAGGTTAGCGGTGGCGGCTCGCCGTGCATCGGTATTCGGACAATCGAAAACATCAGTAGTATTTCAGGAGGCGGCACGTGCCTATTAGCGAAAGAGGAAAAGAGATTAAACGCCGACGTCATCGTCGCAAGAAGCTGGGACTATTGGCCAAACGCTTGAAAAAAGCCACGGTCTCCGAAAAAGTGCTAATTGCGGAAAAAATCCGTAACCTAACGCCGGGCGGCGAGGTAATCGTCAAAGATTGGGAACTCGAGTCGCGCTAACACGCGCTTTCCGTGATTTCCCCCGTCGCGTCGACTTCGAGAAACCGACAGCCAAGGAACCAAGCGATGAGTCACGATCACGGTAACATCGAACAAGCCTATGCGGCCGCCAAGGCGCGCTACGCGGAATTGGGCGTCGATACCGACACCGCATTGGAGCAAATCCAGCGGGTAGCCGTTTCCTTGCATTGCTGGCAGGGCGACGACGTGGGCGGTTTCGAAAGCGACGCCGGCCTAACCGGCGGCGGCATCATGGCCACCGGCAATTATCCCGGCAAGGCGAGAAACATCGAAGAATTACGCTGCGACGCGGAAATGGCACTGTCGCTTTTACCCGGCCGACAACGCTTCAACCTGCACGCCATGTATCCCGACATTGGCGGAAAGCCCGGCGTTGACAGAAAGCTCGTCGAGCGGGACCAGATCGAACCGGGCCACTTCCAAGGCTGGATCGATTGGGCCCAGGACCAGGATATCGGGCTGGACTTCAACCCCACATTCTTCTCCCACCCCAAGGCCGCCGACGGATTCACCCTCGCGCATCGCGACGAAGGCATCCGCCGCTTCTGGATCGATCACGGCATCGCCTGCCGAAAGATCGCCGCCGAGATGGGCCGCCAACTCGGTTCGCCTACGATTAACAACTTCTGGATACCCGACGGTTTCAAGGATGTAACGATCGACCGCAAGGGCCCGCGTGAATTGCTCCACGAGTCGCTGGACAAAATCTTCGCCGAACCCATCGACCCCGCCCACAACCTCGACGCCGTGGAGTGCAAGCTATTCGGTATCGGCTCGGAGACCTACGTGGTGGGCTCGCACGAGTTCTACATGGGCTACGCCATTGAAAATAAGAAGCTCCTTTGTCTGGATGCCGGCCACTTCCACCCCACCGAAACCATTTCCGACAAGATCTCCTCTGTGCTTTTGTATCTCGACGAAATTCTACTACACGTCAGTCGCGGCGTCCGCTGGGATAGCGACCACGTGGTCACGGCCACCGACGACCTGCGGGCTATTGCCGAAGAACTGGTGCGGGGCGAATTCCTGGATCGCGTGCATATAGGCCTGGATTTCTTCGACGCCAGCATAAACCGCATCGTCGCTTGGACGATCGGCACCCGAGCCATGATCCGCCAACTGCTGATTGCCATGCTGGAGCCAACCGCGCTGTTGAGACGAATGGAGATCGAAGGTGATTACACATCGCGTCTGGCTCTTATCGAAGAATTAAAAATCTTGCCTTTCGGCGCGGTTTGGGATTACTATTGTCTTAAGCAGGACGTGCCGGTTGGAACCGCGTGGATGGCCAAGGCGAAGGAATACGAAAAAACCGTAACCAGCAAGCGATTGTAACAATGGAAGCGAATCCTTTACTTGGCGTAATTCTGCACATGATCGGCGGGCTTGCCTCGGCCAGTTTCTACATTCCTTACGGGAAGGTGAAAAAATGGTCTTGGGAGACGTATTGGTTGGTGGGCGGTTTTTTCAGTTGGATAATCGCCCCCTGGGTGTTGGTCTACGCGGTCTTGCCCACGGGCGTTTCGGTTGTTGAGATTCTCGGCAACTCGCCCAGTAGCTCTTTGGCTTGGGCCTATGGTTTCGGCGTCATGTGGGGCATGGGCGGACTGACGTTCGGCCTTACCATGCGTTATCTGGGCATATCGTTGGGCATGGCCGTGGCCTTGGGCTACTGTGCGGCCTTCGGTACGCTGCTGCCGCCGATCGTGGCCGGAAAGACCATGGAAATCCTCACCACCACGCCGGGACTAGCTACGTTGTTGGGCGTGATGGCCTGCCTGGGCGGTATCGCCATTACCGGCATGGCCGGCATGTCCAAGGAAAGAGAACTGCCGCCGGAAAAGAAGCGGGAGATCATCAAGGAGTTCAACTTTTTCAAGGGCATTATGGTAGCCACTTTTTCCGGCATCATGAGCGCCGGAATGCATTACGGCTTCCGCGCCGGCGAGCCGATCGCCGAGTTGGCGGTCGAGTACGGCGCGCCGCCTTTGTGGCAGAATCTGCCTGTCTTGTGTGTCGTTTTGGCCGGCGGCTTTACCACCAACTTCATTTGGTGCGTGGGTCTGAACATCAAAAATCGTTCCGGCGGCGAATATCTCAATTTTGCCCAACCTTCGCTGTGGGTGTCGAACGTGTTTTTTTCGGCCGTTGCCGGCATCACGTGGTACTTACAATTTTTCTTCTACAGCATGGGCGAGACAAAGATCGGTGAGTTCAAGTTTTCCAGTTGGACTCTGCACATGGCCAGCATCATCGTCTTTAGTAGCTGCTGGGGAATTCTGCTGCACGAATGGCGGGGATCAAGCCGCCGCACCTACCGCCTGCTGGGCCTGGGACTCGCCGTGCTCGTGCTCTCGATGATTATCGTCGGCTACGGCAACTACCTGAAAATCAGCCCCGGGACAATGTAGGAATTCAATCCGCCCACGGACTGCAAGCACCAAAAGAAACGGAGCCGGCGGAGGGCCCGTCGAAACGAGAAACTTCTCCCCTCGTCCCGCCTCGGCGTTCCCTCCGTCCAACTCCGTTGTTAATCGCAACCCTCTAATATAATTAGCTCCCACCCCGGCAACGGCAAGGAGATTTCCACGCCGTGCAAAAAACAAGCCGGGATGTGCTGCTACAATCGTCTTAATCCGGGTTAATCGGTATTCCTGGTGCGTCGCGGACGCACCCTACGAAACTCAATCGGTATTCCTGGTATGTCGCGGACGCACCCTACGAAACTACGAAACTTTGGGAATTGCGTAACCCTTGCGCTGCTCGCGCGAGCCGAGCGCCGCGGCCTGGTCGTCGCCGATGATTTTCTCGGTTTTCGGGTCCCACTTGATGACCCGCCCCAGCCGCGCGGCGATGGCGCATAGATGGCATGTGTTCAACACCTGCACGTGGCTGAAGACATCCGAAACCGGCAGGCCGCCCTCGCGGACACAGCGATAAAAGTTGTTCTTGTGGCCCTCGTGCGGCTTGCCGTTATAGAGCCGCTTGCGGTCGTCGTGGGAATATTGATCCTTGTCCCAATTCTCCTCGATCGGCTTGCCCGTGATCTTGCCGCGGTTGACGAAGATTCGTCCCTTGCTGCCTTCGAAGAGGATTCCGTTCTCGCTACGGCTGTCGACCACCATCTCGATTCCGGACGCGAACTTGCACTTCACGGCGAAGTCGTGCGAGGTGTTGTAGCAATCGTCCACCGTTGGATAGCCGTCCTTGAAGGGAACCGGGTGTTTGGCGTCGGTGCCGTCGATTTCAACCGGCCCCATGCCTTCCTTGTTCTGCTCGAGGGCCCATGTGGCGATATCCACATGGTGGGCGCCCCAATCGGTGAACTTGCCGCCCGAGTATTCGTACCACCAGCGGAACTGGTAGTGGCACCTTTTCTGAATGTAATCCACTTTGGGCGCTTGCCCCAGCCACATCTCCCAATCGAGCTGCCGGGGCGGCTTGATTTTCGGGAACGGACCTCCCGTGGGGCTGGGGTTGATGCCCACCGTGATTTTTTTGATCTCGCCCAATAGTCCCTTCTGGACCATGTTGACCGCCCGCAGGAAACGCCCGGCATCGCTACGTTGTTGCGTTCCCACGATTACCACCCGGTCGTTATACTTCTTGCAGGCACTGCGGATTAATTGATTTTCTTCCAGCGTCAGCGTTAGAGGTTTCTGGATGAAGATATGCTTGCCCGCCATCAGTGCCTCGACGGCCGGTTTGATGTGCCAGTGGTCGGGCGTGACGATGCTCACCACGTCGATGTCCTTGCGATCCAACACGTGGCGGTAGTCCTTGTAGGCATCCGCTTTGCCTTTGCCGATCTTGTCGTCGTGCTTGGCCCTTTGGGCGTGACGCGAGTCGACGTCGCAGACGGCAACTATATCGCCGAATTGGGCGTGCCCCTTGGCATCACCCGTTCCCATGCTGCCGACTCCGATGCAGCCGATCCGCGGCCGGCTATGCCGTGAATCAGCGGCCGCCGCGTGGGCGCTTCTCGCGGAATAATAATACGGAGAAAAAGTAACCGCGGCCACGCCGGCCTGTAATACGCGACGGCGTGAAATTCTGTGTTTATCCGATTTCATTATCAGACTCCTTGTTAAAATCAGGCAACGCGAAGTGCATTTGTCAGTATAAGTAATTCTTTCCGGTATCGTCAAGTGTGCAAATATTGGCCTTTGCTTCGATACGCGATAAGGTGTAAAATACAAATGTCTTTCTCTTGCAAAACGGCAATTTCTACCGTGCATAAACTGGCAAAACTGATGCTTGAGCAGGCCGGGACGTTTATAGAACGTTCGGAGGCCATCGAAGTGGCAATGCGCATGGGTATGTCGCTCAACCAGATCGAGGAATACCTCGATTGGCTGGACAACATGGACAAACACCCACGCGGAGGAACCACTGACGACCGCTCGCGGCAGTGACGGGGCCTTCTGCCACAGTCCGCTGCACGTCCCTCGTAGTCCTTGGGCTTGGTATAAGATGACTATTTTGCTATACCTGGTGCTGACGAGTTTGCGCGATTACTTACAAATGCATCATGCAACGTTTTGGGGGATAAACGACTGTGACGCAAGAAACGCCGCACGGCGCTGCCAATCGCCGTCCCCTCAAGGCCCGCAACACCGGCTGGGCCGCCGCAATTGCCGCCGCCCTTGCCCGTGCCGGAATCAAGCCGAATTGGATCTCCGTGGCCAGCGTGGCCATGGCCTCCGCGGCCGGGTCATGCCTGATCGCCGCCGGTCGAACCGACGTGGCCAATCTAACCGACTCCACGGGCCAAACCGCCGTCGTGGCCCGGGCCGTGTTGTTTTATCTGGCGGCCGCGGCTTTTATGCAGTTGCGTCTCTTGTGCAACTTGTTCGACGGCATGGTGGCGGTCGAGGGCGGCATGAAGTCCGCCTCGGGCGAAATCTACAACGACCTGCCCGACCGCATCGCCGATCCCCTCATACTGATCTGTGCCGGCTACGGTCTTTCGGGGCTGATTCCGCACTCCGTGGAGTTGGGCTACATGTGCGGTTTGGCCGCGGTGTTTGTGGCTTACGTTCGCGTTTTAGGCGTTTCCGGCGGAACTCGGCAACACTTCCTCGGTCCCATGGCCAAGCAGCACCGCATGGCGATCATGACACTGGCCGCCGTAGGGTCGGCTGCGGAACTATTCGATGGGACTGCGGATTGGCCCCGCGGCGCCGTAATGGCAACCGCCCTGATCTTGATTTTGCTGGGCACGGTGGTTACGATTGTTCGTAGGATTGTTGTCATTGTGCGAGAATTGGAATCAGCATGATCACGCGTGTGGGCTGTTCTTGTATACGTTTGCTCTGCGGGGCCACGGCCAATTGGGTGGGCTGCAAGCCCGAGTTGAAGAGGCGGATCTATTTTGCCAATCACGCCAGCCACCTGGATTTTCTCGTCGTTTGGTCGTCGCTGCCGACGCAAATCCGCGCGACCACCCGGCCAGTCGCGGGTCGCGACTATTGGGAGAAGGGCCGTCTGCGTCCATTTTTGGCAAAGAAAGTATTTCGCGCGTTGTTGATCGAGCGTCTCCACGTCACGCGTCAAAACAACCCCCTGCGGGCAATGCTCGGGGCCTTGGACCAGGGCGATTCCTTGATCGTCTTTCCCGAGGGCACGCGCAGCCTCGACGGCACGGTTCATCCGTTCAAGGAGGGCTTGCAGCACCTCGCCCGCCGCGCCAAAGACACCGAGTTCATACCCGTCTACCTGAACAACCTCAGCCGCATTTTGCCCAAGGGCGACTTTCTGCCCATACCGCTTTTGAGCAGCGTATCTTTCGGGGCTCCGCTGGAAATCATACCCGGCGAGCCTAAACCCGAGTTCCTCAAACGAGCCCGCCAGGCCGTGATTGCCTTGGATGAATTATGAATGATCTCGACCCGCATATAGTGTACATCATCGAAGGCATTGCCGGCCTTCTGATTGCCGCCACGGCGATCGGCTTTATCTTCAGCCGCATGGCTCGAAGCGAAGCGGCCGTGGCCACGGCCGATAATATCAACGCTCGCATTCGGGCGTGGTGGGTGATGAGCCTGGTGTTCGTGGGCGCGATTCTCATCGGCCTACTGGGATCGGCCTTATTGTTCTGCATGATGTCGTTTCTGGCCCTGCGTGAATATATCACAATCACGCCCACGCGCCGCGCCGACCACCGCGCATTGTTCTGGGCGTTTTTCGTGATTTTGCCGTTGCAGTATCTGTTTATCTATCAGCAATGGTACGGGATGTTCAGCATTTTCATTCCCGTATACGCATTCATATTATTGCCGGTTCGGCAATTGATCGCCGACGATTTCGAAAACTTTCTCGAACGCACGGCCAAGATCCAATGGGGATTGATGGTGTGTGTCTATTTTGTCAGCTACGCCCCGGCCCTGTTGTCGTTGGATGTCGTGGACTACGACGGGCATCCCGCCAAGCTGCTCTTCTTTCTGGTGGTAGTGGTGGAAATGAGCGACGTTTGCCAATACATCTGGGGCAAGAGCCTGGGCCGCCGCAAAATCGCGCCCCATGTGAGCCCCAATAAAACCGTGGCCGGCTTTGTCGGCGGCGTGTTAACCGCCTCGCTGATCGGCATGGCCCTTTTCTGGGCGACGCCCTTCGGGCCGATCGAGGCCTTTGCCGTTTCGCTACTGATCACGATTGCCGGTTTTTTCGGCGATTTAACCATGTCGGCCATCAAACGCGACTCGGGCGTGAAGGATTACGGCAATTTGATCCAAGGCCACGGCGGCATGATGGACCGCATCGACTCGATCTGTTTCGCCGCCCCCGTCTTCTTTCACTATGTCCGTTATTATTATACAATATAGGCTTCCGCAAGTAGCGCGTAGGGTGCGTCCCAGACGCACCGTGATTTGCTATCCCCTGAAACTTGAAACCACTCACTGAATTCCACGAAGAACTTAAAGGAGAAACATCCCATGAAACCATTGTCAAATAATCACCCCGTGGCAATCGTTCTCACCGGATTGAGCGTTTTGCTGGCATCCGCCACGCTCGCAGCGGCCGCCGATTCCCCCAGCAAGGACGTCCCGCGGGAAGGCTTCAATATTAAGCTCGGCGTTGCCTTGCAGGAACTCGACGAGAAGTTCTGCTGGTTCCATCCCCGCGCGGCCGTGATTCCGGCCGCCGCGGCGGGCGAAAAACCAATCGCCATCATGACCATCTCGCAACACCTGCGAGTTTCCGACTATTTTTCCGGCCTCTATACAATGCGCTCCCACGACTTGGGCAAGACCTGGAGCAAGCCGCTGGTACAACCGTCCTTGGCGTGGGTTATCGAGCCGGGCGGGGTTACCGTGGCCGTGGCCGACGTCACGCCCGGCTGGCACGCGCCCAGCGGTAAGCTGCTGGCCATCGGCTGCATGGTCCGCTACAGCAAAAAAGGCCGCCAGATTTCCGACGTCAAACGCTATAGCCAAACGCACTACGCCGTTTATGATCCCAAAACAGATGTCTGGTCGCAGTGGAAAACGCTGGAAATGCCGGCCCACAAGAAGTTCGACTTTTCGCGAAACGCCTGCGCGCAATGGCTCGTGCAAGACGACGGCACGCTGCTGATCCCGCTTTATATCAGTGCCGGCAAAGGCCCCTTTTCGGTGACCGTCGCCAAGTGTAGCTTCGATGGCGTGGAGTTAAAATATGTCGAGCACGGCAACGAGTTGGCCTTGAATGTCGCCCGCGGCCTCTACGAGCCCTCGCTTGCCGAATTCCAAGGCCGCTACTACCTGACCATCCGCAACGACATCAAAGGTTATGTAACGGTAAGCGACGACGGACTGAACTTTCGGCCCGTCAAGCCGTGGACGTTCGACGACGGCCGCGAATTGGGCAGCTACAACACGCAACAGCACTGGATCAGCAATTCCCACGGCCTCTTCCTGGTCTATACCCGACGTGGGGCCGACAACGACCATATTATGCGCCATCGTGCTCCGCTTTTCATCGCCCAAGTCGACCCCCAGCGGCTATGCGTTATTCGCGACACCGAAAAAGTAGTCGTCCCCGAACGAGGCACCACTTTGGGTAATTTTGGCGCCAATGCGGTCAATGCCCGCGAATCATGGGTGACAACGGCCGAGTACATGAACAGCGCCAAACCCAATCCTCGCGGCGCGAACGGCAGTATTTTTGTCGGTCGCGTGATTTTCGACGACGTGAAAAAATAGCCTCCTCGCCGTAATTCATAGCTTCAGAAGTACGGGTTCCTCGTTTGCTCCCTGAATCTCCAGCGAAACCATTCGGCCGGCCAAAACCCGTCCGGTGGGCATATATGCCCCCTGGTCTAAACTCGCCCAATTCAGTAACATCATCCTATATGGCAACTACAAATAATTCGCTCACAGACAGCCAAGCCGACGATTCGGAGAAACGCCCACTAGAGGTGCTGATCGTCGACAACGACAAAGCACACGCGCAGGTAGTGGCCGAAAGCCTCGATCGGGTGGGTTTTCGCTGCCAGGTTGCCGGCTCCGGGCCGATGGGCGCGCAAATGATAGGCGAATGTATATACGACGTAATAATCACTGACTTAGTAATGAATGATGTCGATGGTTTGGGCATTCTTGCCCGCACAAAAACCGCGCTGCCGAACTGCGAGGTCATCCTTATGACCGGCCACGGCTCGATCCCCTCGGCGGTCACGGCAATGCAACAAGGCGCGTTTAACTATCTCCTAAAACCGCTAAAGCTTGACCAGCTTCGCGTAATTGCCCAGAGGGCCGGGGAGAGCGCCAGACTGCGGAGCACCAACGTCGAACTGAAGCGGCGTCTGGACGAGAAATACGGATTCGAGGGCGTCATTGGCGACAGCCCGGAAATGCGCGGCGTGATCGAACGGCTCAAACGTATCGCGCCCACCAACGCCAGTGTGCTGATCCAGGGCGAAACCGGCACGGGCAAAGAGTTGGTGGCGCAATCGCTGCACCAGAACAGCCCCCGGAAAAACCAGCCGTTTGTGGCCCTCAACTGTGCGGCCTTGAGCGAGAACATCCTCGAAAGCGAGCTTTTCGGACACATCCGGGGCGCTTTCACCGACGCCTCCACCGACCGCGTGGGAAAATTCCAATACGCCCACAACGGAACCATATTCCTCGACGAAGTCGGCGACATGCCCATGGCCACGCAGATAAAGCTTCTGCGGGTTCTGGAAAACGGGGAGGTCACCCGCGTGGGGTCCAACGATCCCATCAAGGTCAACGTCCGCGTGCTTTCGGCCACCAACCGCAATCTCGAAGATTTAATTGAAAGCGGCGTGTTTCGCAGCGACCTTTACCATCGGCTCAAGGTTATCACAATCCGCCTACCCAACCTCCGCCAGCGCAGCCAGGATATTCCCATCCTCATCGACCACTTCATGAAACAGTTCGCCTCGATTCACCAGAAACGCATCAAGGGCATGTCGGTCGATGCCAGAAAAAGCATACTCGCCTTCGATTGGCCGGGCAACGTCCGCCAGCTTCGCAACGTTATCGAAAGCATGGTCGTGGTCGACTACGACGGTCTGCTGGACGTAGATGATTTGCCCGAAGAGCTTACCGACCAGCCGCGGCCGTCCGCCGAGCCCATCGCCAATTCACTTGCCACGCTTGTGGGGAAATCACTCAACGATGTCGAAAAACTGTTCGTGGCCGAAACCCTTCGCGCAATGGCGGGAAACCGCGAGGAAGCGGCCACAATGCTGGGTATCGGCGAGAGAACGTTGTATAGGAAAATAAAGGAGTATGGGCTATAAACTATTTAGCGAGGTTTCATGTGAGAGTGGGGGGGGGGGATTGAGGTATGAGGTTTCAGAGGGCAGACAATGTCGAATGAAAAAGGAATTAATCGTGAGTCGTAAGCAATTATTCAAGCCCATAGCCCAAATCTGAAATCTGAA
>SDBV01012591.1_pt1 | contig 10827 bp, 12 predicted proteins | sample 2277081 | NCBI WGS metagenome assembly SDBV01 (sample SAMN10402039, study PRJNA504765) | marine sediment metagenome | isolation source: marine sediment core GS10_PC15, 223 cmbsf | place: Arctic Ocean: Southern Knipovich Ridge | collected 2010
TCAAATTCTCGTTCTCGCCCTACAATCTTCAGCATACGTTCGCCCTTGTACCCAGCTTGAATACGCTTAAGTACTCTGGTCATTACAGCCTCAAGAGACTCCTCGCCTTGCATAGATGAAGGAATATTACCATGAGCATCTTGCTCACGTAAGAGACTTACCATCTCACCACTTCGAATATCAGATTTGTTTGTGCCTTGAGATACCTCATGTTGGGAGAACAGGTCCTGGAAAGCTCTCTCAGTATATTCTAGTATAAGAGGATAAGTAGTAGGCAAACCTTTGAGATCTATATGCTCAGGTTTGTGTCCATACACAGGAGTATATTCCATAGCTTCTCCGTGTTGATCATCCGGTAGTTGTTCGAGGTTTGCTCCTCTAGGAACCATCAGCTTTCCCTTAGCCATAACACGATTATAGCCCTTAATCGAACTAAGTGTTTCATTCCAGGTAATCTGTAGAGGAACTCCATCAGTAAGCGTAGCCTTTCCCCAGAACATACCAGGAACCTCAATGTCTTTGAATACTTCAAGGTTATAATCATTAAATGGATAATCTTGTTTGTTGAGGATAATACCATTAGCGGCTAAGATAAACAATCCTTTCTTATTGATTGGATTAGATTGCTCATAATAACTTATTTCCATAGCACTAGGTACTTTAAGTGCTCCTGCAGAAGTACCTACACCAAGCAAACCATTTAGGTCTACGGTAGGAACACTTTGCTGCTCAGCCGGTACTTTCTTTGCTTCTGAGCCATGACGATTAATAAGTTCTTCAAGCGATCTCTGCTTTAACTTAATCAACCAGGGAAATCTATGATGACTCTGTGCTCCTACAGAGACATAAGGTACTAGAATCTCAAAAGGACTCCAAACATTACATTCCACATCTCCGAGATAAATAGGTAATCCTGTCTCGGGATCTACCTCTATCGGCCCAAGTTTCTCGTTCCATCTATCATCCAAAAACGCCGTACCACAAGCGAATTTCCAACCACTAAGTAATCTTATTTTCTCTGGCATCTTAGCTTCACGCCAAAAATGCTCCAGAACTTTGTTACCTATCCTTGCAGCTTTGATATCTTCATCTTCCAAAGTCTTTGGTACTACAGACATACTGGGTTTGTTCTTGATAGAATCAGCTATCTGACGACGCCATCGAGGCAAGAGTTTATTCTCTATACTTCTGATCGTACCCTTTTGCTGCAATACTTGTTGCAGTACATGCGCACTGTTATTGAAGTACACATATTGTCTACCGGACAAAAAAGCGAGATTTAATATCCATTCCCTTTCCTCAGAACGTCTAAGCTCCATACCGAGATTGTACCTCTCCCAGACTTTGTCCCATAAGACATTTGGTGTTTTGCTATCCTTAGTAGGTTTTAGATAATCTGCAGCAGGATTGTTTAATCGCATATTAGTTTATCCTTCTGATAACTCAACCTGTTGACCAATTCGACTCTCGTCATATTCAGGAGCAATAGGTTTTCCTTTGGTCATTTCAAGTGGTATTTTATGAACCTTGTAATCTCTAAGACCCTCGGACATTACACGATCCATCAGAGTTTCAAGATGATCTCGAAGTTGGTCTATCTGTTTTTCCAGTATTTCTGATGCCCTATGTTCTCCTCTTACTTCGGCCATAAATTCTCGTACTTCTTTTTTAAACCCTGTCATTTTGAACCTCCTTTAATATTTTTTTATACTCAACATGTATATGTGTCCTATGCCAGATAACCTTATAATCTGACCCTAATTTTTTTTGAAGTAGCTCAAACACAATTCGTTTCTTCTTTCTCAACCAAAACCTACTACGTAGATCAACAGCATAGCCATAATAATGTAGAGAGCTAGCCGAGTGTGTTCCATCTTTGCCGCTTGTTACAGCTAATTCTCGCCCATATTGTTTCCAGACAATGTTAGCATGAATAAGAACAATTCGCATAACAAACTTGTCCGGCATTATAACTCCAGATTTAATTTTCATGTATCAACCTCCTGCCCAGGGAATTGGTACCTTGAATATCATTTTTATTGTTCCGATTAAAATAACAGCAGCCAAAATCCACCCGTATTTCCAAAGGATAGCAACCTTGAATGGAATGCTCCCCCATTTATCAAGTGTGACTTCCATCTTTATAACGCGTCTCTCTGTGTTCTCAACACTACCAACCAATTTTCCCAGGTCAAAGTCGTCTGGTGCTGCCATTTACTTATTCTCCTTTCGCTGATAGCGTCTATGCTCATTCCACGCATTAAGTCCACCTACTCGAACACTATAATAAGCAGCACTATGTCTATATTTTCTATGCTTCATTCTTTCTGCTATTTCCCAAAAGCAATAATCACATTGTTTTCTGGTCCAATTAAAAGGATTGTATTTATATAGATTATCGTGCACCAACCCTGGAATAAACAATGTACCAGTCGGCTTAATGAGTATCCAGAATGGCCAAGGAATAGATGCTGAGAACGGAAACCCGGATTCAATAATTAATTCTTTTCTATTAAGATATTGAGTTATCCTATAATCTTCATCCAATATCCACAAAGTTGGTCTCCAAGATCTTTGATCCCCAATTGGAGCCATAAACACACTAGGTTGTTGCGGAAAAGTTTTCATCGATTATACTCTCACTTAAAACGGAAGAATTGATGCCTTAGCTTCAATCTTAAAAGTCCGACATTCTTCTTCCACCCCTGCTTTTTCTTCGCAGCTTTTGAACTCAATTATCTGTGGACCAGTTCCACAACCTACAAACCAAAAAAGCCCCAACAAGATCACGATTACCAACTGAATTCTTCGAAGTTTTTTATCAATCATTTCTCTTCTCCATTTAGTAAAACATTCAAGGCGTCCCTCCCCAATCGTTAATCTTTGCATCACTCAGGACATCTGGGAATAGATAGAGTTCTCGTAGGTGCATCCGGGAGAATAGGTTGTAGCCGAGTCGGATGTTTGCGCCGAGGGTGTAGGAGCCGTCGAAAGTCGTCTCAGTTCCCCAGGAAACCCCACTTCCGCTATCTACACCGATACGAAATTTTTCTACTCCACCAACAAGATAACCCCACTTAGCGATTAGTTTGTGCCAAGTGTTGGCAGTCCAGGCCAAAGGCTTAGATATACCTGTTGTGCTGTCAAAGGATTTTATTAGCCCAGTTAAATCATTATATATAAGAGATCCCGCAGAATTAAAAACAGCAACTATTCCAGCCCCAGTCCCAGTACTAGCAGCATATCCGAATCTGGCCCAAACAATCGCCGTCCCCTTATCATCAAACAACCCAGTCGGCAGGGTGAATTTCGGCTCCCCGGATTCTGTTGCTCGGGTGGCTGTTGCACCAGTTGTTACGATAAAAGATGTGGCTACCGGACCACCTTCAACCTGGCCCCTTGTCGGACCTCCCGCAATGGTTACATCTACAGTTCCCGCACCCGTTACAACGAATGTTAAAGGACTTCCATCTGTGGCAGCACCACCACCCGTTATCGTAGCAGTATTGGCCGCTACGGTTGCCGATCCTGTACCGTCAATCCATGCGGTATAAGTTCCGGTTCCGAGGGATTCTGTAGTCTGTGTCACGGGAGCAGTTGAATTTAAGAAATAGTTTGTTCTTGCCGGTTCAATCAATAATGCCCTGTACCCACCAACCAACTCAAAACGGGGCACATTAGCGCCTATTGCTATAGGTTCATTACTATCATTTCTGTATGTTCTATTCGTCCCGGCATGAGTCGTTGATCCAGTGGTAGTCCCTGTTCGGTCAATCAGGTCGCCAGCAAGGGGCCAGTAGTGAACGGGCGCAGAGATATTGACAGAACCGCCGATAACAGTTACCCCCTCAAGCGTGGCACTCCCAAGTGGTATCGCAATCAGCAGCAAGCCCAGGGCGAGAAATGTTATTAGTTTTTTCATAGATTCTCCTTATTCAACTATCAAGCAGACCATTTTATCTGCTGTTATCGTATCTGTGGTTGACGCATCAAGCGTAGCAAAAATCTCTATATACTCATTTGTTGCTAATGATATTTCATGTACTAAGGCCAAAGCTCCGATATCACTACCTGTGCCGAGTTTTCTCGCTACCTCAGAATTAGCATCAGCAGTTCCATTCTTTGCCACTCGAAACCGGGCTATTTCATTTGATTGGCTGGAAGTAAACGAGATGCTGCACACAATGTCAAACACTTTAGTAGATGTTCCAGTATAAGTAAGCCTGTTGGGAGTCGCATGAGTGAAGTGGTTCAGCGCAAATGCAGTGGTTGTCCCCCCAAGAATCACGTACGTGGCTGCCGTTATATTTCCAGTGGCTGCTGCTGAAGACACATAAAAACCGCCATAGCTAAGAATGGCCTCCGAAGTTATGTAGGTTGATGATGCGGGAGCCGCTATAAGAGCCCCGATGAATATGACACCTAATACAATTCTTAAAATTCTATTCTTCATTCTATTCACTCCTTAATATATAAACCAGTGTGAGCCGTCAGAGTAAAAACTGACAGCATTACCATTAGCCGAAATTACATAGGTGTCCTGCTCATCAATCTTCTCCGCTCCTTCAGTCGTGATGGTTATGTTATTTGCCCCCGCGTTAAAGTCAGCATCTTTAATATGGATGATTCTTCCCTCTACAGCTTGTGCTGTTTTTAGATCGATTGCTACCGTTCCGGTGTCGGTGTAGGTCACGTTTAAGATGAAATCTGTCACGAGCAGGTCGTAGGTTGCTGCGTTCACCGTTGTTACATTGCGAATATTCCCGCCACCTATGTCTGTGTTGCCATAAACGTTAACGATAATCTCCAGATTATAACTGGTGAAAGCCGTCCCCGTGGTCGAGTAGGCCACAATGCTTCCACCTCTTGATGCAGATAATGTCGCTGTCGTGGTAGACCCCACCGCCAGAACGTAATAGTTTGTGGAAGCGGAAAGACCACCGCACAATGCACCTGTACCGGCTGCTACTTGCACAACATCGTCTATGGCCAGACCATGGGCGGCAACGGTTTTTAACTCTACACCACTGTTGTCTTGGCAGACCGAGGCATTAGATTCGATTGTCCGAGAGGCTTCTGTCAATCGCTGGGCTTCCACCTCGCCAGCTATGAGGGAGAGGGCGTCGGCAGCGTGAGCGCCAATGCCGGTGTTGTTATCACTTCCATTGGGAAGTAAGTTTGGAGTAGTAGCAGTTGCAATCACTCTTCTGAGCGACCAATAACTTGATGTCCCAGCTTGCATATTAATATCAGTAATAGTTATACGTAAAGCCCCTCCAATAGCCACGTTTAGTTGCTCAGCAGCAACTTGATAAAACCCTGTCCCATCATCACCAAACGCCAGCGTCGGAGTCAGAGCATCATTACTCAACGGCAATATCAGAGATTCAGCCGAACCGTTCCACCAGAAAGCGGTCTGAAGTGTGCCAGCCGTACCCTGCGCCCCCATAGCTTGGAAATACAGATCAGCGACTTCAGCACCACCAGTGGTCGTGGTCAGGTTGTTGTAGATCTTACCCGAGACATCGTTATTATCACCATCGGAGTCTGTGAAGCTAACGGAAGGGGCAGAGGTGGGTGTAATTGATAAGGAAGTGGCTGAAGCATCCCCTAAAACAGGTGTGACAAAAGTTGGAGAGGTTGCTCTGGCAGGTGCATCTGATCCGGTCGCTGTTGTACACACAGGAGCACTTCCAGCTCCACCACCTACAAATAACTCAGTTGTTTCGCAGTCATCCAGGGTCTTTAACTCAGCATTGGTAAGCGAAGCATCATCACCATAGGTATCTGCTCCAACATTACCACCAGTGATAGCTACATTAGACCAATCTGGGCCACCGAGTCCCATCAATATTACTTGATTATCCGCTATTGCTGGTCCTCCAACAAATAACAAGAATCCCAAAAGTATTCCGAGTATTTTTTTCATCTTATTCTCCTTAGAAAGGTAGATACCAAATCAAGAGTTCAATAGTCTTACTATTACCAGCAGCAGTTACTTGAATAGTCAACTTACCAAAGTTCTCGACCGGTTGATAATTCCCATTCAACAATCCACGAGTACTCTCGGTAGCTGTAGCACTTCGATTATCCAAAGCACCACCCATAATATCCTCACCATTAGCATCGTCGAAGTCAATATCATAACTCGGAGTAGGTGCTGTCGATCCTGGATCAGTCTGAACCTTTAAGATCCAGGCATTAATAAGCTTGTCTGTAGTAACTGTAAAAGTTCCTGTACTGGCATCAGTCACATAACTAATCCATAACAGTCTTACTGCACCAGTTCCAAGCTTTGTATCTGACCAGTCACTGACTGTTCCAGTACTAGGATTAAGTGCCCAAGCAGAGCTAAAGCTTAGTACCAATAATCCAAGTACTATAACCAAAAACTTCTTCATTTTATTGTCTCCCTTTATTTTTTTTATTACTAGATTCCCAAAAGATCTTGAGTTAAATATTCAAATTTTGAACAATTCGCTTGGCTATCAAAATGTAAGAGGTCACCCTGATGCTGCATACCTTGTTTGGCCAAAGCCTGTTGGAAACAAAGCTCCTCGGTAGTAGGCACAGGTGCAGGCCCTCTGGTACCACGAGATGCAAGTTCTTTATGTGTAAGCATCTCGGGTACAACGACTCTGGAACCTATGTCCAGGGGCGAAGCCAAGTCAACTTGAATAGCCAAACCCCAGGCTATAACTTCATCGTCATGAGCACCGGATTTAGCTTCGGCCTTTTTACCTGTGGCATCTCGTACAAATGTAGTCATCTCACGCAAACATCTTTGATCTGTCCAGCCTTCAGCTTCGATAAGCCATTCACGAATACCAGAAACAAGCACACGTTTACTCGATACATTAGTTCTCCAACCCTTGATATAGCTCACAGAAGCATTGGATACATCATACTTAGGCATCATAAAAAGATAGGGCATCTGTAACTGGCTGGCACATATGTCGAAAGTTGCAAGTCCTGGTCCATTGGTTTCAATTCCCAGCCAATATCTTGGGAATCGCTTACCCAAAAGATCCAGTAGTTGAGCAAGTCCCACTTCATCAATTCTGCCTGCATAGGTTCCAATAAGCGAACGGGATGTTCTATCGAGGATTTTGACAACGGTAAAATCTCCATCTTCTTTTCCTTCTGCTACGTCAGTAGCTATAGCGACCTGAAGCTCTATGAAAGTATCTGGGTCACCCCATTCAAGATAATAACCTATTGGTTCTCGTGGAAGAGGTGATTCTATAAGTTTGTTGGTTAAGAAGTCTACAGCAAAGCATCTATCAGGTAGGTGAGGATCTCGCATGAGTTGATCTATTCGTGCTCCAGCTTGACCATCAAATACTGGATTACCCGCACCGATATAATCAATGTCGAGGTTCTGGGCGATCTCTGAAGGTGTTCGTCTGGCCCATTCTTGGTCGTACCATTCGGAGCGTAGAGCAGATCCCACTGTTCGACTTGGATCTCTCCACCAGTGAGTTTCGTCTACTTCTGCATCTTTGGGAACCCAAGGAGGTTTGGGCCATATACAATAGAGTCCAATACATTTCTTGGGATGAAGGGACCAGTGAAGAGTGATTTTAGGTTTAGCATCATCGGTTATAAGATCATAGTATTGACCGGCAGCACCAAAGGGAGTTCCAATAGGTATACGACAAGGACTGGCATCACCGCTATCACCCCAAGCAGAGTAATCTGTATAGTCCCACTTAGGAAATTCGTCCAGAAGTATAGACCTGTATCTGCCACCAGTAGAATAATTTGGATTATTAGATTCTCCTGTAAGAGATGAACCAGTTTCTGGATTAACTATCTTCATAAAGTTATCATGTGTTCGAAGGGAGTAACCTTTGGGTTTGAGCCAACGAGGAAGACGATTTATAATGTATCTGGCCTTCTCCATCAAGGTTCGTATGTTACCTTTCTCATCTACATATTTTTCGACTCTGGAACCAAGTAAAAAATCTGCACCACCTTCAGGATTAGTCCAAAACCAGACGTATACACCTATTATCATCCATGAAGCACCCATATCTCGAGATTTCTCTAATGGTAGGTCATATCCACGTGTTATAGCATCTACCATCTTATGAATAGTTATATCCTGAAACTCATAAGTACAAAATGGCTGTTGGTGTTTGCGATGTTCACGAGGATCGTAGGTAAAGAAAAAAGCGTTGAAAGCAAACAAGGGATCAAGGAAATAGAGCTTACGTATTTTGAGACGATATAACTGATCTCGGTTGGCTTTGCGAATTATCTTGGCTCGCCAGGCAAGATTAGTTTTAAAGTCTTTGGGATAGGTAGCAGACATAATTAGTCCTCTACGCTCTCGGCTGTTTTAACCAGATCCATGACCTCTTCTCGAAGTTCTTCACCAGACATTTTATCTACTGTTCTGTGATCGTGTTTGTGGAGATGGAAACTAGTAGGAGCATTGGATTCTTTCCTCAGGCCTATGCGGTCTAACACATCTCGAGCGGACTTATTGCGTAGGTAACGTTCGCGTATACCTAGAGGTATGGGATTTCCCTCTATGTCTGTGGCAGCTATATGTATATCCTCGTCTAGGACTTCTAAACTTCTTTCACCCATATCAACCAGGTCTTGACGTATGTCAATATTTTCCATTTCTGCCATGCGTGTGAGTCTGTCCACTTCAGCTTCGAATAATGGAGTTTGTAGAATCCTACTTACATGACCGAAGGTAAAACCAAAGGATAAGGCAAGTTGCTTAGGTGTAAGACCTCCTGCTACCAGAGCTCTGGCCATAGACCTGTGATGGGGTCTTATCTGGGATATCTGAGGTGATTTATATGTTTGAGCTCTGCCCATTAGAATTTAAGACCCCCCTCGAATGTATTAGCCAGTTTAATTGCTTGCTCTAAAGTATTAAACCTATCGGGAAAAACTAAATCATTCCCCAAACTTGCTGTTATTCGAACTTGATAATACATATTACCTGCACTATCTATTTTCTCACTAATAGCGCTTTCTCCCTTAGTCATAATAAAAGGACTATCACTTCCCTCAGGAATAAACTTCCAACCCTTAGTGCCTCTTATTGTGGGAGTCGGACTTACAGGTTTTCCTATCTTCAACGCAGCCTCACTACTTGCTCTGATTATTCCATCATATACAGACTGAGGAACTTTACCATCCTTGAACATTTTAGATGGTAGAGCCTTCATTATGTTAGTGGTAATACGGGCTTGGATTTCTAGGGGTCTTTGCTTATAGGGTACAGATGCTGGAGATTTAGCTATTACCTCTAAACTTCTTGCTGCCTCACCAGGAGAAATAGGTTTATTTCCTTGCATCATCTTAGGTATAGGCATATTGGGCTTGTCATGATATCCTATAACAGGTCTAATCTCAGCGCTGAAAAGTTTTCCATGAGAAACTTCATGGAGCAGTGCATCCGACACATCTTCAGAAGATTGTCCGGAACGAATAGCTATCGCACCCTTTTTTGTAGATAAACTAGATCGGTAAAACCCGCCGAATTGACCAATACCAGCTGCTTCATTCGCATACTCTGCCTCATTCAGCATATCAATCTTATAGATCTGCCTAAATTCATCATCTGGAAGCTTATCTATGGCACGAAGAACGGCTTTGGTGGAGGCCTCTATATCCTCACCAAAAACAAGTTTATCAGAACCTTTTATAGTAATACCGTACTCTTGGTTCGCCCCATACATATAGCCCTTGTTCTTCTTAGTCATCTGCCTAACAACTCCCTGCTTGATCTTGGCCTTAGCATAAGCAGCTACACCAACCTTACGCACATCAGGAAGTTCCGCACGTAGATAGTCCCTGGGCTGGTTGTATATGCTTGGAGTATAATCGGGATCAGATCTATCGATCCATTCTCTAGGAGTTTCTATATCCCTCATGGAGAATTCTCTTTCTCTCTCCCCAGTGATATTGGCCCAGAGATATCGAGCGGTATCCCCGATTAGGCCTTTGGCCTTGAGCACGAAACTTTCTTCTGTAGTAGGTTTAGGTCCTGGCATACTAGCTTAATCCTTTGGTCTTTCCCCCTACTATAGCACATGTCCGGGGATTTGTCCATACTCTATGACCCTAATGGTCGTAAGAAACTCCAAGACTTTGTATATATTTATCTGAGTTAATTATTCAAATTTCGAATATTTAAATGGGAAAATCCTATAACTCGTTAGGGTATAACATCTACTCGAGGGTTACCTCTATCGAGTTCTCTTTCACTTTTCTGATGTTTAGCGATTATCGGCTTCCTTTCCCCACCCCCACCTTGTCCAAACCCCCCAGGGGGTCTTCATATAGTGAATCAGAAATAGTTGATGAAGCTCGTTCAGACTATGGGTATCATTCATAGGATAGGGCGAGGCATATGGGATGAATAATTGGTATTAGATGAGTGATATATATGTTATGGCAAGGGAATACAAGGGCTGAACCTGAATCAAAGAATGAACACGGTTTATGTTATACCTGTGGTATACAAAATGAACCGGATTCATGGTATAGATAATAAAAAAGGCCCGATGGACTGGGCCTGTAAGATGGGAAATTTGGATGAATGGATGAATCGATGGATGTGTTATTCATTAAACCTTGGATTGTTTTGAGTATACTGTTCAACCATCATTTCCAATACGTCAATAGCCTTCATTTCCATATCCTTTGCATCAATCATGATTTGTTCCCAGGACTTTCTATAAATACCAAATGATATTACTTCGGCCTTCATGGTATCATATAATTGACCGATTTCTTTTACGGTCAAAACTTCCATAATACGCTTGGTAAGTTCTTCTTTGGTTTCTAACATAATTG
>SDBV01012592.1_pt1 | contig 10827 bp, 10 predicted proteins | sample 2277081 | NCBI WGS metagenome assembly SDBV01 (sample SAMN10402039, study PRJNA504765) | marine sediment metagenome | isolation source: marine sediment core GS10_PC15, 223 cmbsf | place: Arctic Ocean: Southern Knipovich Ridge | collected 2010
CATAAAAGAGGAAGCCGAACAAGAGGCTTTTAAAATATTGCAGAAGAAGAGTGTTGAAGCGAGGAAACTGAAGGAGGAAGCTCAGGAAGAAGCAGAGATAATACTAAAGGATGCGAAAAACGAAGCTGCCCGGCTGGAGAATGAGGCAAAGGCGAAGGCTGAGGCAATCGTCCAGGAAACAAGAGATAAAGCTGTCGAGGAAGGAAAGGACGAAGGGTATAAAAAGGGTGAAGAAGAGGTGAACAGGCTCATCGAAAGGGTCCATGCTATTATAAACGCCGCCATCGACAATAAAAAGAACATTATAGAAAATACCGAAGAACAGCTTGTAGATCTGGTCCTTTTAATTGCCAGGAAAGTTGTAAAGGTAATTTCGGAGATGGAAAAAGACGTGGTTATTGAAAACGTCAGGGAAGCTTTGAAAAAGCTGGGAAAAGAAACAGAGATCGTTATAAAGGTCAACACCAAGGACCTGGATCTCACAACAAAAAATAAACGTAATTTTATATCCATGGTCGAGTCTCTTGAGCGAGTTAGAGTAGAAGAGGATGACCGGATAACCCGCGGTGGCTGTATCATAGAGACTTCTCTCGGAGATATCGACGCCAGGGTACAGACACAGCTTCAGGCAATTGAGGAAAAGATCAGGGAGCTTGTGCCGATAAAAGGGTGATTTTATCGGACCGGGTATCAATATATTGCGCAGGAACATAAATGGTTCAGAGAATTTTCGATAAATATGTGACCGCGGTTGAGCAGCTTGAAACCGTTGTCTATGAAGGAACGGTCAGTAAAGCGGTCGGTCTCCTAATTGAAAGCAAAGGGCCTCTTGCCGGCGTCGGGGAAATGTGCAGGGTAATCGTCCCTGAAAAAGGAAAAGAGGTCCCTGCCGAGGTCGTAGGGTTCAAGAACGGAATAACGCTTCTATTTCCCTATGATAACGACAGCGGCATTAAATCGGGCTTGAGGGTTGTTGCCACGGGAAAACCGCTTTCCGCGAAAGTCGGGGATGCGCTTTTAGGCAGAGTGATAAACACTCTCGGTAAACCGATTGACGATAAAGGTCCCGTTTATTATGATCAGGAATATCCAATATTCAATACCCCCCCCCACGTGCTTAAAAGAAGAAGGATCACGGAGGTACTCGCGACAGGTATCAAATCGATCGATGGGTGTCTTACGATAGGAAAGGGGCAGAGGCTGGGGATATTTTCAGGCAGCGGTGTAGGCAAAAGTACACTTCTTGGAATGATCGCGAAGCATACGGCAGCGGATGTAAATGTTATTGCACTTATAGGAGAGAGGGGCCGGGAGGTCCGGGATTTTATCGAAGGGGACCTGGGCGAAGAGGGGATGGAGCGGTCGGTTGTCGTGGTAGCTACCTCCGATCAGGCGCCTATATCCAGGATAAGGGGCGCATATCTGGCTATGGCTGTTGCCGAATATTTCAGGGACCAGGGAAAAGATGTCCTTTTTATGATGGATTCCATTACTAGGTTCGCGCGTGCGCAGCGTGAAATAGGGCTCGCTGTCGGTGAACCTCCGGCGACAAAAGGATACACACCGAGTGTTTTTTCTATATTACCGAAACTGCTCGAGAGAAGCGGTATGGCGCAGTCAGGGTCAATCACAGGGATATTCACAGTCCTTGTAGAGGGTGACGATATAAATGAACCTGTGTCCGATGCAGTTAGAGGGGTTCTTGACGGTCATATAGTACTTTCCAGAGACCTTGCTCAGAAGAACCAGTACCCGGCTGTGGATGTGCTGGCCAGCATCAGCAGGCTGATGCCCTACATCACTTCCGAGAAGCATAAAAGAGCAATAGGCAAGCTCAAACAGGTCCTGGCCTATTATTACGATACAGAAGATCTGATCCAGATCGGGGCGTATGTAAAAGGTTCTGATAAGAGAATTGACTGGGCAGTCGAAAAAATTGACGACGTGACTCGATTTTTAATGCAGGGTGTGGATGAGGATTTCAGCTTTCAGGATATTCAAAGCGGGCTTTTTGAGATATTTGATGGTGAAGGGGAATAATGGTTGGAGAAGTTTGTATTCAGGCTTGAAAATGTGCTGAAACTGCGTAAAAGAATGGAAGAGCGCATTCAGCTGGAGTTCGCAAAGAAGAGGGCTGAGCTTTTAAAGGTCGACATTGAAGTCGATAGATCCAGGGACACTCTTTCAAATTTTGTCAACGAGAACCTGCGGATGGAAGGCACATTTTTAGCTTCAGAGATATTGGCTGTTGATAATTATATTCACAGGGTCAGAGGAAGGATCCGGCAGTTGAAGGACCTTCGCATGGAAAAAGAGGATGAAGTAAACAGCGCGCTGGGGGTTCTCAAAGACGCAAGAAAATCAAGGAAAGTTATTGAGAACCTCAAGGAAAGGAAATACAGGAAGTATCTGGAGAAGCTGAACAGAGAGGAGAATGATGATATGGATGACATAACACAAAATATTGGTTTAAATATAGAGAAGCTGACCATAGATGATATTGTGTTGGAGGATATGTAATGTCAGAAAGCAGCGTATTTCAGAATATTGGAAACGTACTTTCGAGAATAGATGAAATTAAAAGAAAATATGGTGTAAATAAAACAGTTGCATACCCGGGTTTTGATTACTGGCTGGACAGGGAAATGCAGATTGAGCATGAAGAGGATGCCGTTGAAAACCTGCAGCTCAAAAAAAGTGTTGAAGAAACAGCCCCGGCGAGGGAAATACCGCTTATAAAAAATATGAACACCGGCAGCGGCACGAAAGAGGATACAGCACAGAATACTGACATGTTCGATGATATAATCAGAAAGGCTTCCCAAAGATTCATGGTCCCGGAGCAGTTGATCAGTGCCGTAATAAAACAGGAATCCGACTTCGATCAGACCGCTGTTTCGCCGAAAGGCGCCATGGGGCTTATGCAGTTAATGCCTGCGACCGCGACTTTTTTAGGGGTCGAAGATCCGTTCAATGCTGAAGAAAACATTTTTGGAGGAACACAATATCTAAGAGAGCTCATAAATCTGTATAACGGAAACCTGAACAAAGCGCTGGCTGCGTATAATGCCGGTCCTCAGAGAGTAGGAGAGGATATTCCCGATATTCCTGAAACAAAGGACTTCATACAATCAGTGCTTGATTATTACAATGCGTTTTCTAAATACGATTAACCGGAGAGAAAAATGAGCACCGCATCAACGATTACAAATTTGCTGAAAATAATTTTTCTGCTGATACTTATAGTCGTTATCATGCTCGGAGGGGTTTACTGGTTTGATCACCTCGGGCTTGTTGACTATAACAAATTTATCGGGGCTTTCGAGAAGTACATGCCAGTGTTTATGAAAAAGGGAGTGGAAGTAACGGATGGGCCGGCCCTTCTTGAGGAGGAATTTTTAAATAAAAGAGAAGAAATGCTGCTTGCAAAAAATCGGGAACTTGAACTTGAAAAGCAGGAGATAGAAAAAAAGAAGCTCGAATTACAGGAGATCGAAGCAAAGCTGACAGAGGAGACTTCCAGGCTTGAAGAGGAGAAAAAAGTATTAAGCGAAAAACTTCGTGAATACGATAATTATAATGAAAATATTAAAAGGCAGGCAGGGTATTTTACTAATATGCCCCCAGCTGCTGCTGTTGAAAGGATCGCGAAACTCGAAGATCTGCTTGCCATCGATATTCTGCGTCAGATTGACGCGGCCGCTGAGGAGGAAGGGCGGATATCGATGGTCCCGTTTTTTCTAAGTTTAATGGACCCTGAGAGGGCCGCGACATTACAGCGGAAGATGACAAAGGTCGGTGAATAGTACAGATGATAAATACACCAGGTCAAATTAAGACAAAGGATGTTATGGCTCCCCGAAAAGGTGCCGACCGGACCGGACCGAAGGCGGAAGAAAGTAAGGATAGCACATTTTCTTCATTTTTTACACAATATCTTGAAGCCGGGGAAAAAAATCGGGACAAGCTGAAGTCATCGAAGCAAAACCTGGAAAGTGCGGCGGTAGGAAAAGGAGTTAAAACCCGGAAAAATTTTTTAACAGTGAAAAAGCCTCCGGGTGGTAAACAGGGGCAGCGGGTAATCCGGCTGAAAAACCGCCAAATAGCATATCTTTCCGCCGGAATTTTATCCGGAACTCTAAAGGATAAAACATTACAAAACAGAAAAGAGGGCAGGGTTATTCAGCTGATGGCCGAAAATCGGCCATCCAACGGCCAGCTTCGAAAAAGAATACTGTCCCTTCAAGGTAAAAAGCAGCATTCGCTGTCGGCTCTAAACAAAAAATCAGCAGGCCGTAACTCAACAATAGAAAGAACTGTTGTTCTTGCCAAGAAGTACATCGCAGGTAAAAAACGTACTTATAATAAAGATGTATTGAAAGGGGAGTGGGCTGTAAAGGGCGGTGACGACGCGAAAAAAAGTTCAGCAATTACCGGAGGCGGAAAATCCGATAGGAAAATAAACAGTGCAAATAAAACAACAGGACCGGGTTTAGTAAAAGACAGGAATAACGGTCCTTCATTTAATGGTGCCGATGATAAAAAGAATGCTGTTTCAAAAACCACTGAATCTGATAACGTGCAGGGTAGAAAAACGGCCGTCGGTGAACTGTCAGATGCCGGTGTAAAGTATGATAATAATGTACCCAGGACAACAATAAAACTTGATTATCAAATTAATAGAAATGCCGATGAGATATTTAATGACATAGTAAAAAGGTTTTCACTCGTAGTTAAAAAGGGAGGGGGCGAGGCCAGGATAGTGCTTCAGCCCGAAGTCCTGGGGCAGTTGAAAATGAAAATGAGTCTCAATAATCACGAAGTAAATACCTTCATGGTTGTAGAGAATGAAACCGTAAAAGATTTAATATTAGGGAAGCTGAATATACTGGAACAAAATCTTTTACAGCAGGGTTTCAGTCTGGGCTCGTTCCAGGTTGATGTAAAGGATAAAAACACCGAGCTCGGCACTTGGGGGGAAAAAGGTAAAAAGGGGCATCGGATCGATGGCCTTGATGACCTTGATGAAGAAGATGGTATCCCGGAAATCGAAAAGAGTCCCGGCGTGCCCTGGATCTCGACAATAGTGGATCTCACAGCATAACAGGAGAAGGAAATGGATATGTCTTTTGCCATGAATACAAATGATTTGTTTAAAACCCGGCTACAAGTGGAAAGTTTCAATAAATCCATTGAAAAAACGGGAAGAAATGTGGCAAACACTCTCGGTAAGGATGATTTTTTAAAACTACTGGTGGTTCAGCTCCAAAACCAGGACCCCACAAAACCTCTTGATGATAATGAATTTATTTCCCAGATGGCGCAGTTTTCTTCTCTCGAGCAGATGACCTCGATTAATAAAACGCTGTCCAGTCTCATTTCCAATTATAAAGTAACTCTCTCCTATTCCCTTCTGGGAAAGCAGGTTGAGGTCCTGGACAGGGCAACCGGGGAGCAAAACAGCGGTGTAGTGTCCGAGATAACCTTCAGCGGCGGAAGATTCGAAGATGAAGTTCCTAAAATATCTTTTAACGGTTTAAGTTACAGTGTGGATGACGTAGTAAAAGTTTCGATGAGTCGGTTAGATTAATTAATATATATGATTCCGAAGATCCGGGAGGGGGCAACGCGTTAAAATGACAAGGAGTGTGTTCAAATGATGCGATCTCTTTATTCTGGTGTTTCGGGTTTGAGAAACCACCAGATCAGAATGGATGTCCTGGGCAGCAATATTGCGAATGTAAACACCTATGGATTTAAAAAGAGCAGAGTTTCGTTCCAGGACATTTTGTCCCAGACGATTTCCGGGGCGGCAGCCCCCACAGCTGAAAAGGGTGGCGTTAATCCAAAACAGGTCGGGCTCGGTATGAATATTTCGAGTATTGACACAATTTTTACCCAGGGCAGCCTGCAGACCACAGGACTGAACCTCGACCTCGCGATACAGGGGGAAGGTTTTTTCGTGTTGAGCAGGGGAGAGGAGCTGTACTACACACGGGCCGGAAGTTTCGGGCTTGATAAAAATGGTACCCTTGTAAACCCGGCCAACGGGTTGAGGGTCCAGGGCTGGCAGGCTGTAAAAGCGGGCACAGACTACATAATAAACACCTCCGGTGAAATGGAGGATATAATAATACCGATCGGCGGAAAGGACCCCGCGAAAGCGACGGAGATAATAAGATACAAGAGCAATCTCAATTCGGAAACTCCGCTTCTCCCTGAGGGCCGTGCGCCGACACCCGAGGAGGCGTTGAACTCGACCATGGTAACGAATATAGATGCCTATGACAGTGTCGGTAATGTCCACAGAGTCACGGTCGAGTTTACAAGGGTTCAGGGCGAAGTCAACACATGGCTTGCCTCGGCATTTGTAGAAGGAGCGGATGAAACATCCCTCACTTTTGATGTCGAAGGGCTGAACGGGAATGATTCGAACACCATCATCATGAGATTTAACAATCAGGGAGCCCCCGTTTCAATTGAAGACAGTCCATTAACAGCCGGGGCACCGGTCGATATGATAACCGATGGGCAGCTGGTCGCCACTCTAAATGTAGATTTTCCAGAGCTCGGGATAAACCAGGCCATAAATATCAATTTTGGTACCGCGGATGAATATACCGGGATAACACAATTTGCAGCCCCTTCCTCCGCAAAGGCGTACGAGCAGGATGGATATGGAATGGGGTACCTGCAATCTTTTACAGTTGACAGCTCCGGGATAATCACGGGAGAATACACAAACGGTAAAAAGGCACCCATAGCACAGGTCGCGCTCGGGACTTTTGTCAATAATCAGGGACTCGTCGCGGGGGGGGACAATACCTTTTCACAGACGAACAACTCGGGGATAGCCAATATAGGAGCAGCCGAAACAGGTGGAAGGGGGAAGATCACGGCAGGGACACTCGAGATGAGTAACGTCGATCTTGCTGAACAGTTTACAGATATGATCGTTACACAAAGGGGGTTTCAGGCAAACTCCAGGAGCATAACCACTTCTGATCAGATGCTCCAGGAGCTATTGGCATTGAAGAGATAGAACTGAAAATATAAAGAAGTAATAACGACTGAATTCGGATCCGGTTTTTAAGCTTGAGCAGCAGCCCCTTTTTTTAGGGGCTATAGCTGATTTTATAGGGACGGGGTTTTATTTTGATCAAGGTAACCCGGCTGAACAATACGGCATTCTGGCTGAACCCTCATATGATCGAACTGATAGACCAAAAGCCGGATACGACTATAACCTTGAATTCGGGGAAGTTACTGATAGTTAAAGAATCTCCTGAGGAAATATTTGATGAGATTGTGGTTTACCGGCAGAAGCTATGGCCGTTTGGGAACGAAAAATAGGTATATCTTATGCAAATACAATTTATTGAATTAAATAGATATCCAGGAGGCCTTTCAATATGGATCTAGGGACACTCGCCGGTCTTGGACTTGGAGCTTTTGCAATAATTGTGGGTATTGTTATAGCGGGTGGAATAGGCGGCCTTTTCAGTTTCATAAACATACCTTCAGCCTTTATCACCATAGCCGGATCTTTAGGAGCGGTCATGGTTACCACTTCTCTGGCGAAGACTCTCGGCGTAATTAAGTTATTTATGAACACCATAAAAGTAAAACCTATGGAAACGGACAGGATCATAACGACAATAGTTACTTTTTCTGAAAAGGCGAGAAGGGAAGGACTTTTGGCTCTGGAAGACGACCTTGAAGAGCTGGACGATGAGTATCTTAGAAAAGGGATACAGCTTGTCGTAGATGGTACTGACCCTGAGATAATCAGGAGTATAATGGAGACGGAGCTTAACAACATGCAGTCACGGCACGAGGATGGGATAAAGTTTTTTGAGGACTGGGGTGCCTTTGCCCCGGCCTTTGGAATGATAGGGACCCTCATCGGTCTGATCCTTATGCTTTCAAATATTGAAGATAAAAGCGCCATCGGGCCCGGTATGTCGACTGCTTTGATCACTACTCTTTATGGGGCAGTTTTGGCCAACCTTGTTTTTATTCCCATAGCAGCCAAGCTCAGCTTAAATGATAAGAACGAGTCGCTTGTGAGAGAGATCATGATAGAGGGCACACTTTCGATACAATCCGGAGACAACCCCAGAATTGTAAAGGAAAAACTGATCTCATTTCTGCCCCCGGAAATAAGAGCGCAGGTATCGGAGGAGTCAGGGGAGGGTGAGAGATGACAAAGCTGCAGACAAATACTATTGATATTAATGGTAATTTATATTAAAATTTAATTAAACGTGGCAAAGCAGAGGAAACACACTTGGCAAAGCCGAAAAAAAAACAGAAGAGAGGAGCTGCTGCCTGGCTTTTGACTTACGGCGATATGACAACGCTTCTTTTAACTTTTTTCATCCTGATGTTTACAACTGCGGAGATAGAAGGAAGAGACCTGCAGCTGATACTCTCTGCGTTTAAAGGCTCCCTTGGTATGTTCAGCGGGGGTATGACTCTGTCTGAAGGTGTACTCGCGGAGCTTGGTCAGCAGATTGAAAGCCTGCCCGCCAAAGAGAGAGGTGACCAGCTCGCGAAGGCTGTCGAAAAAGCCGTTTCAATATTTCAGCCGGAAGTCAAAAGCAGAAAGGTCAAAATCACGGAAGATGAAAGGGGTATTGTCATCTCGCTTGTGACTGACGCCTTTTATGAGTCGGGGAGCGCCGAACTCACTCTTGAAGGGCTGGCTGTAATAGATAAAATGGGCAGGTTTCTTAGTGATGATGATTTCAGTGATAATGATATCAGGGTTGAAGGACACACAGACAATTCACCTGTTTCGCCTGAGAGCCCGTTTTACGAAATCTATCCTTCCAACTGGGAGCTGTCCGCAGCTAGGGCTGTAAAAGTTGTACGGATACTAAATGAAGATTATGGTATAAGCGGGAAATCGCTGGAGGCGATCGGGCTTGGAGAGCATCAGCCGGTTGAAACGAATGATATTGAGGAAGGCAGGGCCTATAATAGAAGGATAGAAATTGTGATAATGAGAAAAAAAGAATTTTCATTTTAATTAGTTCTGGGTGTTAAGCCGGAAAAGCACCCGGCGACTTTGGGGAACCCGGCGATGTCGGGCTTGCCCGGCTTTAGCTCAAACAACGTTTGAGAGGTTGTGCCGGGAGCTAATAAAATCATAAAGGAATAAGGGGTTTACAATGGGAGATCCTGATGATGAGGCAATTGATATAGAGGAAAAGGGTGATGATGATGAGGAAGCGCTAGAACCAGCGGCGCCCGGGAGAAAGCTCTTCAGTCCATCAATAGTCCGGATGCTGGTCATTGTTGCAGGTGCCTTGATAATGATAATTATTTCAGGGACGGTGGCTTACATTGTCGCGCAGAGAGTGGGGAAACCGGCTCCTACAGAAAAAACATCACCGGAAAGAGTGGAAAAAGCAGATCCGTATAATTATTTTGACCTGGGAGAGTTCAGCGTAAATACGAGTGATACGGACGAGCCCCATTTTGTAAAGATTAATCTTCAACTGGGGTACAGTGAAACAACAGTTGAGCTGCAGACAGAACTGGGCAAGCGGAGGGCGCAGCTTCGCGATATCACCATTTCTGTGATCGGGAGTAAAAAGTTTGATGATCTGAATACTCAGGACAAGCGAAATGAGCTGAAAAAAGACATCATGGAGCGAATAAATAGTATTTTGCAGGATGGGCAAATTAAAGATATTGCTTTCACTGAGTTTGTATTAACGTAATATAATTAGTTCTTGGTGAATAATTTTGTTTTTTTAATAATTAAAGTATCTTAAAGATTATTAACTAATTGAATATAAAGAGTTAAATAGAACTGATTATTGATTTGGTGATTTAATCACCAAGAACTAATGACGAAATAGTTCGATAAAAAGAGATGGAGTGTTTTCTGATTAATTGAATAAATATTGACTTTTTTTCAAAGTAAAGTATGTTTGGTTGTAAATCCTATAAAAACGGTGAGTGGTCATGACCGAGGTACTGTCTCAGGACGAGATTGATCAGCTTTTAACGGCAATTTCAACGGGAGAAGTTGAGGGTGAAGAGGCCGTAAAAAAAGCTGAGGCGAGGAAAATAAAGATATATGATTTTAAACGGCCGGATAAATTTTCAAAAGACCAGATCAGAACACTCCAGATGATGCATGAGACTTTCGCCCGTTTAACAACAACCTCGCTTTCGGCCCAGCTGAGAGCGATCGTTTCTGTACATGTAGCGTCAGTCGATCAGCTCACCTACGAAGAGTTCCTGCGCTCAATACCGAATCCCACGACTCTTGCCGTAATAAATATGGACCCGCTCAAGGGGAGCTCGATACTCGAGATCGATCCATCGATCACCTTTACGATCATAGACAGGCTGTTCGGCGGTCCCGGGGAAGCGGCAAAGATCAACCGGGAGCTTACAGATATTGAGCTATCTGTAATTGAAGGTATAATTGTAAGGATCCTGGGGAACTTGCGGGAGGCATGGTCGAATGTAATAGACCTGAGACCGAGGCTGGGGAATATCGAGACTAATCCACAGTTCGCGCAGATCGTTCCACCGAGTGATATGGTTGTTTTGATAACCCTGGAAACAAAAGTCGGTGATGTCGAGGGAATGACAAACTTCTGTATTCCCTATCTTACAATTGAACCAATTATATCCAAACTTTCCGCGCAGTACTGGTATTCCAGTATCAGAAAGGGAGGAACATCTGAAAACCTCGCAATTTTAAAACAAAGGCTCGATACGGTCCAGATCGATATAGGGGCGGAGATCGGCAGTATGGATATAACTGTACAGGATATTTTAGGGCTGGCAAGGGGGGATATA
>SDBV01012593.1_pt1 | contig 10826 bp, 13 predicted proteins | sample 2277081 | NCBI WGS metagenome assembly SDBV01 (sample SAMN10402039, study PRJNA504765) | marine sediment metagenome | isolation source: marine sediment core GS10_PC15, 223 cmbsf | place: Arctic Ocean: Southern Knipovich Ridge | collected 2010
TTATTAAAATCAAACATTTGAACCCTTGATTCCTTTTTGATAAACTTCTGGTTATGTTAAAAAATATTGCTTTGATTGCTTCCGGTATCAGCGCAGTGACTGCTGTAACAACTTCGCTTCGGGCACTGGGGAAATCACGTGAAAACCTGAGGTGTAAGACAGAATCCAGCTTGAAAACAGGCTGTCGTATCGGCAGCGGTAAAACCGTCCATCCGGACTCAAAACAAAGCAGTCTTCTGATACATTTTATTGTCACCGTAATATGGGTTGTTCTGTCGATGATATTCGCATTTTCTTCATTGGATCAGACATGGGAAAATGGACTTGATATACGGATGTTTTTATGGGCTTCACCATTTATAGTATTGGTGATAACACTTCTGTTGATCTGGCGCAAGGTCCTGTATCCGGGGAGATAATCGCAGATACCCTACAGGTCGCTTGCTATCCGCAACTAAAACAAGTTAATGAGTTAAGGAAGGTTTTTCCACAATCCGGTAACGCTCTTTCAGAGACCTGGACCTGAATACGAGGGCAGAAGCAAAAGTAACCAATGAAACCGCACCCAGAATAACGGCAAGACGTGTCCATGGCATGCCGTGTGCCTGGCGAATCTGTACAAAATTAAAAATTGTCCTGATCCATTCAAGTCCTCCGAGGACAAGCTCTATCTGGATTATGCGGGAAACCCATGGTCTTCGAATCAGCAGAATCAGGGGACTTATCAGGATTATGAAGAATAAAATAATAAGGCCGGCACGGTAAAAATGTGCCGCCATAAGTAATATACTTAAGAATACAGGTAAAAGCCGAACGAAATTCATAATTGTCCTCAGAACTGAAAAATATCATATTTTCAAAATATTATCAAAATTTACCTGTAAAATATATTTATAGGTGTTATAAATATATTTAATAATTATTGACAGCGCTTTCAACTTGAACTAAAATTATAGATAGAAAACAAATTGCGGTTCCCCAGTCTGGGTCAACCTGAGAACCAAGTAAATCTGCACGAGAGCAGGTATCAGATGTGGTGAGCAAGCCTCCGTATCATAGGAGGAAGCCTAAAACATCAGTCGAAGCACTCAAAATAGAAAAAAACTCATGGTTGCCCAGGGCTGGCGAACGCATTTTTTTTGCCTTTGACCTACTCCACTATTTTGATCTTCATTTCAATGCGTTCATCCGGGTTGTCCCGCCTGTCTCTGGGCCGCGTCACTATTATATCAACGGCCGTCATTCCAGAGACGACCTCACCAAAAACCGTGTATTTCCCATCAAGAAAACTGGCATCTGCCACGCAAACAAAAAACTGGGAACCCGCACTGTCAGGATCACCAGACCTCGCCATGGAAAGTATCCCTCTCTTATGCGGCCTGTCACTGAATTCAGCTTTCACAGAATAACCGGGACTGCCCGTGCCGTGTTTTGACCTGTCAGCGTCTTTTGTATTCGGGTCTCCCCCCTGGATCATAAAGCCGGGAATAACACGATGGCAAAGAGTACCGTTATAAAAACCCTTTTTCGCAAGTTCAATAAAATTATTTACATGATTGGGCGCAATGTCAGGGAAAAATTTCAGTTCTATATTGCCAAAGCTTGTTTCAATAATCGCACGTGTGTCAGCCATCTTTTCAATCTCCTTCTTTGAGAATTTTTTTGATACCGGCCCTGCAAAAGCAGAAACAGCGAACAGCAGCATAATAAAAACTATAAAAGCAGTCCTCGTTAATTTCATATGTGTCTCCTTAACAATTTCAATTTTTTAATCATAAATTATAGCAGAAGCGATTAATAAAAAAATAAGGATTCAAGGGTTCAAGGGTTCAAGGGTTCAAGGGTTCGAGGGTAAACAGCCTGTTTACCCTCGAACCCTTGAACCCTTGGCCCCTTGACCCCTCTTGATTATGATATAATTTCCACACATTCGATGAAAGCCGGCAAAAAAACAAAAATGATCTTTTCCGTTGGCGGCGGAAAAGGGGGAGTCGGGAAAACCATTTTCTCCGTTGCCTTCGGTACATTACTCGCCAGGGAAGGCTTCAGTGTCGCCCTTGTGGACCTTGACCTGGGCGCTGCCAACATGCATACCTGCCTCGGCATTTTAAAAAAGACACCCACAATCGCTGACTTCATTATGAGAAAGGCCGCGTCGCTTGAAGAGGTCCTGATCGAAACGTCACAAAAAAATATGCATTTAATAAGCGGTTCCGAATTTGTCGCAGGAATGGCAAATCCCGCGCACTGGATGAAATTAAAGATAATGAGGCACATAAAGTCCCTGCCGGCTGATTTCATCATCGTTGACCTTGGGGCAGGAGTGCATTTCAATACACTCGATTTTTTCAGCATGTCCGACAGGGGCATTATAATTACCGCTCCGGAGCCGGGAGCAGTAATGAATGCCTACAGTTTTTTAAAAGGCGCTCTCTTCAGAAAACTCCAGAGTGTCTTCAAAAAACATCCAGAAATAGGCCCGATCATTGAGACAGAGACAAAAAGGACAGATGGGGACAAAAGCTTTACCCTTGAATGGCTCGCGGGGCAGGTCAGGAAAATTGCACCCGATATGCTGCCTCTGATCCGCGAAATAGAGCTGGATTTCAATCCCGCGCTTATTGTGAACCAGACAACTGAAGGACATAAACATGTGCTGGTAAAAAACCTGATGGCCCTCTGTTCAGAAAGGCTGGGGATAACCATTGAGCATACCGGAAACCTTCCCAACGCACCCGCGATTACTCATTACCTGCTGAACATACCCGAATTCCTGGACACCCTGCACGGGAAACCATACCATGACGCCTTACAGAACATTGCGGACAAACTTGTCAGTCTTGCTGAGATCATGGCCCATGAGTCTCAGATAAAGGCAGATTTCAGCGATGAAGAAGTTAATGGAATAATAAGCTTCATGGACAGCCTTGCAGACACTGTCTTCAGCGGCACAGATAGAAACATATGGAAGCTGAGGATGTATTTTAAACCGTCAGATGTAGTGGACTTTCTCGTAAGCCGGGGAATACACCATGAAGCGTTTTACCAGTAATGGATATAAACGGGGAAACCGATGCTCCTCTAAAACAGACTGAACTTGAAGTATTTCCCGGGATTCTCTCTTATGTCTTTTATCAGGATATTCAGTTCCCTGAGAGTCGTCTTCAGTTCACCGGAAATCTCTTCGTCATTTATAAGGGCACCTGCAAACCCCTCTCCCCTGTCTATTTTTGCCAGAAGAGTGTTGAGTTTTTCCGAGGCATTATTGATGTTTTCGTAAAGTCTTTCATCTTCAATAAACCTGTTAAGACTTCCATCTGATGTCTGAACTTTTTTTGTAAACAGCTTTATGTCCTCAGCTGAAGAGGCAATGTTCGAAGCTGAAGAGGCAACATCGGTATATACCGTGTCTTCATTCAGTAATCTGCTGAAAGAACCCTTGCCGGTCTTGACTTTCTTAATCAGCTCCGTCAACTCATTTGTCGCACTATCAAGGTTATTGTATACGGAGGGGTCTGTAAGGAATTTTTTGACCGTCCCTTCTCCTGCCTCAATCCTTAAGATAACATCTTCAAGAGTGTTAATAAATTCCGACAGGCTCGCAATAGACTTCTGGCCGGTCTCAACGACATCCTGGATCTCAATATGGCTTGTCCCCATGATCATATCTCCGGCTTTCAGACTTTCAGCATCGGCTGATCCCGGTGTTATCTCTATGTATTTATCGCCCAGAAGGCCAAGTGTCAGAATGCCTGCCTTGGAGTTGGACTTAAGGTATTGAAGATTCCCGGATATGATCGACATTTCAACATTTATAGTCTGTTGAGCAGTAAAACTTATCGACTGTACCGAGCCTATCTCAACTCCGGAAAACCATACAGGAGAGCCTCCCCTCAGCCCCTTAATATCATCAAAAACAGCATAAATACTTGATCTGGGGGCAAATATCCTTTCGATATTTCCGGCAAACATCACTGCTATAAATATAATTGTCAGGGCAATAGTAATTACCATGCCGACCTTCAGCCCTGCCCGCCTGTGGTTCTTCTTATAGTCGTACATTCTCCCCCCCTGGTTTTAGATGTCCATCAGCCGCATAAAGCTCACTGATAAAACGTCTTAGTTCCTGATCACCGGTGTTCTTAAGCGCTTCAACATCTCCGTCAAATGCAATGTTGCCGTCTTTTAAATACATATACCTCTCAGCCACTTTTGTAGCATCAGTCACCTTGTGAGTGACGATAATAAATCCGACCCTGTCCGGGATCTCTCCACTGGAAAGCTCCTTGATCAGGCTGCAGATATTGTCCGCCGTAAGCGGATCAAGACCTGTAGTAGCTTCATCGTACAGCATCATTTTCGGGCTGCACTCAGCCAGGGACCTTGCAATGGCAACCCTTCTCTGCATCCCGCCGCTGAGTTCTTCAGGCATAAGGTCAATTGCTTTTTCAATCCCCAGCACTGCGAGAAGCTCCCTTACCTTGGCCTCTATTCCTTCTTCGGACAAATTTGAGTATTCCCTTAAGCAAAAAGCTACATTTTCGCGGACATTCATTGAATCAAAGAGTGCCCCCTCCTGAAAAACTATACTGAACTTCATCCTGTGCTCTCTCAATTCGGATTCAGCCAGCACAGTAATGTCCTGTCCGTCAATCAGAATTTTCCCGCTGTCCGGCCGCAGAAGCCCGAGCATCAGCTTTATTATCGTACTCTTGCCCCCGCCGCTCCCGCCGAGGATCGCGATCCTCTCATAAAAGTGGGCGCTAAAACTAATATTGTCCAGCACCCTGTTACCGTTATATGCGAGTGTAACGTTCTGAAACTCTACCATATAAAACTCCCGTTTTATTGATTACACAGATTTTGAAAGACGATTACACAGATTAAAGACCTGATAATACCTATACAATCTTTTTTTAATCTGTGCAATCTTTTTTTTATCTGTGTAATCATCTGTTTTAATCTGTGTAATCAAAAAAAATTAATTCATTAATTTATTTACCTGAAAAAATAGATCAAAACCCTTGTCAACATAAAATCAGACACAATAATCATTATTATTGAATAAACAACGGCTTCTGTGGTTGATTTCCTGAGTCCCTGCGAACCGCCGCTTGTGGAAAGCCCTGAATAACAGCTTATACAGGCTATGAGATATCCAAAGATAAAAGGCTTGATAATGCCCGAAAAAATATTCTCAAAATCCATTATCTCCTTTATCTGGCTCCAGTAAAATGGCCCGCTCTGATGGCTTACAAAAACCGCGATATAGTATCCCCCTACAAGTGATATGGCATCGCCGATAACTGTAAGCACCGGCAGCATTATAACTGCGCTTATAACTCTCGGTGTTACCAGTTTTTTTATCGGGTTTACTCCATGCACCCTCAGTATGTCAACCTGATGGCCCAGCATCATGGAGCCGAGCTCGGACGCCATTCCCGAACCGACCCTTCCCGCAAAACAGAGGGCTATCAGGACAGGGCCTATCTCCTTGATTATGGAAAGGCCGACTATCCTGCCCGTATACATTTTCAGTCCAAGCTCGCCGAGCTCAACTGATGTCTGCAGTGACAGCGCCATTCCTATAAAAAGAGATACGAGAAATACAATAAAAAACGACCCCGTACCTGCATAATCCATCTGTTCAATTGTCTCGTTGAAGTAGAACGGTCTTCGGAAAATTCCGAGAGGGGCCTTAAAAGATAAGATATAAAAATCCTGTAGCCTTGAAATTGTACCTTTTATGTCCATTGCCAATAATTATATAGTAATTGCCGGCCAGAATAAATAAAAATTATGCAGTTCTGTTTTCCTTCCTTCATGCAGCTATTATTCTTATCAGTTACTGACACAGCACGCCGCACTGAATTCCATTTCCAACAACTGTAAAACTTATGAATTCACAGTTGTCAGGGTCTCCGTCAAAAATTACAGTGTTGCCTTTTTCTACTTCATAACAATATGAAAATTCCTTAAATACCTTCTCATCTTTACATACAGATATTGTAAACTTTTCATTATCAACTACTTCCAGAATTTCACCCATAAATTTATTACAGGTAGAAGCACTAGCATAAAGACTTGCCTGTGCAGCTCCCGAAATCATCAACGTGATGAATAATATGCCTGCAAATATACATCTGATTTTCATTTCCAGCTCCTTAAATTTTTTATAAGATCAATCAGTTGAATCACTAAATATCAATCTTTATATATATATTTACGGCTCCCGTACACACAGCCTTTAGCAGACAACAAACAGCGACAGCAAATCCCGGCCGCAAATGTGTTCTATTAGGGACTACAGACTTTTCCTTTCTGTCCCATTTGGGACAATAAAATATCCTTACTAATACCTGAAAACAATATTTTCAATAAGTTATGTTCTGGCACAAGGCTTGCATTTACTACATATTATCTGCGCAAAAAAATAACGACCACTATCAAAAAAGGAGGACTAACGAGTGAACGAAGTTTCCAAAAAGCATCAGATGTGGGCTTTGGGAATAGTAGGGTTCTTTGCTTTAATCAGTATTTCCACTTATGCCTACAATGAATACTACATTTACCTGTCTGCTTACCTGTGGTTCGGCTTTATATACGGGATGTGTCTGCAGTATGGAAGGTTCTGTTTTGCCTCTGCATTCAGAGACCTCTTTGCTGTCGGCGTTCCCAGAATGGTCGTCGGTATAATGATATCCGTTTTTCTTTTCTCTTTAGTCTCGGCCTTTGTAACCGCAACAGGCATAAGTACGTTTCATTCTTCTCCTCTAGGTATCCATTCCGTTATCGCAGGGTTTATCTTCGGGGTCGGGATGGTCTTTGCCGGCGGCTGTGCTTCGGGTTCTCTTTACAAGACAGGTGAGGGAAATGGAACGGCACTGCTGGTAGTTTTATCAATAAGCATTACACAGTCAACTTTCGTGGATATCGGTGGATGGTTTAATAAACTCGTTCCTGAGTCATGGCATGAATCGGCAATGGCAAAAGGACTTCCGGACCGTATAAATGTCGGGGATGGCTGGGTAGACCAATATCTTGCCGGATATGTCTGGGACCAGCCCATTACTTCATTTGCAGAAGTTACAGGCTTCACCAAAGAGACTTTCGCCGGCGCCTATATAGGCAATGTCTTAATAGGAGTTTTGTTACCGGCCCTTCTTTTACTCACCGTTGTTTACTTCATCTGGGGCAGAAAAGGCTATATGAGAAAGCTGACGGAACGAAAGATGGGAAATATAAGTTTCAGGGACAACTTCGGTGGTTTCTGGAGCATGATAATGTCCTCAAAGAGGACGGCAATTGCCGGCCTGATTCTTGGAATTGCCTGCGGTCTCCAGATGTTCGTTATAGAAGGACTGCGAATCAAGTATGGAATAAGAAACGCCGGTGAAATTCTCCAGAGAATCGGGGCTGATTATGGTATATCCATAAGGGGAACGGTCTTTGATCCGGGTTACTGGTATGTTACTACCCAGGAGGCACAGTGGGTAGGCTGGGGAATGCAAAAACTCGGATGGGACAAGATGGACAACATATTCTTCGGCTATATTAACGGCATTCCCAACCCTGCACTGAACCCTGCCGACTGGATGTCTCTCGCTCTAATCGGAGGGGCCGCTGTGATGGCGCTTACGCACAATGAATTTAAGTTTAAAATGCCGACAAGAGAACTTGCTGTCTGGGCAATTATTGGCGGCGCCCTTATGGGTATAGGCTCAAGGCTTGGTCTCGGATGTAATGTTGGGGCATTCTTCGTTCGAGTTGCAAACGGAGACCCCGCGGGCTGGCTGTTTGGCGTTGGAATGATTGGCGGTGCTTTCATTGGCGTTAAATTTTTCAACTGGTGGACAGAGAGGCAGATGGCAAAAGAACTGGCAGGTCTGGATATATAAATGACGCAAAATAATAAAGGAGGTTATTTGATATGGCTATAAAGTTTGAAAAGAAAAGTGATGGAGTTTACTCACTGGACTGTATGGGCTATGTATGCCCTCATCCGCAAATCTACACAAAAAAAATGCTTGAAAAAATAAAATCAGGCGAAACCCTTGAAGTGATTTTTGACAACCCGTCATCATCAGAATCAATTGCAGCGATGTGTGATTCGTCGGGCGATTGTATTATCGAAAAGAATACTGAAAGCGGAAAAATTGTCTTCAGAATAAAAAAGGCATAGACAAATACGGCCCGGCAGGTTTTGAAGGAGGGACTTATGAACAAAGTTTTTGGAATTATTATTTTAATCGTTTCCCTTTTTTTGGGATTCCTTCTCGGTTACAGTATACCGCCGTTCATCCATGCAGGCGTATTCAGTGACAGGGAAGAGAAAGGTGTAGAGATTTTAATAGACGAGGAAACGGAGAAATATTATGACAATTTATTCAAAGAAGAGGAGGATGAATAAATTGACACTTCATCAAAAGGAGGAGTTTAAATGGATAGGGGCTTAATGATATTAATGGTTCTCATTATAATTACAGCGTTTATATTCGGTTTCATAAACTCCTATTCATCAGGCATACTGCCCGGCTATTTCGAAAAGGCTGAAGCGCCCGCTTATGGTGTGGGCGGGGATCTGATAGGCGCCGGCATGGACGAGGAATTCCAGGAGTATCTTAAAGCATTAGACCTGGAAGAAGATGATGAGTGATATAATGAAAGGAGGTGCATCAACTTAACACTCGCTTTTTATTGATTCAGACAAAACTTTATCTGGAGGTGTAATAATGAGAAAAAGATTAGTAATTATGTTTGTTATTGTGACCTTTCTGATGTCATTTGCAGGTCTGTCTTATGCAGCGACATGGGCAAACCCTGAACTGCTTCTTTCAGCCAAAGAGCTGAAAAGTAAAATCGGCAACTCTGACTGGGTACTGCTCGACTGCAGGAAGCTCAAAGACTATGCCAAGGGTCATATCCCGGGGGCAATAAGCGTCGGGAAGCAATGCAAAAAAGCGCTAAGGGACAAGACTTCAAGAGTCTGGAGGGACACTTCAAAGTACGAGAAGCTCTTCAGCAAGATCGGGATAGGCAACGACACTCATGTTGTTATTTACGGCGAGCATATCAAGACCGATACAATGAAAGACACAACAGTGGCCTTCTGGATACTTGAGTATCTGGGTCATGACAAAGTGCATGTACTGAACGGCGGCATTGATGCCTGGGTCAACGAAGGATACGGTCAGGACAATAAGCCGACAATTTTAAAAGCAAAAACGTTCAAGGTAAATGTCGCTCAAAACAGATATGCTTCGACAGATGAGATGATCGATATTGCAACCGGAAAGACAAAGGGCATACAGGTCATCGACGCGAGGACAGGAAAAGAATTTAAGGGAGCTGATCAGCGGTCTCTCAGAGCCGGCCGTTTTCCCAACACGACCATAAATGTCTCACATAAGGACACATTTGACCAGACAAAAGACCGCGAATCAGGAAAGATGAAAGACAATGGTTTCCTCTCCTATGACAGGGTAGCAAATTTCTATAAATCACTCGACAAAAACAAGCGGACAGTGGCATTCTGCCAGACAGGCACACGCTCGACCCTGACCTATCTGGAGCTAAGACTTCTAGGGTTCAAAGACGCTGCGAACTGGGACGAGTCATGGAGGGTATACGGCTCACACTATAATGATTATCCTATTGAAAACGTACAGTGGTTTGACTTTAACAGGGTCAGAAAACTCGAAAAGAAGCTCAAGAAGTTAGAGAAAAAACTTGCGGCACTAGAGCCGGAAGAAGAGAAAAAGTAACCATAACATCAGATCTTCAGGGAGTAAGCCTGTCACACTGGACCGGGCTTACTCCCTTATTTAAACTTATCAAATACATGACGGAGCGCTTAAATGAAAAAAATTCTTATTGCAATAGATGACACAAAAGGAACAGCAAATATCTTTGAAAAAACAATGCGGATCTGCAAATGCATGAGCCCTGAAGAAATAGTTCTTCTCTATGTCGAGAAGCTTGAGGGACGGTCTCTCATGGATGAAATGCTCGGTGATGCAGAGATGTCAACGCTGAAAGAGGCACTGGAGGGTGCTGAGTTCAAGGACGCTCTGGACAAGAAAGCAGAAAGAATACTGAATCATTATAAAGCGCTATTGCAGAGCACGCCGCCGTCTCCTGCTATAAGGACAGTCGTAAAGACCGGTCACCCTGCTGAGGAAATCCTGAAAGCATCGGAAGAGGAGAACGTCGATATAATTTTCATCGGGTCAAGGGGGCATCGTGTAGGCAGATTGTTAATGGGCAGCGTGAGCAGAGAAGTAGCCAACAACGCTGAAGTGCCGGTCCTCCTTGTAAAGTAGCCGACTGTTATCTGAAGGGTTATTTTGAAAGACGAACGTCGAACATCGAACGTCCAACTTCCAACGTCGAATGAAAAGAAACTTCCAATACCAAACATTCAACACCTGTTTCTGTTTCTTCATCTTTTTCCATTCAACATTCGATGTTGAACGTTCGATGTTCGATGTTCATTTTTTTCAGTAATCCTTCCACAGGGATCTATTTTCCGTTGAGGAAATCAATGATATCGTAAGCAGGATGTAGGGCCTGTCCGGGAGACTCCGGAGAGAAACAGCTGAGAGTATATTCCGGTAATCATAAATTCGATTAAATTTTCAAGTTTCGTAATTCGTAATTACTAATTCGTAATTGTTTTTCTCAACCTCCTGAACCCCTTATCTTTAGTATATTGAATTGATTCGCAAATTTTAGACTAAAAGGTGCACTTCTTGTTTTTTTGCCTTTTGTTGTAGATTTCAGTTGCAAACCTGATTTAAGGTTCTTTGTATTTAACTTTCCCGCTT
>SDBV01012594.1_pt1 | contig 10826 bp, 8 predicted proteins | sample 2277081 | NCBI WGS metagenome assembly SDBV01 (sample SAMN10402039, study PRJNA504765) | marine sediment metagenome | isolation source: marine sediment core GS10_PC15, 223 cmbsf | place: Arctic Ocean: Southern Knipovich Ridge | collected 2010
AATACAAATAGAATTAGTATTTAATTTGAAAGATAATAGATTGTAGCTATAAGAAACGAAAATACTTATAGAAAATGTTTAATAATTTCTAACATTTTTTTTTCCAACTTTCGAAGTTGAGTTTAAATCAAATCTTAAATTTTTTAAGATAAATTGGTGAAAAGAAGGATTTTTAATGATTTTCAACAAATTTAAATCTATACTAATTGTTCTGCTTATATTAAATCCATTCAATACTTTATTCTTAATTTTTATTCCAAATAATGATGACTTTAATGAAAAAAATAGTAAATCATTAGATAATTCAAATTTAGATATAGCTACAAATAAAATCGATCCTCGTATATTTCAAATATTAAATAATAATGACAAAGAAGGAATGAAAGTATCAGTAATTATTTCATATAATTACAATGATGAAGATTTCAAAGATAGACTTGAAAAGAATTCAGATAGCTTCGGTTATAATTATAAACTAATTCCTGCTACTTCTATTTATTCTTCAAAAAAAGAGATTTTCACTATTGCTAAATCTCCCATTGTTAAAAGAATATTCTTAGATAAAAAGGTGTATCCTTTATCGATTGAAAAAAAGAGCTTAGCTCACGAGTATTATGATGCAATTTCACCTACCCATCAATTTAATCCATTAGTTAATCAGAGTGTAAATCAAATTGGCGCACCACATTTATGGGATTTAAATTATAATGGAAGTGGAACTGTTGTAGCGGTTTTAGATACCGGGATAGATAAAACCCATCCTGATTTAAATGATTTAGATGATAATTTCATAACCAATGATCCCAAGATAGTTAATGAAGTAAGCTTTATCGATTACAATTTTGATGGAATAATAGATGAAGATGCAAATGATATCGTTGGACATGGAACACATGTGGCAGGGATAATTTCAGGGACAGGAGAAGCTTCGAATAATAGATATAAAGGAGTTGCTCCTGCTTCAAACTTGTTGAATGTGAAAGTACTCTCTACATATGGAGGATACGATAGTTGGATTATCAAGGGAATTGAATATGCCGCTTTGGGGGCAGATAAATTAGAAAATACTGGAGATGAAGCCGACATTATTTCAATGTCTCTAGGCGGTTCTGGTTATGTAGATGACCTAATAGTTATGGCAGTTAATGCAGCATGGGATTTGAACAAAACTGTTGTAATTGCTGCCGGTAATTCTGGTGATGATTTCTTCACAATAGAATCACCAGGATTATCATCAAAAGCAATCACTGTGAGTGCCACTGATCAATTTGATCAAATAGCAAAATTTTCAAGCAGAGGCCCATCACCTGATTTAAGTATGGGAATAGACATATGTGCTCCAGGCGTTAATATTATTTCTACTCGAGCAAATTTATCAGAGTTATCTGCAATAGATGGTAATTATACTTCTAAGAGTGGTACTAGCATGGCCACACCTTTTGTTGCTGGGGTAGTCGCATTATTATTACATTCAGATCCTGATTTAACTCCTACAACAATAAAAACCGCATTAATGATATCTGCAATTGACCTTGGCGTTTCTAGTTATATTCAAGGAGCAGGAAGAGTTGATGTTTATGCTGCATATAATTTAATAAATGAACAATTAGGAATATTTGGAACTGAGTTAAAAAGAGCCAATTTGATGAATCAAATAGAATTTGATACTTTTGGAATTAGAGGAGAATTTGAATCCCCATTTTACTCGAATGATTTAGGCGATTGGCATAGGAATGGTACTTATGGTAGACCCTATAGTGATCTTTATCAGACTTTATTTGCGGTAAGGTATAAGGTGAGTCAAAGTCAGAAATTTTATCTCTCAGATGATTTAATCAGGATCTATCCGAGAGAACTGAGATGGTTGGTATATAATTCAACACACAAAATTGCTGTAGATTCATTATTAACTCCTGATGAAAATTTGAAGATTAACATTCTGTTTGAAATCTACGATAATTCAAAATGGATACGGATTTCATTTAACATAACATCTCTTTCCAGCATGAATATTGAGAATTTAAAATTCTATTATTATATGGACCCGGATGTTTACTCTCTGTATAGTATGGATGATGAGCTAGATGCTTCTGACGATGGTGAATTTATTCAAAGTATTAATGCTTTAGTTGCGAACGACACATACTATGACGAAACCACTCACCCAAAATTCGGATTTCATCCTAATAATTACTTTGGCTTGTCATCTTTCAATAATTCAATTGCATATGAAGTAAATGATTACTATGATGCATATTATAATATGGTTGATGATACATTATCTAATAGTACATACTATCATGGTGATGTAGCATTAGTTCAACAATGGCTTAATACAACCTTATCTCCTAATAAACATACTTTGCTTCCACTTATTATTGCTTTTGGTGATAACAGAACTAACTTCATTGATAATGTTAATGAAGCAAAAAATGCACCATTTTTCAAATTGAAAAAATCAGATATAGCAATTAACACACTTTCAATCATTAATCCTATTTATAATGCTACTCTAACATATCTAAACGTTTCAATAACAAATGTAGGTTATTCTTCATCATCACAATTCAAGGTCACAACATTCATAGACCACGTTGAGATAAATGAAACAGAAATAACCGGATTATCACCAGATGAAGAGATTATAATCTCAATTCCGGTAATTATTAATGGTACAGGTATCCATAATATTACAATAATTGCCAATTATTCTCAAGGTGAATTTGAAATGGCTACAGATAACAATAAACTGGAAAGAAATGTTAGGGTAATAACATCTGCTTTAGTTACCCTTTTCCCACAGTCGCCCTTTGATAATCCGTTAAATTTGAAATACGCTGGGCAATTCCTCTTTTGGAATTGTAGCATACTACAGGGTGAACGTTTCTCAGAATTGAAGCTAAATAAAACTGGTAGTGGAAAAGGTTTTGTTTCATTTAACGGGAATCCTAGTTCAACAGATGAAATTGCAATTAATCCAGGAATAGGGCAATATTTCGTGAATATCTCAGTTAATATTCCTAAAGGATTAACTGGAAATTACCAATTTAAACTCCAATTACTAAATTCCAGTGATATGATATATGAAATTACCGTAGAATATGAACTATTAGGTGATATTCCATTGAATCTTTTTATAAATCAATCGAGTATTGAAGAAGCAGTCCCGGAAGATGGGGATGGTATTGTGGAAGGTGATGAATACGGAAAGATTGAATTTCTAGTTCAATCTAATGATACTACAACAACTGTGACAGATGTTTTTTTGATTATAACCGCAAAAAACCATAGCTCAATTAATATCATGGATTATAATGTAGGAATTAAATTTTATATCGGTCCTAATGCATCCGAATGGAGTTATGATGATTTGGATTTTACCGTTCCTTATAACATTTCTAATACCAATTTTGCTATATGGAGTGTGATATTTGCGAGGGTTGGATATACAGATGATTATATACCATTCTATCAAGGAATGTTAAATTATAGCATCCATCAGAGAACACCTGGCACACCTGATCTCGAATTAAACTCTGTAACATTTTATGATCTTTTACTTTATAGTGACGACGATTTGATATTGGAACCTGGAGAAACTGGATATGTTGAAATAATTTTTAGAAACATCGGAGACGGGAGCGCACTACAAATCTTTAATACTAATATTTCTTGTTCAGATTCAAGAGTAACAATTCATAAACCATTCTTCATATTCGTTATTTTTGCCTTTCCAACAACACATATTCAATGGAATGGGATCGATCCTGGTGATATTTCAAGAATCTCTTCTTCACTTCCCTTTTTTACGCTCTCTGATTCAATACGGAGGGGTGAAATTCTACATTTTAAAATTGATATTGAATATTGTAATATGGATGGAGACAAATTTGAGGAAACATTTCAGTTTAGTTACCGTGTCCCATCTATGGTAATCGTTGGTGATGATGACGATGAAGACGAAGATGATGATGCTGGAGTAATTTCCATTGGAAATTATTATTTAATTTTCTTGGTCATTGGTATTATTTCAATAATGATTGTTGTTAGAAAAAAAGCGTTAACAAAAGATATTTAGAGAGCCGTTATTAAAATAGTTGTTAGAAAAAAAAGGATTAAGCTATAAAGGATATGCTTGCTTTAACCTCAATAAGTTTAAAAAAGCATTAAAATGCTTAAATGATTTTATTAGTTAGAATATCAATGTGTATGCTTTAAAAATAAAGAAAATTCCTATAAAGGTCGCAATTTGAACTACAACGTGTAATATTAAAATTCTCGAAGTAGACCAAATTTCATCTTTTCGTTTTTTATCCTTTTTTTTCTTATTTAAAGTATCAATGCAACATCCAAATAAAAAGGCAAAAAGAATTAATTTTTACAATAAAATAATAACAAATCCGTATTTGTTTAGATTTTTTAATTAAAAATATAAATTAGAGTACACAAAAGTTTTTTTTGTTGTAAATTTTAGCCATGTTTATAAAAATATACTCACAAATTGCTTAAAGTTTCATTCTGATAAATAATTTTAAATATTTAAAATCACACAACTAATTAACAATTAAATTTTTCATTCATTAAGGTTATTTAAAACGTTAAATTTCAAACAAGAAAATCTCTGTGAAATACTAAAAAATTTTAAAGATAGAACCCAAGTGCTGACGGCTACAATTTTAAGTGAAAACGGTTCAATTCTTGCGAATTAAATTGAAAACTCTTCATATACTATGAGTTTGAACATTTTTCAATTCTCTCCGCACTGGGATTTGTTCAGTTTCTTACGGATTAAACGAATTAAACTGAAATATTTTCATTTTCATCGATATAATTTTACAAAAAAAATAAAAATAGAATTTTTATTTACTTAAACATCATAGATATCTATGTAACTCGCCAATGGATCAAGATCCGATTCTAAAAGATTCATGCTTACATGTAGGTGGATATTTAGTGAGAAATGCAATACGACGTGAACTATCATTGGAAGGACAGGAAGGACTAAAATTGACATATGTTATAAAATGAATAAATCATTAATTTAATTTCTACACTAAAATCATTAAAAAATAATTCTATATTCCTAGAATAGAGGTCGGATCTTTGATTTTAATTCTATTGATGAATGGATTGAAGAGATTGATATAATTCTAAGAAATGGGAAATCTAAATATATTAATTCCGGCACCTGCCGCCTTCGAGTTTTTAATTAAAACTTAAAGCAAATCTCTTAGTTTAGAAGGAATTTTGGCTTCTTCTGCAAATTTAAAGAGATCACTTAAAAACAATTTAAAATGAGGTAATCTCAGTATAAGTTCTTCAATTCTCAATTTATTAATTAGATTACTAAGATTTCTAATTGAATAGCTTTTTCCTGCCTTTCTTAAAATCCTTTTTAAAAGAAATTTTTCATTAGATTTCTCATCAGGATTTTGAGGTAATTCTTCTAATGTTTCTGGATTGCAAAGTTCTTTTATTTCTCTTTTAAAATTTTCATCAATAATATTAAATTCCTCGAATAGAATGTCTAAATTCGTTAAAAAAATCACATCTCCTCCATGTTTGAATGTATGAATTAAAAACCGTTCCTTATAATCTGGAATATCATGTGCAGGTTCAATTCTTTCTATTATATTATATATATCATTTCTTAATGTGCTTAAATCTGTGTGATTTAAATTATGAGAAGTCGTCGAATGAAAATCAGGTAAAAAAATGCAAATAATATTGGGATCATGCAGTTTTTTAAAGTTATTAAAGAGAGTCTCATCACTCAAAAGTTTTGACTTCGATCCAACCTTTATTACTTCAAAATTAATATTTGGAAAACAGAATTTATATCTATTAATTATTCTCCTAAGTAAAAATGTGTTTTCAGGCTCACCCTCAACTAAGATTCTTATTGTTATTCTAATGTTAGCCATAAAATGAATTCACCGTATTATAGAGAATCTGTTAAATGTGTAGACACTACTATATTTTTTTCAACGTCTTTTAATGCTTTCATAGTTTCGGTTAATGCCTTTTCATCAGATAATTGTCTAATTTCCGTGGCTCCACTCTTTCTTTTAAAATAATAGATCATCTCTAATTCAAATTGTCTCAAACTTTCAGAATCGTGTGTCAAAAACATGATTTGGGTATTATCACTCGCCGCAATAGAAAAATCTGCAATATAATTTCTAATCGCAGGATGAATTCCATTTTCTGGCTCATCAAAAATTATCAAAGTAGGTTTTTCCTTGTTAAAAAGAATGGTTAAAATACATATTAACCTAATAACTCCATCTGAAGCTTGTTTTAATGGTGCATATACATTCCACATCTCTTCTGAAAAAGCAATAAATGCTTCCCCTTTATCTGATGTTTGAATGATTAAATCTTTAAAATCAGGGATTAATTGAATAAGCCAATCTTTTATTTCTTCAAATATTTCTTTTTGTTGAAAACTTAAATTCAATAGTACTTTTAAGAGATTTTGAAAATCTTCAGATAAAATGATTTCATTAGAAATGCCTGATTTTGATGTTATTTTTTTTTTATCATATATATTGAAATCATACAATCTTATGTTATCCCAATATTCATAAAATTGATTCAATATATCTAAATACTCCTCTTTTACTTTTTGGAAATAATCTTTTCTTAAAATACTACTTGATAGATAAGTTATACTTCCGCTGTTATTGTTTTCTTCATCAAGCCCAAATCCTTTAAATTTCATGATACAATTCAATTTTGGAAAAATGCCGCTCTTAATATTTATTGAACCCTCAAAAACAATAATATTGCTTTTAATTATTTCAAATTTCTCGTTTGCCCAGACAGCATCAGTATCATATCTTGTGAAAAATTCAGCAAAATATTTATAAGAATAATCTCCAATAATAATTTCAATTTCATAGGTTAAAGATTTGTTCTGTCCCATTTTAAATGCATTATTCAAGAAATCCTTGAGATCACTGTAATCTAAACTTGTTTCTTTACCACTGAAAAATCTAATCATTTCTCTAAAAAATATTAAAATTTCTGCAATTGATGATTTACCAGAAGAATTAGGTCCAACAAATACATTACATTGATTTAAGGTGATTTTTATATCATCAAATACCTTGTAATTTTTAATTCTTATTTTGTTTATTTTTGCTGATTTCATTTTCAATAGTATAATGCTGAGAAAGATATAAAAAATTTTTTGTTATTTGTTAAATCCAATGTGTATAATTTAATTTAATCTTCATATAGAAATTTTTTGATTGTTTAATTAGATTGTTAAATGTGAGATAATCAGTATTTCAATATAGCCTTGAAGACTGACCCAGTTTTTAAAATTATAAATACTGGAAATCGGCGTTTTGAAATAATAAATAATAACAAATCCTTATTTGTTTAGATTTTTTAAAATAAAAATATAAATTAGAGTACACAAAAACTTTTTTTGTTATAAATTTTAGCCATGTTTATAAAAAAATACTCACAAATTGCTTAAAGTTTCATTCTGACAAATAATTTTAAATATTTAAAATCACACTACTAATTAATATTTAAATTTTTCATTCGCTAAGGGTTATTTAAAACGCTAAATTTCAAACAAGAAAATCTTTGTGAAATACTAAAAAATTTTAAAGATAGAACCCAAGTGTTGACGGCTACAATTTTAAGTGAAAACGGTTCAATTCTTGCAGCGGATGCATATGAACTTGAAGAAGATTATGCTAAAAAGATTAAATACTTATGGACTTTAATTTATTCGAAAGTAAAGAATGGAAACAATTCAATTAATTTAAAAAATAATATACTAATGATCCGACTTCATCAACAATTAAACCATAAAATATTTCAAGTTGCCGTAATACTCATCAAGATGGTCGCTGGAAATGCTACACTACTCACTACACTCCCAAATCTACCTGAGGCTTATTTAGACGGGATCTTAATTGAATTTGAAAAGACTATTAATAAAATATCTAATTATTATTTAGATGGTCAAACTCTAAATTACGCATAAAATGTAGTTAAGGAATTTTTTTATTGAGCAAAAATTTCTCATTAAACATATAAAATATGTGCTTCACCTAAAATTTATCATTTTTACAATTTTTTAATTTTTATTTTTGTAATAATTTTTTAAAAAGTCACTTAAATTCAAATGAAGTACATAAAAGTTATTATTTTACAAATTTTCTAAGATCTTGTAAATACGGGCGAGTACATTCCCCCGTTTTCAGAAAAATTCAATTGATTTAAATATTTGAAATTTATGTAATATTAAAGGTATGAAATATTTTTTTTTTAAATAAAAAATTAAATTTTAAGAGAGATTAAAAATGTTAGATTTAAATTTCATTCAAAATATTATAAAAGATTTTATGAAAGTAACAGAAGCAATGTCATGCACAATAATCGATGATGATTGCTTTATTATTGCTTCAGAAAATGACAGAAAATTCAGGTCATATGAAAAAGAAATCATGTCATTTTACTTAAAAATTTTACAAATAAGCGAGAAATGCGGTAGTTTTATAGATTTCTATAATAATATAGAGATTATATCATGGATCGAAGAAGGTGACATTAATTTTAATGGTTTCAAGATTTTCATTAAATCTATCAACGAACGTGTAGCGTTATTAGCACTTTTACCAATATATCTTATTAATCAAAAAACTATTGAAATTGAGTTTAACAAAACTTTAAGCATTTTGCATGAGCAATTCAATAATTTGTATCATCAGAAAAAGGCAGAAAAAATCTTATTATTAACTAAATAAAAAAAATTCATACTTCATTTTTATTTTAACTCGATTATAAATTATTAATCCAGCTCTATTGTATAATAAATTATTTTTATGTTTTAATTTCTTAATTATTCAAATACATCTATGGCTCTTCCATTAATATAAGTTTCGATGACTTGAATTTGATCTAGATGTTCGGGCTCTACATTTAATGGATTTTCAGAGAGTACAACTAGATCCGCTAACTTTCCAACCTCTAAGCTTCCTATCCTTTTTTCCATGAACATTTGCCAAGCAGGATTAATGGTTACCATTTTAATAGCATCTTCGACTGTTACAGCATGATTAGCACCTATTATTTCGTTATTACGAGTTTTTCGCGTTACAGCGGTACGCATAAGCTTAAGAGGTTCTGCAGGGTACATTGGAGAATCATTGTGAAGTGAACTTCGATGTCCGTACTTTTTGGCAGTGGCTATTTGCATCAAATGTTCTGCTCTTTCAGAGCCAATAATTTCATCGCGTAACGCCTCCCCGTAATAATAAATGTGATTAATGTGCCAGCTTGGAGTTACACCGAGAATTGCGGCTCTTTCAATTTGATCCTCGCTAAAAAGTGCACAATGCTCGATTCGGTGTCGATGGTCTTCTCGTGGTGTTTCTTTAATAATAGATTCGTAGATATCCATAATTTCGCGTGTAGCCCGATCCCCTTGCCCGTGAACTACTATCTGCCAACCAGCATTATGATACCTTTGACCCATTTTTTTAAGTTTTTCCATTGAGAGAACGGACTCACCACAGGTTCCTTCTTGAACACCTAATCCTATTTGCATGAGTTCGCTGCTTATATATGGCATATCTAGGAACATGCTACCTGTATAAGGAGAACCATCATACCAGAATTTAACACCAATATTAGAAAGTTTATCATTTCCAGTGCCAAAATTGATAGTATCTTTTCTTTTAATGAATTGGCGTGTATTCATTAAAACCATCCGTATGGGCGAATTTTCACCTTTAACCATTTCTTTCACAATTTCCATTGCATTTGGAAATACCGGAAAGATGCCTGCAGCGCCCACAGTTGTATATCCCGCTTTTGCATAGCGCATGAATTGCTTTTTCAAGAGCATGCGATTATCTTTCGGTGAACTTTTAAGAGCTGTTAGGATAAATGGAAATAGGGCTGATTGATCGATCAGCATCCCAGTCAGGTTTCCATTGTCATCCTTAACAAAATACCCTCCACCACCCGGATCTGGTGTTTCTTTTGTAATGCCAACAATCTCAAGAGCCTTGTGGTTGACATAAGCAGTATGCATTGACTGAATCATTACAAAAATTGGGTTTGTTGTAGAAATTTTATCAAGAAAATCTGCGTTAAGTGCTTTTAAGTCTCGAGTTAAAATAGGATCATACCCGAAAGCTAATATCCACTCACCGATTTCTGCATTACTGACCGCCTCTCGTATTTTATTGATGACTGCCTTACCATTAGGATTATTAAATCCGCTGACATCAATAAAATCGTATAACAGCGCACTTAGTACTGGATGACTATGTGGTTCTATGAAACCCGGTATTAGAGTTTTGTCATCAAGTTCAACAATCTTAGTATCAGCACCCTTCCATTGAAGAACATCTTCTCGAGCGCCGACAGCAACAATTTTTCCGTCCTTGACAGCTAAAGCTTCTATAATCGGATTTTTATCGTCTACAGTAATAATATTATTTCCAATAAAAATAAGATCTGCAGAGTTCTCTTTATTCACTATTATTCTAACTCGATTTGTGTATATTTCTTTTAAAGTTCTAACATAGAATTCAGAATTTGTGTCACTTGCAATGTAATGTTAATAACGGAATCTGCTCCAATTAAAATAAATTTTTCTTTACTCATAATAATTGCCTCCTATTTATATAATGCTCCAAAATTTTTGCAGGCACGATAATCAGCTCCTTCTAAATCTTTTGTTCCAAACGCGTTCCACGCACTTGGTCTAAAAATTGTTTCATTTGGCACATTATGCATACAAACTGGTATTCTTAACATTGAAGCCAGCGTTATTAATTCTGCGCCAATAT
>SDBV01012595.1_pt1 | contig 10825 bp, 11 predicted proteins | sample 2277081 | NCBI WGS metagenome assembly SDBV01 (sample SAMN10402039, study PRJNA504765) | marine sediment metagenome | isolation source: marine sediment core GS10_PC15, 223 cmbsf | place: Arctic Ocean: Southern Knipovich Ridge | collected 2010
ATGGTCCCCAATCCGTCGTCTGATGAAGCAGCAAGGCGCTAGCATTGTTGCTCGTAATGCTGTCGATTTGTTAATCGACCATCTGGAAAAGACCGCAACTGGTTTAACTGAACAAGCAAGAACCTTTACCATGCACGCGAACCGTAAGAAAATTACCAAAAATGATCTGTTACTGTCGATCAAATACAAATAAGCATGAATAATTTAGGAAAAAAAAAATAATTTAATCCTTTTTTTTATTTTGTTTTTATTATTGTTATATCTCACTATCAATTAACTAATTTAGCTGAAATTTGATTAGAGAATGATAATATAATTCAATTTTCATTTATTTATGTGAATTTCAAAAATAAATATTACCGTTGGAAAAACGATTAAAATTTAGCTTTTTTTAGCTATTCTTTTCTTAGAATAACCCATTTCTATTTCTCTTTTTTTTTCTTAATTTTAAATAATAATTTTAAAATTCTCTTAGGAGTCTAAAAATAAAATTTAATTAATTCTGCTTATTTATTATTTTAAAATCTACTCAATTACGTTCAAAAAAGTTTTTTCTCATAATTAAAACAGGATAATGTCAAATTTAAGCAAATTAGAGCTAAATAAGTATTTAACCCTTAAACTTGAAAATGGGAAAACAGTAATTTATGTTAATGGGGTACTGTTTAGGCAGTGTAAATATCTAATTTTGAATGAAATAAGCGGGGAATGCCTTTTAGATTATGAGGATAAGTTGAAGAAGTTAATATATGATGTTAGCGAAACTTCTATAGATACTCAAACAGAAGACTCAACTCTAGGAGAAGAAATTGAAGTTGATATCTCACCAGAAGAAGAATTTTGGTCACATAGTTCTAACCTTCAGGCTTGGGTAGAAAGCGGATATGATACACGGCTACTCCACAGGAATTTAGCTTTTCCCTTGCTAAAAAAACTATGTGATGCGGGAGATTGGAAAGCCAAGAAATTATTTAAGGAAGAAATTGCATTTAGATTTGAAAAAGGGTCTGAAGCGGTAAGAGATTTCTTGATTGCAGAAAGATATACTGATTACTTAAATGAGATTGATCTTTGGAATTTGTTCCCTCCTGAGATTCAAATTATTAGGGAAATTTCTGAAAAATTCAAGGTTAATTTAAGAGTTTATACTAGTAAGGATGTAGTGCTTTTTAATAAAAAAGGAAGCCATAATCAACTAGGATTTAATTTAAAAAATAACAAGATAAATTATGTGAGTTTTTATAGATGTAAACTTACGGAGGATGAGTGGAATTGGGCTTTAGGAAAATTAGGTGAAATAGATTCAATCTCCCATCTAAATCTTATAAATAATAATCTAAAGATAATTCCAGACAATATAGGAAATCTAAGGAATCTACTTTCACTCGACGCAAGTAATAACCTAATAGAAGAAATTTCTGATTCAATTGGAAATTTGAGAAAACTAAAACTCTTATTTGTTGAAAATAATAATTTATCATCATTTCCTAATTCTTTGGGAAACTTAATTTCACTTGAAGGATTAAGGGCACCAAATAATAAATTGGGGCAACTTCCAGATTCGATTTCCAAACTTAAATCTTTGAAATATTTAATTTTAAATAACAATAACTTAAAGTCGATTCCAGAATCAATAGGAAGACTAAACTCACTAAAGACAGTTTTTTTACACAACAATAATCTAATGCCCCCTACAGAACCTATTTTGAAAAAATTATGGAAAAAAGGTATAATAGTTTTATAATGGTTTAAATTAAAATTTGATTTTGTTTATGAGATTGTTTATGAAATCTACATGTCTGGATATATCATAAAATTGTTCTGGGTCTTTAAATCTTACTATTCCTAGCAATTTATGACGTTGTACTATTTTATTCCATTCATTATAAAGGTTTTGATATTTACCTTCGTTCCACCAGACCATACCCCCCTTGGGAGGAGTCACCTCGCTACCCGGATTTCCTATTATCATAGAGGGTAGTAAACTTCCCGTACTCTCAAAACCAAAAAGTAATTTATTGACACCCATGCCTTCATCTAGATCATATATACTAGACCACCAAAAAAGAAAATAATCCCAACAAATAAAAACTTGGCTCTTTTACCATTGATATTTCTTATAAATTTTGTATATTGGATTAAATTTCCTATTACCTTAGCTATAGCAACCTTTAAATCATTACTACTAATTTTATGAGTTAGTTTCTCAACATCAAAAGTTTTATCTCTCATAGTTTTCAAACTTAAAAGTAGTAAAAAAAGAGAGATACCAAAAATCAAAACTGCTACAATTAATTCCCATTTTAATTAATAAAGGAATTGTATCTTGATTGTTAGCAGTAAAAATAAAGTATGTTGAGATAATAGATATAAAAAAACCTCCAAATGTAGTAAATCTTTGAGCTTTGGTTTCCAATTTTTATTTCCTCTCCATTTCAAGATTTCTTTCACGATTTGCAATATCATATAATAATTCGTCAACAGTTTTCAAGAAGATCACTCTTACTTAGTCTTCATCTATGTCTACAAAATATTTTTGGTTTTTCCTATCTACTGATACCTTTTCATATGGTTGATACTTATTAGGAACATCAACTTTAGGTAATTCTTTCTTCTTTTCTGTCGGTCATAGTAAGTCTATATTCAATTTATGTTAATTTTATTGTACTAAAGAAAGAATCCAAGCGATTTTATAAATCTTATTATTAAACGGGAGTTAATTTTGCATTTTATAAATAAATAGAGGGTGCAAATTTACTGATTTATTATATTCATATAACTTTTAAATTTGATTTAGAAAAATTAATATTTTGAGAATTTAAGTTTAATTTCTTCTTAATAAATTACTACATCCAAACGAAAATTAAGTGTAATTACATTTATGGCAAATTTAAGCAAGAAGTAGAGTGTGTTTTTTCATTGTACACACTCAATTACTACATTCAATTACTGTTTTCATTTATATGAAATATTTTCAGACGACGGTGGAGAGATATAAATGTTATAAAGAAGAAAATTCCAATAAAATGTAAGACAGGATAACTTGGTATTGAAAGATCGTCTTCTGGATTTCCTAGAGTAAAGAGACCACTTGCTTCATAGATGGTATCATCGGGGGTTCTGATTACAATCCGATAAATATCACCATATGGCAATCCCATAGGAATACTCAAATTAAAATATCCAACATTAGGAACTGAAGGAATAGTTAATAACGTGTCCATTCCACTAGTATCTGGTTTTTTGGAAATTAATTTTATTATTAGGGTGTTCCATGGAGTATCGGTTTCCCACTTAATTAGGATATTTTCACCGGTATAAGATGAAGAACTATTAGGTTCTATTATTATTAGAGATTTCACATTTGTTATTGTAAAATAGTTACTAAAATTGGAAGTATAGGGTCTTGCTATTTCTTTTATTTTAATTCTATAATCAGATCCTTCAGGAATTACGTTCCACATATAATCACCCCTTGTATAATAGTGTGGTATCCAAGAAAATGAACCATCGTTTTCAGTTTCAGTTGCGATTACTTTTAATAACTCATCACCTTTATAGAGTTCAATTTTAACTTCATCAATAGTATCATTACCTCCCCATAAAATTGTATGGGAAGTTTTAGGTACGATCACAGTTGTACTTGACGGTTCAATAATAATTATTGATTTATTACTTATTATTGGAGGAGGGTCCCCCACAAAAACTGCGTTATAAGTAACCACTGTATGTTGACTCCCTAATTCATCATTCCAAAAAACTATATACCAGTTATTGCCCACTGGCACGTTAAATGTTCCAGAATCACTAGAACTGGTAGAAAGAAGATGTCCAACAGCAAGAAATCCTGAAGTAAATGCCATATATTGTCCCCAATCTAGAGCCCACACATTAATGATTTGAGACGGAGATGTTGAAAAGCTCCAATTAATATATTGATTGGCATAACCATGAATTTCCGTATAACCATCATGATTCATACCTTGTATGGGGGAATTATATAAATCTTCTGTTTGTTCAATTATATTTTTTTGTTTATCAGAATTGTATTCTTTTTGACTAGCAGGAAATAGAGAAATATATGCAGTAATTATTGATAATACTATCAATATTTTAGTTTTTGAATTCAATAACGATACCTTTTTTTTTGCCTTACGTATTTTAATTAAGTGTAAATATATATATCTTTTCTAATAAATTTAAAGAAAAATTTTCACAGAAAAAAATGATTCTTTAAAGCAATATCAATCCTCATTGATTCCCCGGAAAACTAAGAATGATCTACTCCTATCTATCAAATATGGGGTAAATCATTTTTATAAGTCTCTCAATGTTTTATTCAACAACGTAAAAAGCATTATATTTTATTGATATGAGGGAGTTAGTATTTGAATATACTAAATACAGTTAGCTAATTTTAAGGAAGTAATGTGATTTTGAGATTCAAATATTGATAATAGTGTTTATATCGAAATAATTACTTTTTTTCATCCTGTGCTAAATGCTAAAAGCAGATTTTAGTGAATATTTACCTGGAAGATTTAAAGCTTATCAGATATTCAAAGTTCTAAGGTAAAAGAATCTCTTAAGGTTATTAAAAAAAACTTGTTCTCTATTCTCTATGGTAAATTTAAAGGTAGTCAAAATACTATAATTTGTTCTAATTATGATATTTAGGAAAAAGATTCAGGAGTCAAAAAGAAAAAAAACTTATAACTCGAGTTAGTTATTCCTTTTTCATGATCGTAATTGGGTATTAGTTTTTCTATAAATTACATGAAGAAATCAATTATTCTGTGATAAATCTCAATTTTATTATATTTTTTTCTCCATTACGGAAGTAGAGGAGGAGCGACAATCCTAGCAATCACACAAATATTACGTGAAATAAAAAAAATTATTGGAGATAAACCGCAGACTTATTTAATAGGACACAGATTTCATTAAAATGAGAAAAATTAGAAGTGAAAATGGTATAATCCTTGGGACAATTTAAAATCAGTAATAAATCCACTAAGTTTAAGCATACATGCTTCCTACCGTCGATATTTTTAATATTATCAAGATTTATTATATATTTTAAGATATCAATTAAATGATTAGAAATAGCGGAGTTTAAAATAATCTCAATTTCCTTTTGAAAGATATCTAAAACAAGATTAATTTTTTTAGTTTCACAATCTTTGCACGAAAATCTCAATTTCTCAAACTTGTTTTGATCCCTAGCGGGTTCTAAATCAGAATGGGGACAATTTATAGAATCTCCTATTACATTAATCTCATAAAAGAATATTTCCATGTAATCAATGATTTGATTTTTGATAAGATCTAAGGTTATTTCTAAAGGAGTGTCTGTAGAATTATTAATGTGGTTTAGAATATTTTCAAAGATTAAAATGATATAATTTACAAATCTTCCTTTAGCATTCACTCCGTAATTTTTCTTATAATCCAAAAGAAAATCAATAAGAAGCTCTAAATGTGATGAGGTGCTATTAATATCTTGATTACCTAAAAATTCAATTAAATCATTGTAAAACACCACTAAATCTTTCATTACACTCCGTTTAAATTCACCCAAGGTTAATTTTAAGACAAATCTTTCATTATTAGAGAATAATTCTTGGATTTTTTCTCTCATACTTGAGCTACCATAAAGGTCTTTAATGATTATGTCATTATCAAGCAGTAACCTTGATTTACCAATGTTTGATTCATTCATTTTTTCATACTAACACAGAGAATTTTAAGTTCTTTTTTCTAAATTCAGCCATTAATTCATGAACTATGCTTCTCACTGATTCATACATTAATTTCAGCATAGATATTAAAAGATTTTGACGAAGAAGTATATCGTTTCCGATCTCCTTAGTATTGTTTTTTAAAAGAAACAAAATATATTCTAAGAGGTATTTATAATTGATATCGGTAACATTAAGGATTAGGTAATTTAGGAGAGGATAAACTAAACCAATGGTATTAAAATTATTAATTATTTCCATAGCTTTAATAAGTTTTTCTCTATTTTCTTCATTAAGAAAAACAAAGGGTTCCAATCTAATGAGGATTAAATCAAAGATCTCTTTAAATATCTCTAATGGGATCAAATGCAGCAGATTTCTTAAGTATCTATTCATTAAAGGTTTATTGGAGATGAAAGGCTTCAAATCTTCTTTAATACTTGAGTCACTTGTGTATTCTGGAAAAATAGAATAAATTAATGCTATTTTTGTTGACAATTCTCCGCACTTCATAAAATTGGTTATTCTATTTAGTAATCTCAAGTATGGATTTGATTCAATCTTCTGAGCTATTTTAGTTTTATATTTATTGAAGAAAATCATATCAAAATAATACACATTGGTATCTTTCTCATAGGTTGATATTATATAGTCGTGTCTATTAATTTCAGCTGTAACACAATTATCATCTTCATTGGGACCAAAAAGATCTCCAGAAAACTTGAAATTATCCGAGAGATTAAGAAGCTTTGAAAAGAGGAATATCGATTTAATTAATTCTGTTTTACCTATCGGTCTATTTTCTTTATCAAAAATAGAAAATAAGACTAATTCATTATCTTGGATCTCAAACAAAGACTTCCCTCCAATTATTATATTTTTCAATATTACTTAGGATTTGATTAATTTCCATATCGTTTCCCGTTTGTAGAATTAAAATATCTTTTAAAATACAAAATAAATTATGATAGAATTTGTTTCTTGTATTATCAATTAGTTTCACTATGTTTGTATCAAAAAATCTTCTATCATTAAGGATTTTATTCTCACATACAAAACATTCACAGTTGTATGCATACCTAAGGTGTTCTAATGTAACAGGATTTTCTATATCTAACTTTGTATTCAAGCAATGGTTAGTCGGATTATAAAAAGTTCTAGATTTCTTCCCAAATTTTATTTGAATAGAAGGAGTTAGGATTTGACTTTGGGTTGGGGGTGTTTTTTTATCTCCAGGATATAGCTGCTTCTTAATTATAAATCCTGAGAAAAATTCCTGTAGATAATGAAGCCCTAATAATCCTGGATAAGAGAAAATCAATTTATCTTTAAAAACAACAATCTTATCTAAGAAATCCTTAAATTCCGTTAATTGAACTTTGGAGTTGTAGAATTCATTATAAGAATTGTTCCATAAGATTATAGAGCTAAAATAATCACTCCAATTGTTAATTATCCTTTCAATTCTAGAATACATTGTTTCATCAAAATACAGAAATAAGAATAACTGATTGTCTTTATTTTGAAAATTAGAAGACAATCTAATGTAATCATCAAGATTATTACTTGGAAAATTGATCCCTGAATATAAGAAAGGTGTAATCAGGTAATGATCAATTTTAATTACTTTAGTTCTATCTGCTTCATCTAAGAAATCAAGAAGTGTTCCAGGCTCTATAGTTTCCTCAATTTTAAAAAAAACCTTTTGAAAATTTAAGATTCGTTCAATATTATCGTTTATTTTATCGTCGGTAGTTGAATATATGAAGGAGTTAAGGTTATAATGCTTCTGAAACCTTTCTTTAACATCATTATCTATGAAACGAGTATTAGTTTCAAACTGATAATAACTGTTAGTGTTTGGATTAAGCATTATTGGGATATTAAAATTTGAAACAATCTGCTTAATTTTTTTTATCTTGTTAATTCCGTTCTTAAATAGAAAGTTTGCAGTTAAGATCAATCCATCTATGGCTTGAGATATATTGTCCTCCCTAATCTTTGTTTTGAAGATTTTATAATAATCCAATGAACTAAATGAATCAATTTCCAAATAAATTTTCATTATGAATTGAATCGAGAATTTTATTTTTAAAGGATTTATAATAATTAGGTTTTAAATACTTATTATTGTTATGTGGGCTAACGATTTCTAACACCTTATTTTTCTTAATAAGAAAAAGTCCGATATTATATCTTTTAACTAAATCCATATCAATTCTATTCTCAAATGTATACCAAAAACAAATATAAGATTTATCAGAAAACAATAAATTCTTACAAGCTTGATTAAAAACAGATTTCCAATCAGATACTTTTAATTCAAAAGTATTTATATTATCTTCCTCCTCATAAATTACAAAATCTATTCTTTTCTTTCTAAATGGAACTTGTTCTATGAAATTTATTCTTTTTTCCTTTAAATGACGTCTAAAGTATGAACTTAGTAGTTTTTCATTCATTTTTATTTAATACTTCACATAATAAATATTAAAATCTATTCCTATAATGTCTATTCTTATTAGTTATTTATAATCAAAAAATGTTGATTAATTATTGTATAATAGAAAAAATATAGAGAATGGGAAAGTATTAATAATTCTTCCATATCTTAAGATTTCCAATCTTAAACAATTTTCGAACTTATTTTTGATGGATACTGAAAAACCATAATGAATTTCCTTTTTTTTCCTTTTTTCTCGTTAACTAGTAATAATAACAAAAGCCATCGTTATTTTACCAAAAGCTTTTGGTTTTCAATCTTAAAATACACATTCGAGTTTTCGCCAAAAAATAATTTCTATTTTAACTTTTTAAATTGCAGTTCGAGTCATTTTAAAAACGACAGGGCGTTTATAATCCGGACAGCACGCCTTATGCATATTGCCATCATCTTCAAAAAAAGGATAGGACCCACCTGATTCTAATACACGAATATAAGGAAAAATTGAGTTAAATGCGGCGGCACAGATTTTCCCGCGGTCTTCAGGATAATTGAATGTTTCCCCAACTGTGTGTCCTACGGGACATTTCCCATCCTCAAGAATATCGGTGATTTCAATAGAAACTTTATATGTTGTCATATATAAGACCTATAATATTGATTCTTTTTTAATGATTTTTTTTTTAGATATTGAAAAATTCTGAAAACAATCTTTTCTAGGAATTGTAGTGAATAAAATGAATTTAATTTTCCCATGAAACAACAAATAAAATTCTAATCATTTATATCAAAAGGTTGAAGACATAACAATTTCTCTTTACCTAATAATAACAAGTTAAATCTATCAATGAAATTTTTACCAATTAATGCTTTAATTCCGAATAAATCTGCCATCTCAGTAAGAGCAAAATCTAGATTATAAGAACGCCCAGTATAACTGAATTTTGTGTTGTAAATAGACAATTCAATGATCTTATTTGCTGTGAAGATCTCACTCATTCTGATTGGAGATAAATCGAGATCATTAAATAATTCTCTGTCTAAAGCAGTAATCGAAGCTCCTGTATCTATTAATCCCAGTATCTTTTTTGTATTTCCATCTATATCCACTGAAATCTCTAATAATGGATAATAGTTATTGTCAAATCTTGCTTGATTATAACACTTGGTATTTTCTACAGAAAAAAAGGAGTATAAAGTTTCAAAAGGGGGCATTTCCATTCCTTTTCTTATAATGCCCGATAAAGCTTTAGGGAATTTAGAATACAACTTTTTCATAACTTCCTTTAAGGTATCTCCTATTACAACTATTTCATTGCGCGCTATTCCTAAATATTTTCCATCTGGAATAAAATCTGGGATATTAATTTTACTTTTATCCAATGGAGGATTTTCTTTAATGAAATCATCAACAACTTTTTGGAAATTAATTTTCTCATCGATTGCTTCCCTTATAAACTCGCTAACACTTTTATATCCCTTTATTTCGACAACCTGTTCAATTTTCTTCTTTTTTTCATCATCTATTTTAAAATTAATTATTGTCATGTTATTACCTCTATTTATAAATAAAGTAAGACAAATTATATATAATTTATTCTTACCTTAAAATCCATTCCCTCCTTAAGAGATTTTTTCTAATTTTGTTCATTTCTAAATTATAAAGTTTATCTGGTTAGAGTTGTATGATAAGTTTCGGAACTTTAGTTTCCATTTTTATTCATATCTTCTTAATTTTAAGCATTTTTTCTTTCATTTCACGTATAACAATCAAAAAGATGAAATTACGATTGGAATAGTATTTTAAAAAGGATTGGACAAGAATAAAATTATCAAATTTTATTTCCAGTCCTTTAGTAAATTTATATTCAAAATTTGAAAAACCTTAATTTAAATTCAGCTTATAGCAAATCTAGTGATCTATAAAATGACAATAACATTAATTGCAACGATGACGATAAGAGAAGGAATGATGGAAGACGCCAAGGAGGCTCTTAAAGAAGGGATTCCAAAGGTCAAGGCCAATGAACCGGGATTATTAGAATACTCCCCTCATACTGTGAAGGGAGATGGAAACGAAAATATGATTATCTTTTATGAAATTTATAAAGATCAAGAAGCCCAGAAAATTTACACTGAAAACCAGCGAAAATTCGATTTTATGCGCGCTTTCGGAAGATGCGTAGATAGGAACGTACCGGTTGATTTGAAATTTTGCAGAAAGATTTTGTAATTAAAATTTTATTTCTTTAAAATGCATTTCTATACAATTTAATCAAAATAATCACTCATGATGATAATCTCATACGTAAGGAAGATAGGTTTATTCATATTCTTTTCTTTGGATATTTTTACACTTATTCTAATCAAATCCAATTTTACTAAATGCTTAAATTCATGATATTTGGGTTTAGGTTAAGAATCTGAGCTTACTATCTATAAATATACATTAAGGTAGTTTTATTACATTTTATGATTAACAGATTTTAAAAAAACTAATTTAACATAATTCTTTTCTCTAATTATAATCGATTATGGTGTCATATCATTCCATTTTTTAACTATAAAACAAACCGAATTTTTTATCAAATGAAGGATGTGAAAAGCAAGAGAACTATTATATTCATCCATGGTTCTGGTG
>SDBV01012596.1_pt1 | contig 10825 bp, 11 predicted proteins | sample 2277081 | NCBI WGS metagenome assembly SDBV01 (sample SAMN10402039, study PRJNA504765) | marine sediment metagenome | isolation source: marine sediment core GS10_PC15, 223 cmbsf | place: Arctic Ocean: Southern Knipovich Ridge | collected 2010
CTAAATGATTCACGCAAGTTTACAGCTCTTTAGGCAAGAAACGCACCTTGACCTCTGGGCGGATTATAAGACCAATCAGTTCGAAATGATTGCCTTTTCTGCCCTGATAGAGCTGTTGCGTGGTCATGTAGAGGTAGTAGACCTCACGGAACCCCTGGCATACTCGAATTTAGAAATTGCTAGACTCTATACGGGCTTCAAAGAAGGATACCGAATAAGCCCCGCATCATGGGATACGCCAATAGAAAAGGAGCAGATGCAGAACGCACCGTCGCCAAACTCCTAACGGAAAGCTTCAAAGGACACAATTTCGTCAGGATCGGAGGAGTAGAGAGTACAAAGAAAGTATTTGCAGGGGATGTCCTCTGTCTCAGATACAGTAAGTTCGGAGAACTAAAATGTATACACGAGCCATGCGAATTCTTAGACGTCTATTTCGAAGTGAAGAACCGCAAGAGCCTATCAGCCCCGAGCTGGTGGAGGAAAACGGTGGACGACGCGGGGATGAGGTTTCCAGTGCTGATCTATCGGAGAACGATTGCTGGTAAACGAGTGTGGTGGGTTAAAGACCTCAACGGAGAGTATTTATTTGAAGAATGGACACGAAACTGGAATTTGGCGTAACACTTAAAAGAGACGATGAAGGCTATTATCACATCAATGGGAGAGCTTACCCTTCTGTTTCCACGGTACTTAATTATCGGGGGCTCGAAAGTGGCCTCGTTGATTGGATGGTCTCTGTCGGAAAGAAGGAAGCGGAAAGAAAGAAAGATATCGGAATACACCGAGGTAACACTGTCCACAAAGCCATTGAGACCGGGGGGGATATTGCCAGTGAATTCTCCGGATACCTACAGGCATTTCACGACTGGAGAGCTACAACTGGCGCAATACTCAGAGCTCCTGAGACGACAGTTTGGTCAGAGAGATATGGTTACGCGGGAACGATTGATGACATTGTTACAATCAATGGAGGAGACTGGCCCATTGACTATAAAACCGGGCACGAAAAATACCGAGACCAGCTACAGGGTGCGCTCTACCGAGCAGCCCTCACCGAACACGGAGTGGACACCAGAGGGATTATCATCATCTATCTCCGAGACGACGGATCCTTCATTGAGAAAAGAATCCAAGATACCTCCCAACTCTTTGCCAACGGACTATCCATAAAAGGAGTCTATGATGCCGAGCACTAAAGGATTGCTATTCTTGATTGCACTTGCTATCATGGCCTGGAGTGCAGTTGCAATATTTATCTTCACGCTTTAATGGTTACTATCTACACCAGAGACGAATGCAGCTTCTGCGACCAGCAAAAGAGCTGGTTCAGAGCCAACGGAATACCATTTAAGGAAGTTAAAGCATTCATCCTGAAGGACGGCGAGCTACGTCTCAACACTACACCGAAAGAGATTCGTAGGATTCGCTACAGCCCAGGATCGAAGATTCTATTCCCCGTCACAGTCATGGAGCTTGAAGGTATCGGCAAGCATATGATCTGGGGATTTGACGAGAAACATTTTGAGACGCACCGACATCAGATTGAACACTACGCAGGGCTTCACAAAGACGATCACGAAGACTTATGACATTTGGAATTCTTATATTTTTAGGCATCATCATTTGGGTCCTTATTGTTATCGAATAAGTTATCCACAGCATAGACATGTCAATAATCTGTTTTTGTGATAAAATAAAATTATGCGAGGTTTAATCATACTCATCGAAGTCCTTTTAGCTCTTACGGCAATGGTGGTCGCAGTCAAGATCATCATCAATAGCAAATAAATAAACGCACATATGGAGAAGAAATCTTCAGCTTTTTTGGTGGGTATGTTGGTACTCGTTGTACTATCACTCATCACAGTCTTTGCGCTTAGCCCATTCGTCATCGTTGGCGCAGGTGAGCGTGGTGTCGTCCTTGAGTGGGGCGAAGTTCAACCGCAAGTCCTAGGCGAAGGACTGCATTGGCGAACACCAATCAAAACTAGGATCGAACAGATCGACGTTAAGACTCAGAAGGAAGAGGTAGAGGCGCTTGCTTCTTCACGAGACCTTCAGGGAGTTAAAACAATCGTCGCCGTCAACTATCGTATTGACGCACAGTCAGCAAACCTTCTCTACCAAGAGGTTGGACCAGGTTACGGGGACACAGTCATCGCACCGGCAATCCAAGAGTCAGTGAAAGCCGCTACTGCATTGTTCTCCGCTGAAGAGCTCGTAACGGATCGACCAAGCCTAAGAGAAGCAGTATTGGCACAACTCCGAGAGAGACTACAGCCATACCATTTGGTCGTTCAGGATGTGTCCATCGTGGACTTCAAGTTCTCTGATTCATTCAATGCAGCCATTGAATCCAAGGTGACAGCAGAACAGAAAGCCCTCGAAGCAGAAAATAAACTAGCACAGGTAGAGTTTGAGGCACAGCAAAAGGTCGCATCAGCACAGGCCGAAGCTGAAAGTGTTCGGCTCCAGGCGCAGGCACTTAGTGAGAACCCACAGTTCATCGAACTCCGAGCCCTTGAGGTCCGACTTGAGATGGCAAGGCAGTGGAACGGTATTCTTCCACAGAACATCTACGCAGGGGCCCCAATTCCATTTTTGGAGATCATTAACTAATGATCCCCGAATCAACACTTGAAATCATCCGCATAGGAGCGCTCTCTGCGGCAGAGATAATAGTATATATTATTCTCTTCACATTGGGCCTCCGCTATGTTGTGTGGATTAAAGAAAAGATAGAACATGCGAATTCGCAGACTAACAATTCGTAGAGGCGTAATGAAGGCTGTCAGAGCCTACATTGCAGCAGCTGAAAAGTCGTATCACGAAGAGGTTGAGGGCATCCTCACCACGTACCGAGAGGAGATACGCGATCTGAAGTCTAATAGAGACCTGATGATCGACCATGCAGCTGAAAGCCGAATCGACAAGATTGTTAAGAATCTCATTTCTTAACCTTGTCACCATGCTCTCGGGCATGGCCAAAGGGAGGAGAAAAATTGAAGCACTGTCGAATGCGGAAATACGAGCCCCCTCCTCCCCTCAGCTATGCCCGACGAGTGGAAAATAATTTACAAGACTGAAGGCATCTGTACAGCTTGTGGTCACGATACTGTGCAAGCAACCTTTCAGCGTGTATACTGGCACCATGGCAATAAATACGCGAGGAATGAAACCGTCTGTCGGGAGTGTCGCACAGTCACCGACGAACGAAAGCACCTCCTCTTTTCACAAGACGCTATCGCACCCGAACGCCGAAGCAATTTCATTGGGAATGATGATCGTTCAGTTCAGAAAGATGAAAGCGACAACTGAACACACATGTTTTCGATGCGACAAAATAATAAAAAGGGGCGAACTCTATTGGTTCAGAATGACCTACGATCCCCTCAGCCGGTGTGAAACGTGCGGGAACAGACTGAGACTCAAGAACTTCGCTTGGATACATTTCAAAGATGTGGATAGAAACTGACCCAGACACAGACGACGAGCTTGACAGCATAGTACGAGAGAATGTAGAATCAGATCAGGGCATAGGTAGTTCCTATCACAAAAAACTATCTTGAAATGTAGGTTCGACTCCTGCCGCGCCTTCGGGTGTGTCGTCTAATGGTAAGACGCAAGACTTCAAAAACTACTACCCGCCCATTATTGAAAACTTAGGCATAAGCAGTTCCTCACACTCGGTTTAGCCGGTTCGATCCCGGCAACAGCTTCGGCTGTTGAAATTACTGCTCGCCTATATTAAAAATTAACACGATGGCATAGGATGTTCCTCTCAAAACTCTGAAATTGGATTCAAAATATACATCCCGCCGTCATATAAATAATCATGCAGTCAACACTACGTTTGTTCAAAGCAGTTCCAGTCGAGTCAAAGTTGGAGAAGCGGGGAATCCCCGACCACATCCAGAAGACAGCTCGGCTTGGTTTCGTATTTGCACCGGAAGTTCTAACAGAATACCCGGACATTGATCCTCTCATTAAGACAGTAGAGGAGGCTTTCGCCGTGTCCCCAGAGGCACTTAATAGTTCTTTCCACAAATCATGGGAGAAAGTAGCGACTGCTGATATCGAACAGCTCGTTATCGAACAGATCGTACATTACATCACCACGTACGGATTTCAGGCAGCTGGAATTTACTCAGAAGACACCGTTTACATCCCTAATGAGAATCTTGAGATTCCAGATCTCGACGAGAAGGGAATCAGCCTGACTGTTATTCGTGGTCTCACCAAGAAGGAGCTCAAAGAAAAGCTGATGGTTATGCTGGAATCTGGCATTGCTCTCGCGGAGGACACAAAGAAGGATGTTCTTGATGTCGCCACATTCGTTGGTATGTCCGTTAAAGATGTGGCCCTAGTCAAGAACAAGGAAGTTAGCATTGCGCTGTATGATTATCTTGGGCTGGTTCCAAAAAACCCAGTGGAGTTCTTGCGATATGCAGTATACAGGTCAAGTAACCAAACTCTGCTAATAAAAAATTCTGCACTAATCAGCGCGATCAAGGAGAATGACAATCTTCGTGCAGTCAAACTGTTCTCCGACTACGAAAAGCAGCACGGACTGGAGCCACTTGCACAGATCTTCAATCGTTTCAAGCCAATCTTCCTTGCATTCCGTGGGAACAAGCGACTGAACATTATTATCAATAAGATTCGTCGGCTTTCCACACAGCACCACAAGCCCATGGAGGAGGACTACCTAAATTCGGTAACTCATTACCTTTCCAGTGGTGTGACAGTCTCGGCAGCAAAGCTAAAGAGTGAGCTTGAAAATGTGAACACTTTCCGAAAGGTTCGTCTGGCCTATGCTCTGAAGTTTCGCACAAAGAAAATGGAATCCATCATGTACCGTGTCCGTAACGGTAGAGGATATGCTACTGAATTTAATTTCACCAAGCACACAGCAGCGAAGCGAGCACTCGCAATCGTTTTGGTTTCGATTGCTGAGGATGTCAGAAAGAATGTAGACCACAAGAAGATCTTCATTCCTGACTTCATCAAGTACGCTCTACCGGCTACGGAGAAGCAGTACACTGGCATGTTTCCTTCAGGTACCTACGTTACGGTGCCAGGGGATCTTCTATTGGGTATCAATTGGAAGAACACCAATGGCAAGGTGGACCTAGACTTGGCATTGACTGGAATAGATGGCAAGCTCGGTTGGGATGGCGCTTACCGTTCTGACGGAGGTGGCATTCTTTTCTCTGGAGATATTGTTGACGCTAAGGGAAAGAACGGCGCTACCGAATTGTTCTACGTGAAGACTCAGCCAGAGGAGGAAAAGGATATGCTTCTCACCGTCAACTATTACGACTTCCGAGCGGACAACAAGGTTCCGTTCAAGATTATTGTCGCCAGTGAAAATAGGGAGGATCTTCCTAGCAACTACACGGTTGATCCGAACAACCTCATCACTGTAGCAGCATCAAAGTTTGATGGCCGACGCCAGCTTGTGCTCGGTGTACTCGTGACAACTCCAGATGAGAACCGGTTCTACTTTGCACAGACTGCTGTGGGCAACAGCATTACATCTGGACACAGAGATCACGACGTTCATGCCCGACAGTATCTTGCCGACTTCTACAAGGACTCCATCGGTCTTGCCGAAATATTGGAGCTCGCAGGAGCTGAATTGGTTGACGACGCAGAGGAAGCAGACATCAATCTGTCACCAGAAACCCTTGAAAAAGATAGCATTTTGGCCCTATTGACCTAGTAGCGCTCCGCGTGCTATAATGTATTGTACATGGTGGTTGTAGCCAAGCGGTCTAAGGCATCCGACTGTGACTCGGACAATCGTGGGTTCAAATCCCATCAATCACCCCATAGCAGGATCGACTAAAGGTAGGTCGCGCGGCTCTGAACCGTGAAATGTGGGTTCGATCCCTACTCTTGCTGCAACGAGGAAAGGAATTTGAAAACTGAATTTACATGGAGCTATAGTCTAGTAGGCCAAGGCATCCCCCTGTCACGGGGAAGATCGCGGGTTCGAGCCCCGCTAGTTCCGCACAGTACCCCTTTAGCCCAAACGGTAGAGGCCACGGATTCAAAATCCGTTCAGTGAGAGTTCGAGTCTCTCAGGGGGTACACCATGGGCTTGTGGTGGAATGGTAGACACGCTAGTTTTAGAAACTAGTGCCGCAAGGCATAGAGGTTCGACTCCTCTCAGGCTCACACTGGACATCCAGCCTTAAAAAGCTGGGGTTCAAATGCCATTATCGTCTAAACGGATAGGACGCTGCTCTCTCACAGCAGTAATCAGGGTCCGAACCCCTGTAGTGGCACATACCGTCGCGAACGGTTCGTTTATCCGGGCTGATGGTTTTCAGCCCACCTGGGTTACTGGTGAAATTGGCTATCACCTTACGCTTCCAACGTAAAGTTACGGGTTCGAGTCCCGTGTTTCCCTCCATGGCGCTGAAGCTAAATGATTCGGCAACGGATTGCAAACCCGTTCTACGTGAGTTTGATTCTCACCAGCGTCTCCAGCTCCTATCGTCTATCGGTAAGGATTTTGGTTTTTCACACCAAGGAGCAGGGTTCGATTCCCTGTGGGAGCACACGTTACATCGGGCGGCAGCGCTACGGTGAGGAACGTCGGGACATCCACATACATGTGTTGCAGGTAACGCCTGTCGGGAGCAATCCCAGAGTTGCGAACAGAGACGAGCCAGTTAAGTCTGGTTGAAACGGCAAAATACTGACACGGATGCAAGACCGTGCCCGAAAGGGAGCGTCGCAAAGATCATGCCGGTGACGGTATGGCAAGACAGATTGCCGTCGATAACAGAATCCCGCGTACAGATGTAACAACATAGGAGATTAGCTCAGTCTGGCCAGAGCATCGGCTTCCAAACCCGAGTGTCACAGGTTCGAATCCTGTATTTCCTGCACTGGATCTATAAGTCAACTGGTAGACTAGCGGTCTTTTAAACCGTCCATCGGGGTTCGAGTCCCTGTGGATCCACAATACCTCCTTGGTCCAATTGGAAGGGCAACGGTGTTCTAAGCCGTAAGGTGAAGGTTCGAGTCCTTCAGGGGGTACAGCAGTTTGGTGTTCAGTCGGAGGGAGTACCCTAGCAACAGAGGGGAGGCGTGGCCAAAGTATACAAAGCGATGCGAAGGTGCACTTGTAACATCGTGGCGTCACTGCACAAAGCGTATGGGATACATGCTTCCCATACACCTCACCGACTGCACAACAACATACGCGATTAGCTCAGCATGGTCAGAGCGCTAGTGTTACATACTAGGCGTCGCTGGTTCGAATCCAGCATTGCGTACACCATCAGGGTATGGTAAAGTGGCATTACGCGCGGTTTGGGACCGTGAGATCGTGGGTTCGATTCCCTCTACCTTGACAACATATCCCGGTAGCTCAGCGGACAGAGCGCTGGTCTTCGAAACCAGGCGGCGGGGGTTCAAATCCCTCTCGGGGTGCAACATACCTTCATAGCTCAGACGGCAGAGCAGCGTGCTCTTAACACGACGGTCGCAGGTTCGATCCCTGCTGGGGGTACACATACGACATTAGTTCAGCGGTAGAACACCAAGCTTATACCTTGGTAGTCGGGGGTCCGAATCCCTCATGTCGTACACTGGAAGGACGTATTGGCGTACTTATGGCTCTTGAAAAGCTTGAAGGCGTAACAGCCGTGGGGGTTCGACTCCCTCTCTTTCCGCACTGGAAGATAAACTGGGCAGGGACCCAGGACCGCTTGCTAAGCGACTCGCTCGTAATGAGTATGCTTCGATTGCATTGTCTTCCGCACATGGGCCTGTAGCTCAATTGGTAGAGTACCTGTTTTGCACTCAGGAGGTAGCAGGATCGTAACCTGTCAGGTCCACACATTGGAGTGTAGCTTAGCGGCAAAAGCATCCGCCTGATACGCGGCAGATCAGAGGTTCGAATCCTCTCTCTCCAACATCGCTCCCTTAGCTCAATGGTAGAGCACCGAGCTGAAGCCTCGGGCACATTGGTTCGATTCCATTAGAGAGCACACATTGCAGGATGGAGAAATGGTATCTCGGGTGTCTCATAAGCACTAGCCGTGGGTTCGATTCCCGCTCTTGCAACATCCAATTTCTTTGCGAGCTCTCCGGTAAGCTCCCTAAACACCGGCACCCTGGTTCTATAGCTCATACTGGTCAGAGCAGCTCCTTTGTAACGAGCAGGCCGCTGGTTCGATTCCAGCTGGAACCTCCAAGCCGTCGTAGACCCCTAAAGAGAGGGCCGAGATTGTAACCCTCGTGTCTCACGACCCGCCAGGCGCAATACCTGGAGACGGCACAACATACTCCTGTAGCATAACGGTAGTGCATCTGACTTTGGATCAGAGTGTTTCTGTTCGACTCAGAATACGTCATCTAATGGCCCGTTCATCTAGTCTGGTTAGGATGACAGTTTTTCAAGCTGTTCACGCTGAGTTCAAATCTCGCACGGGTGACTATGCCGAAGTGGCGGACGTTGAAATACGCGATAGTCTTAGGAACTATTTTTCGTGGGTTTGATTCCCACCTTCGGTACTAAGCCCCTGTGGTGGACGCGGCAATACACGATGGTTTTAAGAGCCATTTTTCGCAGGTTGGAGTCCTGCCTGGGGCACTATTTAAGTTTTCGGGCTAAAACCTTAAGAACACCGAAAGTAAATAAAGGTGGTACAGCCTTAAATATTTGGTGGTTTAAAAAATAATACTTATCTTTGTACTCTTATTCGGCAAATAGGCGTTTAAATTGACGTAAAAAATACGGCATTATGAAAGACATAATTAGTTGGTAAACGAAACAAACGACAATTAGTGAAGAACATTTAATTATATTTAAAGTAATGGAACGATTTAGTCATATATGTTATCCCGCAACCTCATGGTCAGTGAAGGCCATTGATAATGGAAGAGGTACATCCTTAATAGGGGGAATAGATGGCTAGTTAAATGGTGAACTGTATAGCAATCCCCCTCGGAGACAATCTTAGGGGGATTTTTTATTTGAGGGTTGGCAGAGTCAGGTTTATAGCAACGGTCTTGAAAACCGTCCGTCGGCAACGGCGCAGGGGTTCGAATCCCTTACCCTCAGCAAAATTCCGGCGTGTGGTGTAATGGTAACATTTCTCACTGTCTCTGAGAAGACGCGGTTCAAATCCGACACGTTGGGCCATAAGGGAGTATAGCTCAGTAGGTAGACGCATTTGACTGTTAATCAAAAGGTCGGTGGTTCGAGTCCATCTGCTCCCGCAAACAGTGTGGTAGCTTAGTTGGTTAAAGCACTTGACTGATAATCAAGAGATCGGGGGTTCAATGCCCTTTCACACTACTACGGGATGATTCGTATAGGTGGTTATTGTACATCGGACTGAAAATCCGAGGGCTGTCGTTCGACTCGATGATCATCCACGGCAGTACTTTATATGCATTTAGATATAATATGAAACAAATGTACATAATTATACGCAATCGCATATACTTTTTCTATGAAAGTATCATAAAACGATGTTTTCCTAGAGGGTTTACTCCAGTGGTGAAAAACGTTTACTTTACGTGAAAAGCATTTACAAATAGCGTAGATTCGTGAATTTTACTTATATGGCGATAAGAATGCAGGATTGGTGTTAGTGATAGCATATGACGCTTCCAACGTTAAGGCGTGAGTTTGATTCTCACATTCTGCTCAAATGCCTCTGTAGCTCAGTTATTTAGAGCACCTCGCTTTTAACGAGGGGGCCGTGAGGGAGGGACTCACCAGGGGTACAATGTTCACGGGACGTGGACAAATGGTTTTATTGAACAAAAGAGGACGCGAAGCATAATTGGAGATGCATTCGGCTACGAACCGAAAGAATGGGGATTCGAATTCCTCCGCGTTCACTAACGGGGACACATGTACCAAGGCTGGCGATGGACCCTTGCAAGGTCTGTGGAAGGATTCGATTTCCTTTGTCTCCACAAATGCAGGTATGGTGTAATGGCTAGCATGTCTCTCTCCAAAAGAGATGATCGCAGTTCGACTCTGTGTACCTGTGCTAAACGGGAGTATAGTTTAATCCGGTAGAACGTCTGGTTTACATCCAGAATATGTGGTTCAAATCCTCTGCTCCTACGAATGCGCCTATAGTCCGATCTGTCTTCTAAACAGAGCACGGTAAATGGAACTGAGAATGTGGGTTCGACTCCCTCTTGGCGCTCTTAGTGCCCGTAGCATAGTTGGTTAATGTAGCTGCCTCATAAGCAGAAGATCGGGGTTTCAAATACCTCCGGGCACACAAAATTTTGGGAGTGTTGAGCAATTGGCTGGCTCGCCTGACTGTAGATCAGGTTCTTCGGACGTAGAGGTTCGAGTCCTCTGGCTCCCACTGCGTTAGTAGCTCAGGTGGCAAGAGCACCTCACTGTGGATGAGGAGGTCAGGAGTTCAAATCTCCTCTAACGCCCTAAGACGCTTGCGATTAAGCTCGCACTTTCTATAGAAGGATAGAGCACAAGACAAACCCGTTAGGGAACGTGCTTATTTGGGAGTAGGACAAGTGACTTGTAATGGTCAGGTGAGGTGGTAGAATTCCACATGGCGTCTTTATCTGGGTGTTCCACAGACGGCTATATGGGCCTGCCTTGGAAGCAGGTGTTCGCGTGTTCGAATCGCGCCATCCAGACTACGACGGTGTAATGGATAAAGGGCTGTCTGCAAAACAGTCTCAAGGGGGATCAGTACCGCCCACCGTCTCAAATGGCACTTATAGTATAATTGGTAATACGGCTTCCTTGTAACAAGAAAACGCGGATCGAACCCGATAGGTGCCTCTAATTAAAATATTTTTCGTA
>SDBV01012597.1_pt1 | contig 10824 bp, 16 predicted proteins | sample 2277081 | NCBI WGS metagenome assembly SDBV01 (sample SAMN10402039, study PRJNA504765) | marine sediment metagenome | isolation source: marine sediment core GS10_PC15, 223 cmbsf | place: Arctic Ocean: Southern Knipovich Ridge | collected 2010
GCAAATGCAGTTAAAATGAACCCAACAGGTTCACCGAAGAAATTTAATTTGAATGTTTCTGAAACTAAAGTTAAAGGCGAAGATTATACCAGACCAACTCTGGATCAGTCACAAACAACAGACGATGATTTAAGAGCTAGTGTGGGCGATGGCTATATGGACATGCGTTCTGAATTAGATTATCCAAATGTTGGAGAAATCGATGAGAATTTAAAGAATCCAATGAAAACTACAGGTCAGCCTGGTATTCGCGAACATCGTTTTGATTCGTTTGCTGAGACGGGCCTACCACCAGAAGGGATTAAAGTATTTGAAGACGAAACTCCTGTAGTAGTGGATGATGGTAAAAAACACGGACCTCTTCTGAAATGGCAATTCAAACGCGATGAGAAGGGTAGAACAGGTCCAGAATAAAGAGGGACAACATGAGCAATACTACTAAATTTCACGGCATTGGCCGTGGAGAAAAAAGAACAGGTGGTGGTACTAGAGTTTGGCCTAAAAGATTGACATTTGGATGGTGGCCTAAATAGATTAAAATACCGCCGTAGGTTAGAGGGCCTCCTTAGTTTCCTTATAAATTATAATATATAAAAATAAACTATAAGGAGATTAAGGTTATGAAATATATAAAATTAAAGAAAGAATTGAAAAAACTGGCGAAGGAAATACGCTACTGGAAATCTAAGAGAAAACTAGGTAACCGTGGTAATTATTCTCTTCAGAACATAGAAACTAATGTTTGGACAAGGAAATATGAATTTAGACATAGACATATTGCGTATTGTCAACTTAGGGGGAGGCTTAGGATACAGATTGAGCAGCCTGCCTCAGATAATCTCCCCAATGAAAAATACATTGAGAGGATTATGGAAGAGCATGGAGAAACTCTATGTGCTAGTGCGCAAGGATCTATCTAAATCCCAACAAGCAGTTCAAGGCGGTCACGCAGTAGCAGAATATCTACTCCGTGACCGTTCGTCGTTTTGGGATAACGGAACTCTAGTCTACCTTGGAGTAGATGATGAAGATGATTTGAAGTCCTGGGGAGAGATCTTTCAAATCATGTATGCTTCATGGGTTCCATTTAGAGAGCCTGATAGAAATAATGAATTAACTGCTGTTGCTGCTCTTCTAGACAAAGACGAGCAGGAAATAGTAAGTGACTTGAGATTATTATGATTGATCCAGAAGTTATAACTAATTATAATTTAACCGATAAACAATTAGAAGAATACATTTTGTTTTGGGTCTGTGCGGCTGGTAAGAACGGACGCACAGCCGCAAAATGTTGTGATAAATTTCTAAAACTTATCGGGACTAATGAGATTTATACACCGTTCATTGTGATAAAGGGGTTATCCTTAGAAATTTTACCCTCTGTTCTTAAGTCTTGTGGTATAGGATGCTACACCAGCAAAGCTAGAACCATGTGGGAACTGTCTCATAGTAATATAGATTTAAAGACTTGTGAAGCCATTGATCTTGAAAAAATATACGGTATAGGTATGAAAACATCTCGTTGTTTTTTACTACATTCAAGAGAAGGCGCAAGATATGCTGGTCTTGATACACATGTGTTAAAGTTTTTAAGAGCGATGGGACACGACGCTCCTAGATCTACACCAGTGGGGAAAAAGTATTTGGAATTAGAAACAGTTTTTCTTAACTATGCTGACATGGTATATAAAACACCAGCAGAATTTGATTTAGACATTTGGAACCAATATAGCGTAAAACCAAAAGAGATGTCCCAGCAAGGGCGAACCAGAGGCTTCTAACACTTTAGGTTGTGGGTTCGATCCCCACCTGGGGCTCAAAGGAGGACGAAGTGAAAGATAATGTTCGTAAAGAACTAGATACACTTGAAATGATGATAAAGAATTGGAAAAAATCGTATTTATCATTGATAACGGGCGAAGAGAATGATGAGAGTTTGATACAGGATTTTATTGAGGAGATTAGTACACTTCATGTGTATCCTTATGTTAATAGTTTATATGAAAGCAAACACATTACTAGTGTAGAATCAAGAGAATTTTTAAACAGGTGTTATAGCCATGTTAATGATTTTGCAGAGGAAGTTAGAAATAAGAGAAATGACAGAGAAAAAGAAAAAAAAAGACTTGACAAATGAAAAAAAGTGATTATGTTATATAGTGAAGGAGGATTAAATGCCACACTATAAATCATTCAGAAAGCACTTTCTAGAGTGTAAAGAAAACGGAAATTTAATTGAGGTTGATGCGTCTTCGTATGGAAATTTCCCATCAGTAGCATTGGTTTGTCTTAAATACAAGTCAATGTGTCACTCAGGTGTATGTAGAGAAGAAAGAACAGAATATTATAAAGGAAAAGGAGATTGATATGGACCGAATACCATTTCACACAAAGTACCCTAACTTGGATAAAAAATGGGGATTGGACAAGGATTTTGTTTACAACACAATAGACGCATCTAATATTATAGCGTATTCTAAATCGAGTGTAGACAAAGCTAGAAAGTTACCGGCATACTATCGTGATAATAGATCGATAGAAAGGTATGTGTATGACTTAGCAGAGGGTTGGTTGATCGAGACCTTGGTTGCTGAGTGGTTAAAAGGGCAGTTGGATGCTAAGATTAAAATTTCTGGTAGAGACAAGGATAGGGTAATTCAAGATGATCCTAATAACATTAATGGTGAACAGGATATTACTATTACTTATCCTAATGGTGAATCCGTAAAGCTTGAGATTCTAACTTCCAGAAAGGCTTTAAAAGAATATCATCCTAAAAAACCTAAGGTACGAAGAGCACTTAGAGATGGTAGTATGTTGTTATATGTTATAGTGGGCAGTGGTACATATTTTATTGTAGATCCCATTGATTTAAAAAATCAAACTCCAGGGCCACATTATCTTTTTGGTGGTAAGGATGTTTATTATGTTACTGGTTCAAATTATAAGCATCTTGATATTGGAGCGAGGATGCCTGATAAATATCGTAAGATGTTAGGGTATACTAAAACTGTTTTAAGAAAAAGATCTAAGAAAAAGGTAGATGATGAGCTTCACATTAATTGATTTGTTCTCTGGTGCCGGTGGGTTAGCCACCGGCGCTATGAAAGCAGGATTTAATATAGTATATGCTAATGATCACAACCAATATATGTGTAACACATACATGGCTAATCATCCGAACACCTATGTAGAATGTAACGACATAGACAAAGTAAATTTTGATGCTGTAAGTAATATAATCAAACCTGGAGAGTTAGATGTTATATCTGGTGGTCCACCTTGTCAAGGATTTAGCACAGTTGGTAAGAAAGACGAGGACGATCCTAGAAATAAATTATTTAAATATTTTTTTAAGTTTGTAGACTATTTTTCTCCTAAGGTTGTGGTTTTTGAAAATGTTCAGGGATTCAAAGGGCTGTACTCTGGAAGAGCCTACAACGCTGTTCGTGAGAAGTTGTGGAACCTTAATTATTATACTGAATACGGCGTATTAAATGCGGCTGGTTATGGTGTTCCTCAAAACAGAAAGCGTACAATTATAATTGGTTATAAGAACGGGTTTAGAATTGATTTGCCCTCACCTACAGTTTGTAAAGAAGACTATGTAAGTGTGTACGATGCTATAAGTGATTTGCCAGAAAACAAAGCAGCTGAGTATAAATGTTCACCGAGAACTAGATATCAAGAAGCTAGGAGAAATGGAGTAGACATATTAACTCTCCATGAAATTTCTAAACATGGTGAGAATTTAATGAATATCATAAAGAAAGTTCCTTACGGCGGATCAATATTAGATGTGCCAGAAGAGATGCGTGTTGATTCTTATTTTAATAACACATATGCAAGGTTGGTTTGGGATGAGCCTGCTGGTACTATAACTAGAAATTTTTGTACACCTTCTTCTACTAGGTGTATACATCCAAAATACGATAGAGCTTTGACTACCAGAGAGGGCGCAAGACTACAAAGTTTTGATGATGATTATATTTTTAGAGGGAGTAGAACCTCAATAAATCTTCAAATAGGTAACGCTGTTCCGCCTCTTTTAGCTGAGGCAATATTTAAAAATATAAAGAAAGGGCTAAAAAATAACATTTTGCCCTTGACAAATGAGAATTAATGCTTATATTATATATCAAAGGAAAAGGAGTATTAAAATGAGAAATGAAATTTTTAATGGATTTTATGACAAGTTAAATGTTAAGACCAGACCTGGCAGAGGCGGTAACTATTCTTATGTTACTGCTGATGATGTTACAGATAGAATGAATAAACTGTTCAAAGGTAACTGGTCTACTATGGTTACATTTCAAGGTGTTGAGGGTGGAAATGTTATCGTTAGAGTAAGAGTAGAAGTAACAAATCCTGAAGACGGTAATCTTTACTCTCACGAGGGATACGGCGGCCAGAAAGAAGATCCTGCCGCAGAAGCAGGCAATGTATTTAAATCTGCTTACTCTAAAGCTATTGTCAGTGCGTGTAGACGGTGGGGTGTAGGATTATATCTGGAAGAAGAAGCTCAAGCATCCTCTGCTGGTGTGCCTGGACCCTTTTCAGCACCGACTGTTGCAGTTCCTACTCCGCAAGCAGAAAAACCTGCGGAAGTGAAACCAGAACCAGTCCTTAATGTGCCGATACCGCAAAAAGTTTCGGCTGGTATTGAAATAAAACAAGAAGTACCTAAGGAAGAGACACCTTCTATGCCAAAAATTCCTGTCCCAATTCCAGGCGTTAAAGCCCCAGTTCAATCGTCTGCTGAACCTATCAATGTTCCAGGTGTTTTAGCTACTGATGAGGTTACTGAAGAAGGAATGGTAAATGATGTACAGAAAATATCAATCGAGAGTTTGATTAAAATGAGAGGTGTTCCATATAATGAGATGGCTAAGGGAGCACTAGGTAGAATTCCTAATGTAAATACATTAAGTCATACCGAAGCTATTGCAGTAATAAGACACGGCAATGCCTTATACAATAAAGACAAACACGAATAAAAGGAGACTCTACTATGTCTAATAAAAGCGATTACGAAGTTTTTAAAAGATATCTAAAAGAGGCTGATTTTAGTGTATTAATACTTAGAATTCCTAATGATGAGATAGAGGACAAATTGGCTTATCTTGCAAGAGATAAGGGCCAGATTAGTAGAAGCTTTTTTGAAGATTATATTATTGCTACTTCTGTGGCTAATATAAATCAACTTTTATATCATCTTAATCAACAATTGGATGTTCCAGTTGATTTAATTAAAGTTAGATCAGAATTAATGTCTGCTATTATAGAAATTAATTCTTTATTTGATCCCACCAAACTTATTGTAAATAAGAATTCTGTTATCAAAGTTAATAAAAAAGATGAGTTAGAAGAAGGAGAAAAATTATTAACCGATAACAAATATTGGGAATTGTCCTACTATGATGATGTTAAGAAAAATCCTGACGAAGACGAGGACAATGAAGAAAAAATAAATGCGCTTAATAAAAAAATACAAGCAGGTAAGAAAAGAAAATTATCTTCTTCCGAACTTAAAAACGTAGAAGACTTAGAATATACTTCTGTAAAGAAGTGGTGGAAGAGAATAGGGCAGTATGTTGATGTTAAAAAATTTGATCCAGAAGACGCAGAGCATCTTCTTAAACAGAGATATTTTCATAATAGAACCAGTTTTCAGACTTTTGTAGTATCAATATCTATAATTGAATTCGAAGAATTGTTTCAGTTATTAGATAATATGGGTATTCCTGCAAGAGTTGCCCCACCCATTCTTATGAATGAACTTTATCAATTATGTCATGTTGTTAATGAATTTCTTACTTATGAGAATGCGCAGGAATTAGTAGAGGATGATGAAGAAGAAGAAAACGGCGAAAGACCTCACCCCGCTCGTAGAGGAAAACATGCCGGTGCTATGCAGAAGTACATGAAGCAGAAGCCCAAGAAAGGTTTTAAGGATGTGCCTAAAGAAGACCTTCTAAAGCTTGGTGATAATATAAAAGTGTTTCTGATAGGTCAGAATGAGGCGGTGGATCAAATGACTGAAGCTATCCAAAGAGCTAGCGTTGGTTTAAAAGATCCTGTCAGACCCATTGGATCGTTTTTATTTGCTGGTCAGACCGGTATAGGAAAAACATTGGCTACTAAAGTGTTGGCTGATGAATTAATTAAAGGAAAAGACAATATAATTACTATAGATTGTTCAGAGTATTCATCTGATCATGAGTATGCTAAATTAATAGGAGCTCCGTCTGGTTACATTGGACACGAGGCTGGTGGTTTCTTAACCAACGCCGTGATGAAAAGCCCTTTCAGTGTAATAGTATTTGATGAGGTAGAGAAAGCAAGTTATAAGGTTCATGAATTATTACTGCAGATTTTAGAAGAAGGGCGTTTAACCGATGGTAAGGGTAGAACTGTAGCTTTTAAGGATGTTGTGGTTGTTATGACTTCTAACATCGGTGTGAAAGAAGTAGATGCTATTGGCAAAACTATTGGATTTGGAAATGTGGCTAAAGTAACTGATGATAAAAGAAACAAGGCTGTTGAAAGCGCGTTGAAAAAGAAGTTCAAGCCAGAGTTTCTTAACAGAATTGATTCTATAGTATATTTTAAGTCGCTTGAGAAAGAAGATTATATGAGAATTATAGATATAGAATTGTATAAACTCAATGATAATTTGAGAAGTAATGATACTGAATATAAAGAACTAGAGTTAAAGTTTAATTCTCATATTAAAAATCTAATATATAAAGAAGGAATTGATGAGAAATATGGTGCAAGACCTTTGAAGAGAGCGATTGAGAAATTAGTTGCTACCCCGCTGGCACAGAAATTATTGAAGGAAGATGTTAGTAAGGATGCGTCGGTTAATATAAGTGCTCGTAAAGGAGAGGTGATTTTTAAAGTAGAGAAAAAAACAGAAGATGTTGATTTTTATATATCAGATGAATATAAAGATATGGAAAAGATTTTATCTGACGGGGGTAAATAATGAAGTTTTTTTATTCAGCATCAACAATGGGATATGGTTTTGGGTATAGATGGCACAAAAAATATAAATTTCCCAACTTTCCTAGAGTTACTAAAACTTTAACATGGAATAGAAATTGTGGGTTGCCTTTTGCAATAATTAAATATAGTGATTCAGTGTGGAATAGAGTCGGGTTACACAACATAGGGTTTGACAATTGGTTAGTAGACTATATACCAGGACCAAATATTATAGTTTCTATCGCAGGTTTTGATTGGCAAATAAAAGAAATGATTAATGTTTTTGAAATAATGGGTGTGAATGTTGGCGGTATAGAACTTAATTTCTCTTGCCCTAATATTAAAGGGTTTGATAATAAAGAGATACCAAAAACTGAATATCCTTTGTATTTAAAACTGAATCATCTACAAGATCCATATGAGTATGATCTTGATAATATCAAAGAAATAAGAATGAACTCAGTTCCAGGAAAATATTTGGGCGGTTGGTCTGGTAAAAAAGCACAAGAAAAGAATTGGCAGAAGATAGGGATATATAATTATCAAGGACTTAAGGTAGCAGGATGTTCTGTTACATCGAACGATGACATTAAGGAACTAGAGGATAGAGGGTGTGAGAATGTGGGATTGGGTTCTATTGTTCTAACCGACCCAAAATTTGTTGAAAATTTAAAAAAGGAGTAGGATAATGAAGAAGGAAAATTTAACTAAAAGACAGAGAAAGGTCATGGAAAACGCTAAGAAGGTTCCTTTAAATCAAAGAAACTTAAAGCAAATATATGAGGCCCAGGGTATTGTAGGGAGCACGCCTGCAGAACAATGTGAAGCGGCAGGAAGAGACAACGAAGAGCGTTTTGGAAAGAGGGAATAAATGTCTATAACAATGCATGAATTGGAAGCTAGATTAGAGGAAAATCTACGAGCTAAAAGAGTAGAATATAGAAAAGAACATTTAATAAAAGACATCTCTGTTCAATTTGTTGTGGAGAAGTTTGGTGTGATAGTGTGTGGAATAAACAGATTGGATTATAAGCTCGTAGATACTGCGGTAGGCGATCAGTATAAAGGATGGAGAACAGTATATGTCACTACTTATGATGATATAAATGAAAAGGATGATGAAATTTTATGGGCTCTAATGAGAAGTGGATATATTACTTGGTTGAGAAACCAGCTTCTTACATCTACACAGTTTAAAAGGTTGATGTTTGATGGTAATATAGCCCATAAAATAATTGATAAAAGATTGAAAATATGGGGAGACGACCCTAAGTATAGATATTTAAAAGAGTGTGATGCTTTTGCGAAAGGACAGGGCAGAATAAGTGAATACTTATCAAAGGAACCAAGTTTTTTTGATTTTATGCCAGAATAAAATATGGAATTTACGATTGAAATAACTCAGTATTGTGATAATGGATGTGATTATTGTTCTACAGATGCTAGTGAAGACGGACAGCATTTGTCTTTAGATACTATTAGAAATTTCTTTAGGCGTTATTATAATGTTGTTAGTAGGATAAATATATCAGGTGGCGAGCCGTTAGCACACCCAGAATTCTATAGAATTTTGAAACATTGTAAACAGATTACAGACAATGTGTGGGTATATACTAACGCTTTAGATAAAATTATTTACAATACTGATATTGTTAAGGAAATAACCGTGGAAGCTAATGTGTGTCTGGTTCTTGGAAGGAGTGTTTACCTACCTGAAAATGTAGACAAAACACATTTGCTTCAATTAATTCCACAAGGCAAAGCGAAAGGCATGGCGTCTGGTAACTATCATGTATCAAGTAATATAGCAAGGCAAAACGATCATGGACATGATTGTTCTACTTGCAAGCATTTATTACTTCAAGCGAATGGTAAGATTGTAGATGCTCCATGCAGAAAGGATTATTAATGGATTTTTTGATTTTATGCCTGAATAAAGGAAGGAATTTGTTATGCTTAATGTTGCTGCGTTAACTGAAATATGGATTCATTCTGGTTTAAGAAAAGAAAGGGGGTGTTTAATAGTGGATCAAATGAAAAAAATTAATGGTAGGTTGGAGCCTGCTCCTGAGAGGGTGTATGCTGTGAAGGAAGGGAAACCTTTTAAGTGTGAAAAATGTGGAACAATCCACAGAATTAAAGATGTTCAGTTCGGCGAGCAGTATAAGTGTGAAGCGTGTAGAAGTAATTTAGTTGAAGGCTAAACAAGCTTGAATCTTAGGAGGTCATCATGACTGAGCATGAACAAAATGGCGGTGGAGAGAAGGAAGAGCTTAATCCTTTATTGGATTCCGCCTATCCGTTACTACAAAAATTCAGAGAGACAGCGCCTGGGACTTACAAACATTCTCAGGCTTTAATGTCTATGATAGAAAGTATCAGCATGTCTTTGAATTTAGACGCTAATTTTATGAAGGTAGCAGCATTATATCATGATGTAGGTAAGATGTACAACCCTAAGTTTTTTACTGAGAATCAACTCTCAGAAGAGGGAAATCCACATGATAACATAGATCCAAGAATGAGCTTTCAAATTATTAGTAGACATGTATCTGATACTGTTAATATTTTGATAAATGATTCTAAGTTTCCTAGGAGACTTATAGAAGTAGTAAGTCAACACCATGGTACTAATATAGTGAAATTTTTCTTTGAGAAATCAGACACTGATGTTGAAGATGTATTTAGATATAAATGCACAAGACCTCGATGTGTTGAAGCCGCAGCTTTAATGATTTGTGATCATGTAGAAGCTATTTCTAGGTCTAAGTTTCAGGCAGGTAAGCTTGAGCCTGTGGAGGTGATTGATTATACTATTACTATGCTGCTAGACGACGGTCAACTTGATGAGGTATACATGAGGCTTGGGGATTTGAAGAAAATAAAAGAGGCTCTTGGAAAAGAGCTGGAAGGTCTTTATCAAAAGAGGGTAGACTATGACGAAGCTAAGGGTGAGAAAAAAACTAAAAGAAAAAAAGAAAAAGACGAGGAAAGCGAATAGTATAGATTGTGATAGCTGTGATGGTGAGTGTCTAGAAACAGGAGCATGTAAATATGACAGAAAGAAAACAAAAAAGAAAAAAGCTAAGAAATTTAAAAAGAAACTTAAATATAGCCACGCTTGAAGCGGGTATAAGAAAGTATGGCAGCCCAGAATGTGGTTGTTGCCTGTGTAGATGTACTGGTATAATTGAGAATCCCAGACTGTCTAGGAAGAGAAACACTTACTTAAGTAAATAAAGGAGTGAAATTGTGAAGAGAAAGTTCGACACAAGAAACTTAAATATAACAGCCATCGAAGTTAATACCAAAAGGATACTTGGTGGTTGCCACTGCAGATGTTGTAGGGCTAGATATGCTTACAAACAGCCCTATAAGAAGATGAAGAGATTGTTTAGGAGAGAAAGTGCATATGTAAGCAGATAGGAAAAGGATTATGAGTATTATAAAAGATCTGAGTAATATCGCTGCTAAGGGAAGGAAGCTTGTTTATGCAGTGATAGGAAAGGAAGAAAAAATTTTGGAAGTTGAGTTGTGGGGGTTTGGTGAACATACAGGTATTAATGAAGACGAAAAAAGAGCTTGGGAGCTTATAAAATATCTCTACCACGAGGTGCTTATAAACGATGAGCATTGGCATTTTTTCTATGAAAATTTTTATAACATAATCAGATGCTCTGAGAGTTTTTATCCAGAGGTTATTAAAGAATTGGATGTGTTTGGTGTATGTTATAAGGAGAAGGGTGAATGGATAGACGGCTCGGAGACTGTTCAGAAATATCTACCTATATATAAAGGTTTATTCCATAATTTTTCGTTGATGGCTTTACAGGA
>SDBV01012598.1_pt1 | contig 10824 bp, 10 predicted proteins | sample 2277081 | NCBI WGS metagenome assembly SDBV01 (sample SAMN10402039, study PRJNA504765) | marine sediment metagenome | isolation source: marine sediment core GS10_PC15, 223 cmbsf | place: Arctic Ocean: Southern Knipovich Ridge | collected 2010
CGCTCGATAGAAGCAACTAGCACCTCGACCGACTCTAGACCTACTTCACCGAACATAAACAGGTCACCTACTGAAGGTGCGTTCGCTAGGAGAATTGGAGTAGTAAAGACTAGGTTGGAATTGTCACCTACGGAGAGATCAACCGGATTGAGTGAGCTTGATCCATCTTGGAATCTAAACCTAACCGTATACGTCTTACCGCCTTCCATAATGCAGTTCTCATCTACATCGATATCAGTAGCGTGGGTGCCATTATCGTTGACGGTTACAATACGTCCGGAGGCTAGACCGAATTGAGGAACGTCGTGTGCTAGCCTAATAAGGTCTCCTTTGACGCATATAATACTCTCAATGTCTACGTTGAAAGAGTAACGCTCAGGTCTTAGCCGAACTGAAGCAATATGGTAACGACCTACCTTCCATATATTTTCGATACTAGTAATACCCTGCAACTCTAAAGTTTCAAACTTAGAGGCGTTGTTTACACTAAACCCGTTGTCGTACACAATACGCTCGTCAGGCGCCCAGTCGTTATCTTCGTTGAGGAACCTTATACGAAACGCGTGTGGCAGATCTATGAATATCTTCTGAGCATTAAAACCCCACGAGTTACGAGGCGTAAAGTGCTGTACTGGAATCGTCTTTATATCGTCAAAGGCTACCGACCACAGCTCATTTACCATAGTACGAGTAGCACGTCCTGCGGAAGCAATCTGATCAAGTAAACCCTTAACGGTTGAGTTAAAGTCAACTACTAAGTTAAACGTCCAGCTCTCAGTAACATTATACGGGTGCCACAGCTCAAGGGCTGCTACGTCTAACTCTGAATTTGGAATTGGATTAGCATTAGCTATACCCTGTGCAACTTCCCTAAAGAGTGCAGCAGGATTACTCGTCTCTGCTAACTCCCAGTAGTTAGTAGCAACTAGGTCGTAGTGAATACCCTGCACGATACCGTTGAAGTTGTCAACAGCTCCTGACAGCTGATCAGTTGCTTTAATCCTAAACGCTGTAGTTGCAAGGCCTGGTAGTAAGATAGGATTAACACGAGATATCGTGCGTAACGCTGTCCAGGTAGAAACCGATGCGATCTGTGTACTAGTATCGTCCTCACTTAATCTAGTAAGTCGAACGTCGTACTGCCCATTAGCTACACGCCACCGTAAGCTCCGACGCACCGCAGAGGTTAACTTCTCAGTAGTAGTTACAGGTGACCCTGGAGCCTGCTGCCATGCACCCATACCTGTAGGTGTATATTCAATCCTAATGTCTACTGAAAAGTCTACCTTTGTACCATCGTCTTCAATCCTTACTAAGCCACTTGGAAAAGTCCAATCAACTGAGAGTTCATCGGCGTTTACAGCTGACGTTCGGACCTGTGCACCGCCTGCAAAGGTTAGAGCAACGCTAAGACCTTGCTGGTCTACGTCGTTCGAGTATAACTCATGCGGATGGCTTGTTGGGGAGAGCCCTGTAACGAACGTAGGATCGTTCTGCAGTGATACGATATCATTGCCCGCCGCAGAGAAATCCTGTAGTATAGTATGCTTAGTAAAGGTGTGGTTACCTGTACCAGCATTCGTAATATTGATAGCCGCGCCTCCTTCAGTTGCTGCGAGCTGGATCAGTGCAAACGTACGGTTCACGACGAAGTATATCGTATCCGCTACTAAAGGTGCTGGGAGAGTTCCACTAGACGCGATAGTAATAGTATCATCGTCCTGGAAGAAGTTCGGGTCCATGTCGAACTCGTCGTTGGCGAAATCGACAGCAGCAGCAGCAATTGTATCCTCGATAATTGTCGGTTCAAAGTCAAACCATCCCCAGAGTGAGGTTTCACTACCTAGGATAGGCTTGTTTAGGTTTGCAGGTACCTTCGCAACGTTCCAGAGCCGGCAGTTATCAACAACACCTCCGAAGTAATCGGTTGAGACAGAGTCGAACCCGATATAAGCTGTATTGGATGCAGGTGTACGTCCGGTAACATCACCAGTAGCTTCAACCTCCATCTCATAGGCATTGCCGAGATAGATGGTACCTGTAGTACCTGAGATTACTAATGCTACTCGGTACTCGCGCCCAGCAACTAAGGTAGTTGAGCCTGTTATAGCTTCAGGAGATGCACTCTCAACTATTGCCTCAAGGTTAGCACCGTTTAGTCGAAGCGTAATACCTGTTGCAGCAGCACGGTTCGATAAGATTGGCTGTATACCTGAAACAGTAGTCGGTTTGATCCAAGCCTCAAAGGTAATATCACCCGTATCGTCGAAGGCAGGTAAGGTTGCGCGTTGGCTCGAGGCCTTTACTAGACTAATACCTTGACCAATAAGCCCTCGGTGCTCGATCTCGACATCGTCAAAGTTACCAAGAACGTTTGTACCAATCTTAATATCGGTAAGAGTAATAGGTCCACGACCCCAGACAACCATACCTCGTACAAAGTTGTTATCACCTTCAATCTCAGTGAACTGACGTGCTCCGAGAGCTGGTACTACACGATGACGACCAAGCACAATAGGAATCGAACCGAAAGGGTTTGCCCTATTCCGTGCGCCCTCAATGAATCGAGTAGGACTATCTCTTTGAGGAGTACCAAGATCAATACTAGGTAACGATGGCCCGAATAGAGCACTAATAATTAGGTTCCCGATAACAGAGAAAAATGCATCAGCCAGAACAAAGAAGAGCTCTGACTCTGCTATGAATGCAAAGGCGGAGTCAATAAGAACGTCAAACAGGAGATTTGACAAGCCAGGTGCAATGAAGATCATTGCAATTGATAAAATAATCTTAAACGGGTTCTTTCCGCCGCCGCCACCACCCTTAGGCATTGCGTAGATGTTTACAACGTGACCTTCCTTAGGCTTTACTAAATGCCAGTTCTCCCTTAAGATAACCATACCATCAATAGTTACCGTTGCGTACTCGAGATAGTCAGAGTTTACATCAGGGTCACACTTTAACTTATTCATTGCCCACTGTAAGGTGTGACCTGTATCCACTGTATAGTAGATACGCCCTAGTTTCATTGGGTGAGGTGTCGCGTAGACGTGTATCTTAGACTGAGCTGCAGAAGCAGACTTAGACCCAGTCTTAAGACTAGTTGGTAAGTTCTTTGAACCGGTAGAATCCATCGATCCTATCTTTCCATTCACGTCCACGGTAAGACTCAAGAGCAGATTCTATACCCTGCTGGTTATGAATCATCTTACTATTATCAAAGACTATACCACAATGATACTTCAAACTACCTACTGTAAGAATGATAATATCACCAGGCTTCTGCTGTCCATCAGGAATAGATACCCATAAGTCCGCATCGCTTTCCATAAGGTCGTTTAAGTGTGTAGCGTCGCGACTGGTACATCCTTGATAATCACCTGAATGTAACGGGATCTGTACTTTGAACTCCTCCTCGTAAAACAGATAACACAATCCCCAACAGTCTGATCCACCGTAGCTGCGTCCATATGCTCTGTAAGGGACCCCAATATATTTAGCCCACTTGATATCGTCATTAGACGCGGTGTCCTCATGCATCCGTGTTGATTGTACGTGTAGAGCTAGTTGTGGTTTGTATATCTGCGACATTAGAATAGACCTGGAAACAGAGATGGCACGAAAGCAGGAGTTGGATAGGGCTCTTGCATGAAATCCTCGACTGATAGCTCACCTTCAACGATAAGGGCACTGTATCCAATACTACTAAACCGCAACTGAGGAAAGTCGACCTCAACTACATCGGGTGCATCAGCCCTAATGATTTGCATCTGCACGATCGGTGTAGTCTGTAACTGCCTAACTGCAGCTACAATAGACCTATCAACGTTGTCGATCTTCAGTCTAGCTCGTGTCGAACCGGAATCAGATTCGTCCGGTAGTCCAAACTGAAATGGGAGCGCTACGTACGTATCACCATTACTGTCAATGTTTTGCGAATCGGAACAGATTCTAATCGGTTGAGATAGATCGTCATGGTCAATAGTTACAAGTAGAATAAATACCTGATCTGTTTGCTGGGCAAACATCTCCTGCAACATTGCTGATGTAACTGTTCGTCCCATAATAGTAAGCCTAGTTTTGTTTGTCTATTACACCGTGATCATTAGGGCTAGCTCAACACCCCACTTAGTACCAGATAACGGAACCCATGAAGGTGGATCTTTAAACCGGTATGTTGCAGCGTTTCCTGTTCGTGGATGCTTCCAGGTAAACGTAAGCGACCCAGAGCCTAGAGTCAAAACGAAGAAGTCATCTAGCGTTTCGATCTGAGCAGTAGTCATAATCATACGCATGCCAATTCCACGCTCAGCTGCAGTAAACCTACGACGTACCTTAGGAGGACCCTGTTCCATCTGCGTAACAAGACGAGTATCAGGAGATGCTTCCTGTATACCATCTAGTAATGGATCCTGTGGTAACCCTGCTGGCCAAGCTGGCATCGTATGATTACTCCTTTAAAGCTAGCCTAGTCTAGCCTAGCTTAACGATTAACTGGAATCGGTTGCTGACCAAACGTAGAGGCCATAGCCTGTTGCGTCTTACTACCTGGGCGACGAAGGTTACTTGCTGTCATCTCATCGACTACGACAACAATGTCTCTATCATTGTTACCCTTTCTTACAGATGCGGTAGCGTTCGGTACATTATTAATAACGGTAACGTTTATCTCAGTATGACCAACACCCTGAGCAGTAACACCCAGTCTACCGCCTGATCCTCTTACTAATGGCATTACGGCTTCAGTGCCCGCCTCGCCACCGATAGCAACACCGCTAGAGGTACCAAAGACAGTAGGTCCACCTAAGATAGCACCTTTAGCCATGAAGTTTACACCCTTATTGAAACCAAGTCCTTTAGCTCCCGACAGGAAGGTTCCATCGGTAAGACTGGACGCAGTACCACCAGGTTTGAGCACGCCTTTTATTGCATCCTTCAACGGGTCGAATATGATTAACTGGAGTACAAGGTTTAATATGTCAGTTAAGATGGCACGCGCGATACCGCCGAAGCTAATCATACCAGCCTCACCCCTAGCCATCGCATCGACTATTGTATCGCCAACCTTCTGGAATGCGTTTCCAAGAGCTTCGGAAATCTTCTTCCCTGTAGCTGCAAACTTCTCAGCTTGAGTCGTTGCAATATCAATGTGATCCTGTAGATCAATGAACTCCTTTACTCTCTTGTTTATCTCGTCCCAAGCAAACCCAGCCTTTTCAAGTGCCTTACGATACTTCTCAACCTTCTTCTCAAGGGCAAACTGCTTTTCAAGAGCCTTAATAGCTACTGAACCCTTCTGAGCAGCTTCGAGCCTACGCTCTAGGTTGATAATAGTCTCAGTAACCGATAGCAAAGCAGCTGTCTGCCCCTCTAACTGAGTTCGAGTCCTTTTGACCGCATCTGACAGTCCATCCTGCTGGACGATTAGTGTTGCAAGTGCAAAGGCAGCATTAGTAGCTCCTGGAACCATAGCCTGAAGTGCTGGCAGTAACTTGTCTCGCAGCTCAGGGGTAAGCTTAGCGAGGACCTCTTCAGCCTTATTTACGGCTTCCGCGTCAATAAGTGCTGATAGACCACCCATTTCAGTCTGGTCGAGAACAAAGTTGAGGTCTCTAACGTTTTGGATAATCTTACCAATCTTCTTTTCAGCCCTGTCAAGATCCTTATTCTCCTTACCTCCACCGAGTAACGCAGGAGGGTCAATACCTGCAAGAGTATTCAACTGTTTCTCCATTGTCCTCATCTGTTTTAAGAGTGAAGCAATATGGTCCCGCGTCTTCTGTAACTCTGCTGATGACTTACCCTTTGCACCGAAGAGGTTAGCAATAAGGCTACCAAACACACCACCTGTACTCTCTCCCGCGCGACGGGTAGTATTTCTTATAGCCTCCTCAGCAGCTAGCTCGGCCTGGAGCTGTTGCAGAAGTTTTGACTTGACAGCAATCTCTTTTGCAGCTGCCTGAGCTATCTGCTCAGCTGTCTTTAGACTTACACCACCCTGCTCCTTTATCCTCTTAATTAGTTCGTCTAGCCCTTTAATAAGAGGTGTAACCTTAGTCGTCTGGTCTTCCATAGCACCAGACATAAGTTTTGCACCTACTGTACCACCTGCAAACGCAAGGGCAAGGACTCCGAGTACTTTTACTAGTCGGACAAATGGGTTAGCAAGTAAGATAGCGTTTAATGCACCCATTCCGAAGGTTGTACGAGCAATCCATAAGACTAAAGTAGCAAATCCTCTTAGGATGGCAGGACCTACTAGTACTGCAAGTATACCCATTACTGCTCCGATAGCAGGGAATAACTTGTCCATGTTATCAGTTATAGACTTAATAGCGTTGGCGATAGTAATGAGAACTGTTGTATAGCCCTCACTAATACCAACGGTTTTGTCCAACGTACGTGAGAAGACTAACATACGGGTGTCGATTCGGTTTATGACGTTAGCTAAGTCGTTAGCAGCGTTTAGAGCCTGTTTGCCGAATCGACGCTCCATCTCGTCGCCCAATTTCGGAATGAGATCAGTTGCAAGGAGCTGTCCTGCCTTCAACATCTTGTCGAGTTCTCGGGTTGTAACTCCCATTGCTGCAGCAGCGATTCCAAACGCACCAGGGATCCGCTCAGCCATTTGCCCACGGAGCTCTTCTGCTTGCACGTTCCCCTTTGAAATGATCTGCGTAACAGCTCGAAAGGCGCCTCCGAGCTGCTCATTATTCAACTTCAGTGCAGCTGCTGCAGACGTAAGTCCAATGAAGATCTTTCTAACACCTTCACCTTGTAGAGCAGTACCTGCTGCCGAAGCTGTAAGGAGTGCGTACTCCTTACCTAGGACGCTAAGGTTCAAACCAAGATCATCAGCCCTCTTCGCAGCAAAGTCCATCTCTATATTTGCAATAACTATAGACCCAGTTCCTGCTAGGAAGGCTGCCTCCATAGCCTGGAACTGTTTTGCAGCGTTAATTGCACCGGTAGTAAGCTTTGAGAGACCAATGGCAACACCAGTAATAGCTCCTAGGAGGCCGGCGATCTTTAGAGTCGACCGTGTAGTAATCGCGCCAAGGGCTCGGATTCGAGCACCAACGCCAGAGAGTGGGCCGACTGCTAGAACTGAAGCAGACTCCAAGTCTCTCAGCGTTTTAGTGAGATTACCTACCTTCTTAGTACCGGCTGTAGAGGAGAACTTTGACATCGATGCTCGAGACCGGTTCATCGATTGTGTAAAACGATCTTGCGCACGCTGAAACTTGATAGCTCCGACTTCCCCTCGAGACATGGACTTGATTAACGTGTTTAAGGCTCGAGTATTACGGGAGATATTCTCTGGGGGAGCACCTGACTTACGAAGTGCCTGATTTAACCTACGAACATCCTCAAGGGCTTTATTCATTGCCTGCCCTTGTTTAGCAAAGGCGCGAGCAGACTTTTCGGAGGCTTTTTCTTGAGAGGCGAGAGCTCGATCTACTGACTTTTCAAAGTCAGCCATAGCCTTAATACCCTTTTCCATTCCACGGGTATCAACACCGAGCCCAAAGTTTAGATCTGTCATTATCTACGCCTCGCCTCGTTAACTACTCTTATCTACGCCCACGTTTTGCTCCGCGTTTTGCCTTGCGTTCTGCCTGACGACTCTGTCTGTCAATTCTATCCTGTTGGATCTTGAAATATGCAAGCCAGCGAGCATACGCTCTAGGTGTTAAATCTTCAAGGATATCATCCTCGTACTTACGTAGGGCTTCGGCGACCACTAAGACGTTGTACTGTCTCGGGTCGCCTCGGAGTTTTCCTCCTCTCCTTGAACGTCAATACCGGTTAACCTTTCGATTGCGTCGTTCGCTTTTTGGAGATCCTCGCCGAAGGGCAGTCCGAGAATCGTATCAATATCCGCATCCTCGAATACTTGCTCCTTAGTCCCTGGAACAAAGCAGTATCGAATAAGCATCTCAGCAACAGCCTTGGCACGATTCTCCTCTTGTTTCGCTCCGAGAATCGCACCAAGGGTTGGCTGTCTAAAGTCGACCTTTGCACCGAAGAGTACTAGTTGCTCCGTTCTAAACTCACGATCACCCCTAAAGATCATCGCACGGATTTCGTCCCGCGTTAGAGGTGTTGCTTCCTCGTCAGTACCGAGTTCGGTTTCTAACTTTGGTTTAGGTTTTTGAGTAGCCATCATCTCGTCCTTTTGTTGACTAATTCAGTTAAGGTGTTTATGGAACGTTGGTTAGGACCCCGTCACCTTGTAGTGTAACGGTGAAGTCGTTCATTGCTTCCAGACCACCAGAGAGTGAAAGATCCGTCACAACGATTTGACCTGTTTGACCGTTTACACCATCATGGAGGTACCGTGCGTCGAGCTTTGTTTCGTTGGTAAAGGCCTCGAGCATCTTTTGTACGGAGGTTGAAAGTGTTGATAGAGCATCGTGACGCCAGTCAAATGGTAGCTCTGACGTTAAGATACTCGGGTCACCACCTTCCGGTACGTTAAGGTTGAAGTTAATTGTTTCTTCCTCGAGTGCTCCAACGTCACCATCTTGGTTTACGGTAACTAGTTTGTAGAACCCTCTACAGATTGAAAGACCATCCCCAACAGGATCGAGCTCGATAATAAACTCGGTCCTCGCGAGTATGTCTGCGTTGAATCCTGATGCGTCAGCAAAGATGTTTGCCATCTCCAGGCCGACTGTACGAAGGCCAGGATCAAACGTGTGGTAACCGCCGTTTGCCTGTGCAATCACAAACGTAGTGGTCTGAATTGCATCTGCACCTTGTGAGAGTGTAAATGAAGTTCCTTGACCAAGAACAACGGTTGGGAAGAACTGACCGGTAACCGTAACAGGTGTGAGGACCGTGTAACCAGAGTCGAATGTAACCTGGCCAAAGAGAAAGTTGATACTCTCGACGTCTGCGTTGTGGTCAATTGCGTTGTCGAAGACAGTCAAGGTCTGAGAGCGATCCCAGATTTCCTTAGCTGTATCATCAATCTTAAACGTTTTACCAGCAACGAGAGACATCGCCTCGACCGTCATTGCAGTCGAGGTACCCTGCTTTTTCACCTCAGCAAGGTAGCCAGCGAACCCTTTATAAAGGGCGTTAGCACCGATGTTCCAGTTGATAACACCAGCTTCGTTCGACTGGTATGTCGCACCAAAGATAGTATCACCGATTTGACCAGCCTCTCGATTGAGATTGCCACTGCCACCTGGTAGTGTGTGCCAGTTGGCTCCTGCATCATCGGAGACCTGAATTAATTTGGCAGCCATGAGTATTCTCCTTATACAGCAAGGGGTATACGATTTGTACCCGAGGCAGGCTGGATAATCGTTTGGAAATCTAAGCCTAGAACCGGGCGATCCTTATCGTCGTGACCGAGGTCGCGCATGTCACCGAGCATCGTTACTGACACCCAGCGATCTCCGTCAATATCTTGACTGGGAAGCCCTAAGAGGGCATCTTTTACTTCTTCCGCCTTTACTTGGGTAGCTTCCCATGCAAACGGCGTACCTCGAACACGTACACTTAACGATGGGTAGTCTAGCAACCACAAAGGACTTGGATTCCTTCCGCCTACAAAGTAGATTGTGATTGCCTTATCAGGCTCAGCTGGTTGATGACCTCCAAAGATGCGCCATCCAGCACCTGTTAGAGCTCCAACACCAGCTGTTACTAAAATGTTAGCCGCAGACTTGACATAGTTGGCACTAGCCATTTGCAGCACCCTCCATAACTTCCATTACTGCCTGCTCAACCTCTGCCTCTGTCTCCTCGGCAGCTGATTGTAAGAACTTTGCCCTTGTAGGTGGATCGTGTATGGCCTCTAAGTCTTCGTGGACGAAGACAGCCCAAGGAGGCTCTCCACCCTTGCCGTAATGAATTGTACCCCTTGCACCTTTTGCTGTATCTTGGACTTCGATCTTACCGCTTGCTTTCAAACGGCCTGTTTTGCCAACAGGAACATATATCTGAGAGCGATCAAAGATGACCTTTAGTCCTGCGAGTACTGCTTTCGGTGAAGCGTTCTCTAGACGTTGGACTAGATCTTGAAACGACCTTAATACGTTTTTCATCTGCGCACGAGTAGCACGTGTCGCAGCGGCTTGCGACGCCCGCGTTGTAACAGGAATCCGCTGGAGCCCGACTGAACCCTTAACAAAGTTAATGGTACCGACCATTACAAGTATGCCTTACGTTGGTGATCTAGATTACGCAGGTCAGGAAGCTTTTCGAACTTCTCAATCCGACGAGCTCCGTCTAACAGTGTTGGATTCGTATCAGTAGACACACCCTCAAAGAGGTAGTCACCTTCAGCTACATCAGAGGTTAGGTAAACGATTGATCTGCTCACAGCGTCCTCACCTTGGGGAGTCTTAAAGATCTCGTTCCTATCATTCCAAAACCCCTTCTGAGTAGTCGGGGTACCAAACGTAATTCCGAATGCTCCGTGGGTTACAACCCAGTGGGTAATATCGGCATTGAGGTTGCGTTGTATCCAGCTCATTATGTACTACGCATCTACTAATTAGGCCTTGGGTAAGACTCGATTACTTGGAATTGAGCCTTACGCGCCTTATCAGGACTACCAATCTCTGCAAGACGACCTGAGGTGTCAAGTGAGATTGCAGTTTGACCAAAGCGAGTCATGAGGAATCCCTTATCATAAACACTAGCCATTTGATCTACGGTATCGTCAACCTGAGTCCGAACCAAACCACCACGCTCTTCAGTTAAGGCAGTAAAGTGAGCTGCGAGGTACATCTCAATCATAGTAAGACGGGCAGCCGTCATACCTTTACCGACAAGCTCCTCGTCAACGAGTAAGGTTGCAACCGC
>SDBV01012599.1_pt1 | contig 10823 bp, 3 predicted proteins | sample 2277081 | NCBI WGS metagenome assembly SDBV01 (sample SAMN10402039, study PRJNA504765) | marine sediment metagenome | isolation source: marine sediment core GS10_PC15, 223 cmbsf | place: Arctic Ocean: Southern Knipovich Ridge | collected 2010
TTCGGGACGTGGTGCGGCGGGCCCAGGAGGCCTGGCGGAAGGCGCCCAAGGGCTACAAGATCAGCCTGTTCGACGGGACAGTGCAGCGGCCGGTCGAGCAGGCCAAGTTCGACTTCTCCGACGTGACCGGCCCGGAGTTCTGGGGGAAGGCGGAGGCGCTGCTCCTTGACGCCCTGGCGCTGTTCGCCAGCCGCGCCGCCAACGGTCGCGAGTACGGCCGGCGGCTGTTCGCCGACGATGCTGAGCAGGGCTTCGCGTTCATCGAGCTGTGCCGCGGGCGGTACGATGCGGTGCTCACAAATCCGCCGTTCGGCGCGCCGCCTCAAGACTCGACGGTTCAGAAGGTTCTCGCTTCGAGCTATCCGAAATACAAGAAGAACCTCGCGTGTGCGTTTGTATTCCTCGCAAAACGGTTTGCGCTGCCGGATGGTAGATTTGGGCTAATTTGCGACCGTTCTCTGTTTTTTCGAAAGACCTACAAACCGCTGCGGTTAGATCTCCTCACTTGCGGCCACCTCCTATTCACGGATCTTGGCTGGGAGGTCATGGACGATGCCAATGTCGAGGCGGCTGCGTTTACGACCTCACGCCGTAGTGCAGGAGGCCAGGGTGAGGCGAGTTTCTTCGATTTGCGAAATTCCGGGGACCGGCAGGATTCTCTCAGACGGATGGTTCTCGAGCCCCAGCGAGCAGTTAGCTTCAGCGGTCTCCGAAACTTCCCGAATGCGGCGTTTGCGCACTGGGTCGTGCCTTCGCTGATTGAGGTGTTCGACCGATTCACGCCGTCGGCGCCTAACCACTTCCTAGCGTCCAACGGCATGTCCGCTTGCGATAGCCCGCGGTTCTTGCGGCTCTGGTGGGAGGTTCCTCCTGGAGATGCTGGTTGGGTGCCTCTCGCCCACGGCGGAAAGTTCTCCCCGTTTGTTCGTCCTCTGTATTTCGTAGCCAACTGGAAGAAGGATGGCGCTGAGGTGAAGCAGTACATTGTGCAGCGATACCCTTACCTCAACGGCGATCCGGGTTGGGTTCTGAAGAACGAAGGCTTGTTCTTCAAAGCGGGTCTAACCTACGGCAAACGAGCGGTGGTTCTAAGCAGCCAAGCCATGCCGGCGGATTCGATATTCTCTGACGAAGGCCAAGCCGTGTTTCCGAGTGGCAACACCCCGCGGCTACTCGTACTTGGGTTTCTCAATAGCCGTCTCGCTCGATATCTCATCAATTGCTACTGCGGCCAACACAAACACAGTGGATATCTGAACCTCCTACCTTGGGTAGGCTCCAATAATGGCCTGCGAGATAGGATTTCCGAGAACGCGCAGGCTGGCATTCAACTTCGGTTGAAGTGGGATCGGTTGCTTGACCATGGCAGTCGCAATTTCGCCTTGGGTCATAGGCGGGCAGAGACGCTGCGCAAGACCGTGCGAGAAGAACTCGCCCATCGCCTAGTGGATGAACTCGACTTCCTCCACCTTTGGATTGGTGTGCAGCGCGATATTGAGACGGTCGCTGGATTGGCACCGGCGGAAGAGAAGGAGTTTCTTAGAGCCTGTGGCGGTGATCCGTCCGACATTTCATTCCCGGGAAGCCGGCATGAGCGCGAAGGGTATGAAGTGTCTGACGAAGCCGTGAGCAATGAGGGGCCTGGCAACGATGATGAAGATGGTGAAGGCGAGTTGGCCGCGGGGAATTTGCCATCCAGCCACTACGGCTATGCTGTAGAGCTTGCTGATTTGCTCGGCGTTCCTTTGTCCAAACTGATCAGCATTGTCAAGGCAGGTGATGCGGATGAGCAGTGCCTGCTGGCGGGTGTTCGCCAGCGTATGGATGAATATCTCGGCTGCGCCTTCGGTCGCTGGGACGTCCGGTTTGCCATCGGCGAGATGCCGGCGCCGGAACTGCTCGACCCCTTCGAGCCGTTGCCGATCTGCCCTCCTGGCATGCTGGTCGGTCCGGACGGACTGCCGGCGCGGTCCGGCGGCATCGTCAGCGAAGAGTGGTTGCGGGCGCGGCCCAACGCCATCACCATGCCGCCGGAGGGCTCCGTCGGCCAGCCTACCATCCCGGACAGCGAGTACCCCCTCGAGATCGTCTGGGACGGCATCCTGGTGGACGACCCGGACCACCAGGACGACATCGTCCGCCGCGTCCGCGAGGTGTTGGAGCTGCTGTGGAAGGACCGCGCGGCGGCCATCGAGCAAGAGGCCTGCGAGATCCTGGGCGTCAAGGATCTTCGGGAGTACTTCCGCAACCCCAATCACTTCTGGGACAGCCACGTCAAGCGCTACTCCAAGAGCCGGCGCAAGGCACCCATCTACTGGCTGCTACAGTCGCCAGGCCGCCACTACGCCCTGTGGATCTACTACCACCGCCTGGACCGGGACATGCTCTACAAGGCCCTCCGCAACTACGTCGACCCGAAGCACCGGCGGGAGGAGTCGAGCCTGAAGGAATTTCGCGACCGCCTGCAGGCCACGCCAGAGGGCCGCGAACGGAAGGTGCTGGAGAAACAGATCGACGAGCAGGAGGCGGTGGTCAACGACGTACTGGACCTCAAGGAGCGGTTGGAGAAGGTCACAAAGCTGGGGCTCGACCCGGACCTGAACGACGGCGTAGTCCTCAACATAGCGCCGCTGCACGAGCTGGTGCCCTGGAAGGAGCCGAAGAAGTACTGGGATGACCTGCTCGCCGGCAAGTACGAATGGTCTACCATCGGCAAGCAGCTCCGAGAGAAGGGGCTCGTCCGTGGGTAAGGTCAGCGACTACGTGCTTGGGCTGGTGCGGAGGCACCTCGAGGAGGGTGGGCCGGTCGTCTGGTTCGACTCAGACCGCACCTACGAGAGCATCCTCGCATGCTTGGGTGAGGACGTACCCGTGTTTCGCTACACGGACAGCTTTCTCAGGCTTCGGCGCGACGTGGACCCGCACATGGACGGCTTCGACCCGCCGAAGATCCTCATCTATGTGCCGCTGGACGAGAGCGACACGCATGACGCGCTTGTCGAGCTCACGGCCGCCGGCACCACCCTGCGACCTGGCCACCCGAGCCATCCATCAAACACGCGGCTCTCGGTAGTGGCCAGGGCAGCGCTCAAGGGCGCGGTGCCTGATTCGTCGCTCGACGACATCATTTCGAAGATCGATGCGGGTCATTTGACGCTGGAGAATCTGGACGACATTAGTGAGCGAGGAGCGCCGGACCTGTCGGGTCTGTCGCTCGTGTACGACAATACGCAGCCGGACGACATCACGCTGCGGTTCCTGTCGGATGAAGCGACGGACCAGGACCTGGCGGCCAAGGACGCCGTCCCTGACCTGAAGCGGATGGCATCCGAGGAGTATGGCGCGGACCTCGGCGGGGTCGAAGACATCGGGACGATCCGGTCCCGTCTGGCCGACCACATCTTGGCGGCTGACTGCCTGCTCTCCGTGAAGAGCGGACCGACGACCCTGGACGGCATCGCGGCACCGGATAGCCCCGCTCAGCGCGGCGCCGTTCGCAGGATCGCTGGGGTCTGGCGCAACAGGGTCGACCTCGCGGCGTCGTACTTGGAGCATGCACGCCGGGTTGAGGCGACGCTCGACCTGTCGTCCCTGCCGAGCGACCTGGAGGCGTTGAGGCACGCGGAGACCTTCTCGGCGAATGACGGCGACGTCCAGAATCTGGTCGCTACGGAGCTACGGGAGTCGCCGACCGATACGCTTCTTGAGTTCGCCAGACAGCGCCAGCGGACGTTCTGGGGTCGACAGCCGGAGAGCAACACGCGGTGGCAGCTCATCACCTCGGCAGGAGACTTGCTTCTTGAATGCGAGCGTGTGCGGGGCGAGCTGGGGAACGCTTCCACCGCGGAGAAGATGGTGGAGCAGTACACGGAGGGCGACCACCCCTGGTGCGAGCTCGACACTGCGCAGCGCCGGCTTGAGCGTCTGTACCTTGAATTCGAGGATATCGCTGCCCACCCCGAGATCGAGAAGCTCGTCAGCAGAGCCAGGCAAGCGTACCAAGATGTCGCCAACGTGCTGAGCGAGCGGTTTGTGAGCGCCCTCGAAGACGTTAGCTTCGCGATTGATGGCCCCCGGCAGCGGGATACGTTCCATAGCTGCGTGAAGCCTAAGCTCGAGGCAAGGGTCGCCTATTTCCTCGTGGACGCGATGCGTTACGAAATGGGCCGGGAGCTCTACCGCCTGCTCGCCGACGAAGGTGAAGCCAGCATCTCTGGAGCGGTCGCGTCGATGCCGACGATAACTGAAATAGGTATGGCATCGCTCATGCCGGAGGCCGAGAGGACCGTCGAGATCGTCGACGCCGGCGGCGGCAAGCTTGCGCTGAAAGTCGGAGGTGCAGTGCTCGCCAATCGTGCGGAGCGCATGGCGTTCCTTGAGGAGCACGCGGGTGTCCCGACCGCCATCCTCAAACTTGAGGACTTCCAGCCCTTCAAGCAGGCGATCCGGAAACGAGTGGCCGAAGCTCGTCTCATCGTGGTGACATCTCAGGAGATCGACATGGTGGGTGAGGCCGACAACTCGAGCTTCGCTCGCCAGACGATGGGTCAGGCACTCGATATGATTCTCCGGGCGGTCCGGGCCCTGGCTAAGGAAGGCATCGAGCACTTCGTGCTGACAGCCGATCACGGTCACCTATTTGCAGAGGAGACCCTATCCGATATGTTGCTGGACAAGCCTCGTGGGGGCTATCAGGCAGACCTCCATCGTCGTTGCTGGGTCGGCCATGGTGGGGCTGTCGTCCCCAACACGGTGCGCTTCAAGACCACAGCCTTCGGTCTCGGTGGCGACCTAGAGATCGTGACACCGAAAACGCTTGCTTGCTTCAAGGCGGGCGGCGGCAACTCGTTCTTCCACGGAGGGCTCTCGCTGCAAGAGCTGATCGTCCCGGTGGTCGTTCTCAGGGCGCGAGTGAAGGCGGCGCCGGCGCCAGACATCAGGTGGACGCTAAGCGGCCCGAAGAGAGTGACGACGCGGGTATACAGCGTCTCCATCGCCGCCGAGGCGGTCGGGCTCTTCGAAATCGAGGCTCCTCGCGTACGGGTCGAGTTGTGGGCCGGCGGGAAGAAGGTCGGACGACTGCAGGACGCAGACTACGGGCTGGAGCCTGAAACGGAGGATATCGCTCTGCGCACCAGCGCTGACGGCCGCTCCATCGAAGACAACCACGTTACCTTCCTGCTCGAAGGCGTGGAAGGGGTCTCAGAGCTTGAGGTTCGCCTAGTAGATGCGCGTACAGACCGGCCATTGGGTAAGATGGAACGCGTTGAGGTAGCTATCTCACTATGACTGACGCGCAGCTCTCAGACCTGGACTCGAAGATCCGATCCAAACTCGCCGGCAAGGTCGTCCGCAAGGACCTCGTTCGCAAGGTCAAGGTTGGGGCTCAGGTGCCAGTGTTCGTTCTTGAGTACTTGCTTGGCAAGTACTGCGCGACGGACGACCTGCGTGCCATTGACGCTGGTCTCCGTGTCGTGAACGACATGCTGGCCGAGAACATCGTCAAGCCGAACGAGGCGAACAAGGCTCAGTCGGAGCTAGCCCACAAGGGCCACCATCGCTTCATCGACAAGGTCAAAGTGCGCTACGTAGCGGATGACGAAACCCACTGGGCGGAAGTCGTGAACTTCGGCAACAGGTTCGTCCATATAAGGGAGTCGGACATTCGCAACCACGAGCGACTGCTCACTGGCGGTCTGTGGGCAGATATTGAGCTTCGTCATCTCCCTGACGCGGACGGAGGCGGCAAGAAGCGCCCCTTCTGGATCGAGGAGCTCAAGCCAATCCAGGTAGCGACCTTCGAGCTCGATGAGTATGTCGAGCTGCGCTCTCAGTTCACAACAGACGAGTGGATCGACCTGCTGATGCGGAGCATCGGCTTGGAGCCTCAGCACTTCGAGAAGCGAACTAAGCTCCTTTTCCTATCTCGCCTCATCCCGCTCTGCGAGGCAAACTACAACTTGACTGAGCTGGGCCCTCGCGGCACAGGCAAGTCATACGTCTTCCAGGAGCTGTCTCCATACGTGATACTCCTCACCGGCCCGACCACCGTTGCCAACCTCTTCTACAACATAGCCCGGAACCAAGTCGGGCTGGTGGCGCGATGGGACTCAGTTGCATTCGACGAGGTCGCAGACCTACAGAAGATGCCGAAGGAAGTCATCACGACGCTAAAAACCTATTGTGAATCAGGGGTATTCGCACGTGGCCGCGAGATCCAGAGCGGGCAGGCGTCGATCGCAATGTTCGGTAACACAAACCAACCCGTGGAAGTGATGACCAGAGCCTCCCACCTCTTCACCCCGTTTCCGGACGTGATCCGGGAGGACATGGCATTCATTGACCGAATTCACTTCTATCTCCCGGGCTGGGAGCTACCGAAGATGCGGAACGAATACTTCACAGACCGCTATGGATTCGTTGTTGACTACCTTGCAGAGGCGCTCCACTACCTCCGCCGCCACAACTTCACCGAGCGCCTTAGCCGAGAGTTCTCACTGGGGCATCACCTCAACGCGCGCGATGCCAAAGCTGTTCGCAAGACCGTGTCAGGTATGCTGAAGCTCCTGCACCCCAGTGGAGATTGCGACCGAGAAGAACTGGCCGAGATTGTAGAGCTTGCGCTTGAGGGTCGACGCCGCGTTAAGGAGCAGCTCAAGAAGATGGGCTCGTTCGAATACCACCAGACCTCCTTCTCGTACATCGACAACGAGACGCGAGAGGAAAGGTACGTTGGCGTACCAGAGGAAGGAGGCCGGAATGTCATTGCCCTGGACCCTCTTCCACCGGGAAACGTGTACACGGCCTTCGTTAGCCCTGAGTCAAAGGTTGGACTACATCGGATTGAGGTGAATGTACTCGATGGGTCCGGAAAACTCAGGGCACCTCGGGGGATGGACGTTGCCCTCAGGCAATCGGTGGATCGAGCATTCTCGTTCGTCAAGGCACGCGCCGTCGATCTTGGCTTGAGCCAGCTCCTCGCCGGCAAGGATGTGCACGTCGAGGCTGTGGACCTGCTGGGCAACCGCGTCACAGCTGACGGAGCGGTGGCATTCTTTGTAGCGATCTACTCTGCGCTCAAGTCCCATGAGGTTCTGCCCGCGATGGTTGTGCTGGGCGACATGAGCATCCAGGGAAACATCAAGCCTGCGCTCGCACTTACTCAATCGCTCCAACTCGCGATGGATAATGGCGCTCGCCGAGCCGTCATCCCGCTTGAGAACAAGCGGTCATTCTTGGAGCTGCCTGGTGACGTCGTTGAACGGGTTGACCCCGTATTCTACTCGGATGCTTTCACGGCGGGACAGAAGGCGCTGGGGCTGGGATGAGCCACATCCAACCCGGAGGGCCGCCCGCCATCCGTGCGTGACTTGGAGCTTGTTTGCTGGGAGCTGATAGTGACGAAGAAGATGTTGGCAGGGAAATGAGCCGTACAGAGCCGATCTCGGCCTTCATGCCAAAGGGCAACTAAGTGCCGTCCGATGGCGACAGCCGAGGTGAGGAGGAGGCCCTATGGGCACACAATTGACGGTCGCTGAGCTCATCAGGGATATCGAAAAGAATGAGCTGATCCTCCCTGAGTTCCAGCGTGGATACGTGTGGACTCGCAAACAAGTACGCGAGTACCTAGCAAGTCTCTATCGGAGCTACCCGACCGGCAGCCTTCTCCTTTGGAAGACCCCGAACCCAGGTCTCATCCGGGGCAGGCCCAGCGATGATGGTACCGGGGCTTTTCAGCTCATCCTGGACGGCCAACAGCGGTTAACCAGCGTCTACACCCTCGTGACCGGCAAGCCGCCCCCCTTCTACGAGGGCGAGAAGCTATTCTTCGACATCTACTTTAACGTCAAGATGGAGGAGTTCTCCTACTTTAAGCCGATCGCCATGAAGGGATCTCCCGAGTGGCTGCCAGTTACGGAGTTCCTGAAGTATGGCCTCGGCGAGTACCTGAAGGCGGGCGGTCCCATCCCCTTCGAGCGACGAGAATTTTTGATGGACTTCTTCGAGAGGCTCGTTCAACTCGACGCAATCAAGTCGTACACGTACTATCTAGACCTCCTCGGTCAGCGCGACATGGAGGAGGTCATTCATATCTTCAACCTCGTGAACTCCCAGGGCACTCGCCTGAGCAAGTCGGACCTCGCGCTGTCCCACATCTGCGCCCTCTGGCCAGAGGCCCGCCAGGAGATGCGGTCGGCTCGGGAGGAGTTCAAGGAAACGGGCTTCGATTTTGGCCTCGATTTCTACGTTCGCTGCACGTCTAGCGTGGCCACAAGCTCCGGGCGCTATGAACCCCTCTATCAGGCCTCTGTGCAGGACATCAAGTCGGCATGGGAGCGAGCCAAGAAGGCACTAGAGTACCTCATCAACATCTTACGCTTCGACGCTTTCATCGACTCCAGCGCTAATCTGGCAACAGACATGGTTCTCGTGCCTTTGGTCGTGTACCTGGCCAACGGCGCCGGAAAGTTCCAGCACCATAGGGAGCAGCGGAGCTTCCTCCATTGGATGTACGCCGCCCTCATGTGGGCCCGTTACAGCGGGAGCACAGAGACGAAACTACAGGAGGACCTCGAAGGACTGCGAGCAAATGACCCGCCAGCGCGACTCAGGGAGAATCTCATCGCTGATCGCGGTCGCATCCGAGTCGAGGGCTCGGATTTGAAGGGCCGCACCTCCCAAAGCCCGTTCTTTACGTTGTGTTACGTGGCGGCGCGGGCCGCGGGCGCCGTCGACTGGTTCAGTGGTCTCCCCCTCTACAGCAAGCTCGTAGGGAAGAGCAACGGGCTGGAATACCATCACATCTTTCCGCAGAGCCTCTTGTACCGAAAGGGCGGCTACGATAGCAAGGTGCGGCACGATGTGAATCTGGTAAACGAGATCGCCAACATCGCGTTCCTCACTAAGCAGGCGAACGTCCGCATTAGCAACACCCTGCCAGCCAAGTACTTGCCCAAGGTCAGGGAAACATACCCGGAGGCCCTGGCGCAGCAAGAGATCCCGGAAAACCCGGCCCTGTGGGAGCTGAAGCGCTACGAGGACTTCCTTGCCGAGCGCCGTCAGCGGTTGGCGGCCGCCATCAACCGATTCATGGATGGGCTCCTGGCGGAGGAGGAGAAGCCTCAGTTCACGATTGCCGACTACATCGCAGCCGGAGAGAGTGAGACAGTAGAGTTCAAGGGCTCTCTCCGGTGGGACCACCGGCAGAACCAAGTCAACAAGGCCCTCGAAAAGACTATCGCCAGAACAGTGGCCGGCTTCATGAACCTGAAGGGGGGAACTCTCGTCATCGGAGTGAGCGACGAGGGCGAGATATGGGGCCTGGACGCTGATATTTCCAGTCTCGGCTCTAGGAAAGACAAAGATGGTTGGGAGCAAGCACTCCGCAATGTACTTAACACCTACCTGTCCAAAGAGGTCGCGGCACTCATTGACGTGACGTTCGCGGACGTCGACGGCAAGCACGTGGCCGTCGTGCGTGCCGATGCGGCGGTGAAGCCGGTCTACCTCATGGAAGGAAAAGTAGCCGAGTTCTACGTGCGGTCAGGCAATACGACCCAGCAACTCGATGTGAAGCAGTCGAAGTCGTATATTGACGGACGGTTTCAAGCGGTCGCGTGAGAGTCCGGTCAGTGTGAGCCCGACGGGCACCGTTGTCCAATCTCCGCTGAGTGCAGAGAGACGGGTCCGAGCCCACTGGGTATTCCCCGTCACAGCCCGATCTAGCAATGACTCGCGATAAGATCCCCTTGCTCTCCAAGACGCGCTTTGGCGCCGGCCTCCAGTGCCATAAGCGGCTCTTCCTGGAATGCTATTCGCCGAAGCTCGCTGACCCGATCGACCCAGGTCAGCAGGCTATCTTTGAGAGCGGAACCGCCGTCGGAGAACTAGCCAGGGAGCGATTTCCCGGCGGCCGGTTGATCGAGGAGGAATACTTCCGGCATGACAGCGCCGTGGCGACGACCAAGGAGGCTCTTGCAGACGGGTCCGTCCCCGCCATATACGAGGCGGCATTCACCCATGACGACGTCAGGGTCAGGGTGGATATCCTGGTCCGGAGGAGTGGTGGCGTCTTCGACTTGGTGGAGGTGAAGTCGAGCACAGGGGTGCATGAACAGCACATCCCTGACGTGGCGATCCAGCTGCATGTTGTAGAAGGTGCTGGCATCAAGGTCCGGCAGGCGTTCCTCCTGCACATCGACAGCAGCTACGTCTACGAGGGCGGCTCCTACGACGTGAGCCGGCTGTTCCAGCTCAAGGACGTTACGAAGGAGGCACGCGCCTTCGCCCGGCGGCCGATGCCCGCAGCGCTGGCGGAGATGCGGGAAGCGCTACGCCATGAGGACCCGCCGTCCATCGAGATCGGGGGCCACTGCTCAAGGCCCTACCAGTGCCCGTTCTACGGGCACTGCCGCGAGGAAGTTCCTGAGCACCACATCGAGCAGCTGCCCTGGGCCAGCGCTGGCCTGCTCGACGAGCTACTCGAGGCGGGCATCCGCGACATCGGCGATATCCCCGCCGAGTTTCCAGGGCTGTCGGCGCTCCAGCAGCGGGTGCGAGACTGCGTCGCCGCTGGGCAACCTCACGTCGATCCAGAGCTAAGGGCGGCACTCCAAGAGGTCACGTACCCGGCGCACTTCCTGGACTTCGAGACGTTCAACCCTGCGTTGCCCATATACGTTGGAACCCGCCCCTACCAAGTCATCCCCTTCCAGTGGTCGCTTCACGTCCGGGACAGGGCCGGTGACCTGAGCCACCATTCGTTCCTGGCCGATGGAGACGGGGACCCCAGGGAGGGCTTCGCCGCCAGCCTCCTCGACGCC
>SDBV01012600.1_pt1 | contig 10823 bp, 2 predicted proteins | sample 2277081 | NCBI WGS metagenome assembly SDBV01 (sample SAMN10402039, study PRJNA504765) | marine sediment metagenome | isolation source: marine sediment core GS10_PC15, 223 cmbsf | place: Arctic Ocean: Southern Knipovich Ridge | collected 2010
ACGGTTGTATAACTAGTAAACTCGGGCTAGGTTAAAACTCGTGCTTATTAATCGGTGGTGTAGTAAAACAGCATCAAATTCAAGAACCCAGGAGGAAAAACATGTCAGCTTCTAGCTCAGCAACAACCCCTACACCAGCATTAAGTGTGAATGGCCGACCATTGCCACTTAGTCAACTATCAGTACAGGGTCTATCCACTTGCTATGCAGACTCGTTTGTGAGGACGGATTTTTTTCATCAAAAAAGCGAGAGAAGGATAAAGTTTACAAAATTTACTGGATCGCTTGATGCTATTGAAGCCGTCTCTTTAGACTCGATAGTTGTTAAAAAATTAGCGACTATTGCCGCGAGAAGGGTTAGCCTGTATGCAACGAATAAGATTAAATTGGGCATGGAGGAAGATACAAACCCAGATAAAGAGGGTCCTGTGTACATTTTTGCGCCACAACAGTTAACTATTGTGACAAATGTACTTTCGGTAGGAAACTTTAAGCCGATGGTAAACTCAGATAACGTGACCATTTCCTGTAAAACCCTACGTATCAGAGAAAAATCCGATGAAGGTGTGCCGGAGAGCGTCGTTGAAATGTTTCAATCTTGGATCATTAATGAAAATGCAGAAACGATTTATTGCTAAACGGTTGGTTTTTCCCAGCTCCTAAAAGAATCAAAGGAGAAAAATATGGAAGCATCAGCTGCTGCAGCAGCAACTAGAGTAGAACCTGACCATGCACCCATCCCTGAAAGACAGATGAGTGTCATTCTAAGTGGGGGACGTGAAACAATTAACCCCTATCAAGAAGACTGGGAGCTCATTGAAAGATTGTCGAGAGTTTTTAGCTACGCTGTTAACAGAGACAGTCAAAGTTTTTCGGACGCTTGCGAGCAAGCCTTTCAAGCGGCTTTAATGGCTTGTAGAAACAGGCAATGGACGGTGCTTTCTCCTGAAGATGTGCAAGATGATCTTACAAGACTTGCCGTTTATGTGATGGATTCCATAGCTAATTATGCTATTGCTCAAAATGAGGAATGGGCTCCTCTTCTTATTGAGCATCGCCTTGATATCCTCTCGATCGATTCAGAGGGAAATACTCCCCTCCATACCGCTGCGAGAACAGGAGCTGCTCACCTTATTGCCCCCCTATTCGCACTTATTAATCCCTATCAAGAAAACCATGCACAACAGACCTCTTTGGAACTCGCCATTCAATTTGGACACCCAGAGGTTGTTTTGGAACTGATCAGGAAAAGCGTCAATATTCAACGTCCAATCTTTGTAGGAGAGGGTCAAATGATCCGGCTAAACAGCATTGGATTTGCAGTGATGCGAGGAGAAATTGGGTGCATTGAAAAGTTAGTTGTAGATGGGCAATGTTCTTTAATCGATAGTTACAGAGGCGTCGGTAACCTCCTCCACGTCGCGATCCATTTTAATCAATATGCCGCACTAAGCTACCTTCTAGAGACTCATAAGGATAAAACACAAGAGCTCATAAACCAACGAAATGAAGAGGGCCTTAACCCGCTCAGTTTTGCAGCCGCTTTAGGGGAACTCAAGCCTATCGAACTCCTTGTTCAAGCAGGAGCGTCCTTGGAATTCATGGACCTTCATGAAAGACGACCGATCCATCACGCAACGCTTGGGCTCCATTATGATGCCATTCAACTTCTTGCTGCTCAAGGTGCTAAAATAGACCCTGCGGACGAGCGTGGTAAGCGTCCCATTGATCTGATCGGAAAAAAAGCCGGCCGCTCTGCGAAGTCTTGTCGAGTTTTGCTCATGGACTTACAGAAAAATAAGGCCGCGAGAAAACGATTTCCGTCCTTGCAGTTTCATTATCCTAAAAATCTCGTTTTTCGTGGAGGAGGACCCAAGGGAGTTGCCTTTGTGGGAGCTCTACTTCACTTACATGAACAAAACCACATTGCAGAAGTGAAAAGAGTTGCTGGAACATCAGCAGGAGCGATTACAGCGGCTTTTGTTGCTATTGATTACCCAATAGGGCAACTGCAGAACCTTTTAATGACAACGGACTTCATGAGCTTTCTAGACCACCCGCTGTCTGGTAAGAAAATATCACAAGCATTACAAGATCGGTCCATATCTCAAGTAGTAGAAACGCTCCAAAGTATCATTCATACATGTTCTAATATCTATCGAAAGCCCTTAGGCTTCATCACAACCCAAATTAAAAGATTGTATCAATGCACAGGGCTATGTGATGGAGAAGAGTTTAGAAAATGGATGGAAAGGGAAATTAAATTCGTCACAGGGAAAGACTACCTCACTTTTGGAGAGCTAGCAGAACTTGTCGAAGGTCAAGGAGGCAGTTCTCGGTTTAAACACCTTCATGTGTATGGAACACGTGTAGGAAGAAATCCAGAAATCGTTCATATGAGCTCTCAAGATCCTGCTTTCAAGGATATGATCATCTCCGATGCAGTGAGGATCTCCATGTCTATTCCTGGAGTCTTTAAGCCCCATACCATGCACATCTTACAAAAAGTGGAAGGGAGAAGGGACCGGATCCCTTACCCAGAATTTGGATCCTTCTTAGATGGGGGGATGCTCTACAACTTTCCCGTAGAAACTTTTGATCAAAAACAATACCTCACACAAGAAGACCTTGGAAAAGAAGGGAAATGCCCAAAATTCAATAAAGAAACAATAGGTTTTAACCTCTTTTCCTCCTCGTCCGAATCTCCAACAATAGACAATATTGAAAGCATAGGAGATCTCCTAAAAGGGATCTTTCAAGTCTATCTTGGGGCTGAGGAATCGATTCGCGCACTGAACTCCTACAATCAATCCCGCGTCGTCGAAATTGATATAAAAGAGGTCGGAACGCTCGACTTTAATATGTCTGATGACACGAAAAGAATGCTCATTGATTCTGGAAGGCAAGCAATAGAAGGATTCATTAGAGAGCGCACCCCTCATTCACCACCCCGGCCTCAAGAAAGGACCCCAGAAGAAAGGCTCCAGCAAGAGATTCAAAGAAGAAAAAGCGAACTGCAAGCAAAACGGTCAAGAAACCCCGATTCCTACCCCTCACATTACGATCATTTACTAGAAAAAGGATATTTGCATCTTTATGATCATCTCCTGCAGATGAAAGAGATGTCGACCCGCCAAGAAAGAGAAAGAAGGATACACGAACTCTCTTTTTCTGAGATTTCTCATATCATTTTAGAAACGAGAAAAGTGCTCATCGATGCAGTTACCATCCCACCAGATAAACCCTCCCTTTTCCTCCTAGGATCCTCAGGATCGGGAAAATCGACCACTTTTTGTTTTCTTAGAGGTGATGAGATAAAAATAAACACCGATGGGAGCTACTCATCGACACATCCTCAAGGGGATCTGATTGGGCACGGTGCAAGTTCTTGCACCTTCCTTCCCACCACTCAAGAAAACAGGGACTTGACTATCATCGACTATCCAGGATTTGACGACTCGAATGGTCCGTTGGTCACCTTAGGGATGGAGTGCGCCCTAAAATCTCTTATTCACACACACCAGCCCAAAGTATTAGTTATTAATGCAATCACGGATACCGAAGGAAGGTATGCGTCTCAAGCGAAACTAGGAAACCTTTTAAGCCGCTTACTGGGCCTGGACACTAGAGAGCATTATTGCGTGCTGGGGATGACCAAATACTCCAGAGACCGTGAATATCAAAACATCAAAACAATAGAAGCGCGCCAAAGAGAAGATCTCAGCAGTCCATATAAGCAACACATAGTCTTTCTTGAAACACAAATTGAGACACTTAAAAAACTCGACATGCCAAAGCTCCAATCACAGATAGAGGCCCTTGAAAAGGAACTTGCTGAGGTAATGAGCAGGAGGGAACCCCCATTAATAGACCTTCCCGATACAGAGGAAAAAAGAGAGTGTCGGAGCGCATTAGAAGACCGGGAAAACGAGATCCTGAAACAGATCGGGCTAACTAGCAAAATTTCCCTTGCTGAGCTTGAAGATCCGCACAAAAGGGATCAGATTTTACGTGATATCGCACAGATGAAGAGAGTTGCCTATCCCACACTTCAGCAAATCATAGACCCAGGTCATGAAAGGCTCTTGATAGACCGTTTTCAACAAAGTCTAATCCCCGTGATAGAGGATCAGAGTTTTGAGGAAATAGATCTCAGTGATTTAGAACGAAAAACACTAGAATCCAGTTTAATCAAAACCCTTCTCTCTTCGTCTCATCCTGAGATAGGGGAATGCTTACACCTCCCAGAAATAGACCCTAAAATTGCCCAAGCCTTTAGTAAACAAGTTGTGGGAGGGTGTATCGGGAAATTAGTCGATCGAGTGATTAAAGGGATCGATCTTGCCTTTGTTGAAAAAATCCTTGAGGAGCTTGGTTCAAAGGCGAGTCCCGAAAAAAGTGAAGCCCTAAAAACGAAACAATCACAACTTAAAGATTATATCTTAGGGTTAAAAGGGATCACATTCGACACACCAAAGCAGTCCGAAGAAAAATGGGAAGAACTTCGCAAACAAACATTAGACCTTGAACAAGAGATAGAAAAAAAGCATAAGATGAGCGATTTGGAAACGATTGGTTCGTATCTTTTATTTGGTATTCCCATATGGCTTAGTAATAGAGCAAAACGTGCAGAACAAACATTTGCAGTTAGAAACAACCTGGATGAGTATTGTGAGAATTACTGTGAAACTCTAGATAGCGTCTATGCATCTTTAACCAAACTAAAAGGATTGGAAAAAGTCATTGAGAAAAAAGAAGAGATCGATCGGGCTCTCCAATCTTTTTCTCCATCTTTTGCCTCTCTTGAAAGTTTAGATCAATCAATCGAAGGAGCAATCGACCAAGTGAGGAGGCAGTACGGACCTGAAGAGTGGGAAAGACGGGTTGACCTCTTAAGAGATAGAATTTCACAAAGTTGTATTAAGCGGGGCCACCACTTTCCCCTGCCTTACGTAAGAATAAGAGGAACAAAAACTTTTGAAAAAGCTATTGAAGAAGCAAGCGCAGCAGCAGGAGCAGAAGCAGTAATAGCAGCAGCAGAAGCAGTAGAAGCAAGAGCAGCAGTAAGAGCAGCAGCAAGAGCAGCGGCAGCAGTAAGAGCAGCAGAGGATTTAGCAGCAATAGAAGCAGAATTAGTGGTAAGAGCAGTAGCAGTAGCAGTAGCAGGACCAGTAGCAGCAAGAGCAGCAGCAAGAGCAGGAGCAGGAGTAGCAGCAGCAAGAGCAGGAGCAGCAGCAAGAGCAGGAGTAGCAGCAAGAGCAGCAGCAAGAGCAGGAGCAGCAGCAAGAGCAGCAGAGGATGCAGCAATAGAAGCAGCAGCAATAGAAGCAGAAGTAGCAGCAATAGCAGTAGCAGGACCAGTAGCAGCAATAGCAATAGCAAGAGCAGCAGCAGCAAGAACAGCAGCAGATGCAGAAGCGCAAGCAGTTGGATCAGGAGCATTAGGATTCAACCCATTGGATGACATCATTCTTACCCTTTTCCTTGGACAAGATCCTTACCTTGAAATTATCAAAATCTCAGGCAACTGTTTCAAAACAGAACTCTTATGCCAGGTGAGTGGGGTCTTGAAAAGAAACGCCTTGTTATTTCAATACGCAGGGATGGTGATGGTCTTAAAACAATATACGGAGCAAGAAGAGCGGTTTTTGCAAGTGATTGATAGACATGAAAAGGAGTTAGAAGGAATTAGTCGAATAGAAATCCTTAGTGGAGGAATAAAAACAGTGAAACAGGGATCACAAGAGCCCACGTCATCCTCTTTAGAAGAGGAGTTAGCTTGGTTTGAAAAAGAGGTAGAATTAACAATAACAATGCCTCTTGCTCAAATGCTTATTAGAGATGCAATAAAACCTCTCATTATGCTGGGAAATAATTGCTTTTTGAAAAGAGGACTAAGAAATATGTCGGCCAACCTATATCTCACTTTCCGCTAGTTCAAGACATCGGATCAACTCATTTTTTGTAACCGTTCACGCCCCCCCTATTTTAGAACGCGAAGACCGCGAAGAACGCGAAGATCTTTAGAATATAGGCGAATTTGAGGTAATATTTTGAGAATTCGATCAATTTTTGAGTTGTTTTTCTTAAAAACCTTCGCGTATTCTTCGCTTCCTTCGCGATCTTCGCGGTTATTAAGCAAGGGCCTGAACGCTTACCATTTTTTCAAACTTGAAAAATAAGCGTTAATTACTATACTTATATGCTCTTGTCAATCAACCTTTCTAAGCTCGGCTTTGCAAAAATTTTGCAAAGTCGAGCTAAGTCTAATCCAGGAAAATCTCATGAAAAAAGCTCTACTTTTTCTTACCCAATGCGCTTTAGTTTGCTGCAGTGAACAGGCTGGAGCAGAATCAACGGAGATGTCTATTCAGGAAGCTTTAGAATGCCCTTATGTTTACCAAACGGTAAATGTGATCACTGGGGAGTATTGTGAGAATGAAACAGACCTGCATCTAGGGGGAGCAAAATCCCTTTCCCTCAGAAGATGTTATACTTCGCAGGATCCTATTGCTCAGGGTTGGCATTTTAATCATCCCAACATCCCTATTGGTGAGGGAGACATTCTGGAAGATATGCATGAGAGCTCCGTTCATTATGAGTTTGATGAAGAGAAGCGACTGAAGGCGGTCACCTTAACCCCTAAAGAGGGAGGGGATCCTTACCATCAGATTCATTTTCAGTATCAGGAAGGAGAATTTACCGAATGTGAAGCGATATCGGATGTTGGAGAGAGAGTACATTACACGTTTAGCAATGAGGATGTCTCTCGAGCTGCACAATCCTGCCTCCTGGAGCGGGTACGAACTTCCAACGGAAGAGATATATCTTATCGATATTGCGACCACCCTTTTGAAAGAAAAAAAATGATCTCCTGTAGGCAAGAGACTGACGGTAGGTATCTCGAAACAGAGTATTACGACAGATCAGCGAACAATGTCGGGGACACAATTGTCACCATCTCCGATCCCCAACGTGATGCGCGTATAGGCAGAGTTAAATTACAGAAGGCTCCCGTCGGAGTGGATGATACTCCGGTGATCACTTCCAAGTTTTTCTATAACACAGGATATACGACTGTGCATGACGCTTTGGATCACAAAACCGTCTACCGCTACGGGAAGAACAGAAAGTTCACAACCATTGAAAACTACCTTGAAGATGAGACCCTTTATCGTACGGAACGCTTTTACTGGAACGATCTAGATCAACTCGCCTGCAGAGCTGTAGAGGACGAAAAAGGGGAAGTGTGCTGCTGCCAAACATTTCAATATGACATCTATGGAAATACCACCAAGCACACTCATTATGGGGATCTAAGTGGAACCAATAGAGCGCCGATTACTCTTGAGAAAAGCGGGCAGCCCCTTGACAATGGAGTGGAGAGTTACAGCACAATTTATAGATATTCAGAAGATTTCCCCCATCAGCTGGTTTACACTGCAAGTGATAATGGCGTAAAAACACGCTATCTCTACCTTCCTGAAAGCGATCTTCTTCAAGCAGCATTCACCTACGACGGCGATTCCTTGCGAATCAGGCAGTTTTATTGCTATGATCCCTGCGGTTATCTCATTGAGAGCATTGTCGATGATGGAAATTCCGAGGATTTGGAAGATCTTGGAGGGGTAACCGAGAGGAAAGTCACAAGATTTACCCCTCGGAATGAGTATCCCGCCATGGGAATGCCAGAAGTGATTGAAGAGGACTACCTCGACCTTGCCACTGGTCAGAAAGAAATCATCAAACGTACTGTGCTGACCTATTCGGCAAAGGATGAAGTTCTTCAGCAAGATATTTATGACTCATGTGGAGAGTATAAGTATTCTCTTTTCAGTGAATATGATGAGCAAGGGAACTTGGTACGCACAACGGATGCGGAAGGGAATGTCGCTGAAAGGTGCTACGATTGCCGTGGAAATCAGCTAGGCATTTCAACCACGGAGGCCCATGTCAACAACGAATATGATTATTCCGATCGATTGATTCGCGTGGAAGAGGAAAATACTGACGCTCCGAGAACACAGACGACCTGTCGATATGATTACGTTGGAAACAAAATTGCCAGCATTGATCTCTTTGGGAATGAAACCAAATATGAGTATGACGCCTTAGGGCGACTTGTTAAAACGATCTTCCCGGCAGTGAAAGGTACAGGTGGAGGGAACTTTCAGCCGAGCATCTCACAACAATATGACATCATGGATCGCATAGCCTCTACCACCGATGCGAATGGGAACAGGATAGAGATGCATTACAATGGCAGAGGTAAACCCACAGCGATCATTTATCTTGATGGGAATCAGGAAACCTTCGAATATTTTTTTGATGGCTCATTGCGGAAAGCTACAGCAAAAAATGGAAATTTTGTCGTTTACACTCGAGACTTTCTTTCTCGCATTACCCTAGAAGAGATTTACGATGCAGAAGGAAATCTCCTCCATACCAAGACAAGAAACTATTCCGCATTACATCTCATCAGCGAAACTGATCAGGATGGCAGCACTACAACTTATCAGTATGATGGTGCCGGTAGACAGGTGACTATCATAAAAAGTTCTGATGATAGAATGCTTCGTACGGAATTCAGTTACGACACTATGGGTCAAGTGGAAAGCCGCAAGCAGTGGTATGGTGATCAGGAGAATGATTGCATTATCGCAAGCACAAAAAAAGATTCTTCAAATCATATCATCGCTATGGAAGTGGAAAATGGTGATGGTGAGATTTTGAAAAGAACAGAACTTGATAGCGAAGAAACAAACAGCTCTATAGCGACATACAATTACGAGTATTACAACGACCTCGGACAGAACGTTTTACAAGCCATTATCACAGATGACCAGGGATGTTCGACGCTTACTGCTTTTGATGCAATGCATCGACCCGACAAAGTAGAGAAAAAAAACAGCTTCGGCGATCTCCTTTCATCGAAAGAGATTTTTTACGATCCTTGTGGAAATAAGATTCGCGAAATCCATCAGGTAATTTCTTCGGAGGGAATTTTTCGCAACTATACCCTTGCATGGACCTATGATTCTAATCATCGTTTGAGTAGTGCCACAGAGGCGTGTGGAACCTCTCAGGAAAGAACCACTACATACCTATATTACCCCAAAGGGGAACTTAAAAGCGCAATCAACCCCAACGGTGTGACCCTTTCTTACCAATATACTTCTTCGGGAAACCTTTTACGGATGTCGAGTTCTGACAAATCCATCGACTATGTATATTCCTATGATCACCTCGATCGACTTATCCATGTAGAGGATCGAATTAACAATACTTCTACGACGCGTGCTTATGACGATAGGGGTAACATTATTTGTGAACAACTGGCAAATGGTTTGACGCTAGAGAATAGCTATGATCAATGCAACCGACGTACAAAACTGCATCTGCCAGACGAATCCAGTATTGTATACCGCTACAACGCGGCATATATGACATCCATCGAAAGAAGATCTCCACAAAATCAACTTCTCTATGCTCACAAGTATACCCGCTACAACCTGAAAGGGAGACTCCTTGAGGTGGAATGTATCGGAAATCAGGGTATAATCACCTATGACTATGATGAGAAAGATCGAGTAACATCCATACAAGCACCCCACTGGTCTGAAACTCTAGAACACGCTCCTACAGGAAATCTCGTCGCCATGAAGATTGAAGACCCCTCAGGAATAAGCACAAGCACCTATCAATATAGCTCCCAGCAACAGCTCACTGAAGAAACGGGAATTGCAAACCACTCCTACAAGTACGACTCCATAAACAATCGCCTCAATAAAGACGATAACGACTACCTCATCGATCACCTGAATCAGCTTACCTCCACAACGGACACCCTTTCCACCTATGATCTCAATGGAAATCTCATCTCATCCGAACATCAAGACGGTCGGACCTTTTATGCGTATGATGCATTGAACCGGCTAACAGAGGTCACAAAAGAAAAAACGTATAAACTCTCCTTTACATATGACTCTTTTCAACGCCGCCTCTCTAAAACAACCTATCAATGGGATGATACCCGTTCCTGTTGGAATGAGACTGACACCGTCCGTTACCTTTATGACGGAAACAACGAGATAGGCGCCATTCGTGCTGATGGAGAGATAGCAGAACTTCGCGTTCTCGGAGTTGGTCTCGGAGCAGAAATCGGCGCGGCCGTTGCTATCGAGCTTAACGACGCGATTTATGTTCCCATTCACGACCATAGAGGCTCTGTCTGCTGTCTGATCGACATAGTAACAAGTCAGCCCATGGAATGGGTTCGATATTCCGCTTTCGGGGAAGAACAGTCAAGTTTAGAACAAAAAAATCCTTGGAGGTTTTCAAGCAAAAGAAAAGATGAGGAGACAGGTCTCGTTTTCTTTGGAAAACGATATTACAACCCAACCATAGGGCGGTGGATTACCAAAGATCCCTTAGGAACCCCCGAAGGCGTAAATAGATACACCTTTGTGCAAAATTCGCCAATGCAGCGGATCGACCTATATGGATTGTTTTCTTTTAATGAGTTCAAGGATACCCTTTGGGATTGGTTTTCCTCCTTTTACAGCTTCATGGATAGAACAATCAATACCATCAAAAATCAACTCTCCATTGGGGATCTCATTAGACCAACAATTAATCAGGCTGCACAGTTTGTCGTCGGGGACTTTTTTCTCTATCTCTCGGGATTCTATAAAGACCTGTCTGAAGTCGGGACCCATGGAAAAGGGGAACTCAATGACAAAGTGAGAGTTACCCTCATAAATGGCATCTTAAATGCCAGGACAGACTATAAAAGAACATTAAATCTTGTTTCTGACTCACAT
>SDBV01012601.1_pt1 | contig 10822 bp, 5 predicted proteins | sample 2277081 | NCBI WGS metagenome assembly SDBV01 (sample SAMN10402039, study PRJNA504765) | marine sediment metagenome | isolation source: marine sediment core GS10_PC15, 223 cmbsf | place: Arctic Ocean: Southern Knipovich Ridge | collected 2010
AGTCTGAAGAGGTAGTCTTTGAGCATATCCTTATTAGGAAAAGAAATGCCGTAAATGCGTGTGAGCATTTCGTTTTCAGATTTTCCTCTCCAATAAGCTCCCGAAACCTTTAACAATTTAAACGCTTTGATTTTGCCTAAATTGTAAAGATGAGGACCACGACAAAGATCGAAAAATTCGCCCTGGCGGTAAGCTGTAAGAGATTCTCCATCTGGAATTTCTTGAATGATTTCTTTTTTATATGGGTTGCCTTTAAATGCATCGATGGCTTCCTTTTTAGAAGCAAACACAAGTTTTTCAGATTTAAAATTTTCTTTCAAAACTGCTTTGATCTCTTTTTCAATTTTTGGAAAATCTTCAATCGAGATGTGCAAGTTGGCAAAATCGTAATAAAATCCTTCTTCGATAGGAGGGCCAATGGTGGGTGTGGCATCTGGAAAGAGACGCAATATGGCTTGTGCAAGCACGTGGGCAGAAGTGTGCCAGAAGATTTTTTTCCCCATCGGATCATCAAAGGATAAAACTTCAACGTGGTCTTGATCTTGTAATACATAGGAAAAATCTTTCAATTCGCCATTGACAAAAATACCCAAACCTACGTGAGGTTCCGTAAGGTTTAACTGTTTGACAATTTCGATAAGAGGCGTGTTTTTTTCTATTTTTAATTCAGAATCTTTAAAAAAAAGCTTAATCATGTCACCTTGAAGGAAAGTTTTAAATGGTTTTACACTACCGCGTATTATGGCAGAGCCTAAGGTTTTAATCAATTTTCTTAATGGAGTTTATTTTCAAACAAACCCACACAAGCTTTTGGCACTGTTTCAGAAAAGCTATCGTAAAGATTTACCTATCTTCAAAGAACATAAAGAATTTTGGAAATTTCTAGAAAAAAGCCAAGATGCTTTTGAAACGGAACATTTTTTAGACGCCAGCTTACTACGCAATAGCGAACTTTCCTTATTTTTAGCCAACGCTTTGATTACAGAAGAAGGAAAGCTAGATCAAGAGTTTTTGAAAACAAGTTTGGAGTTTTTTGAAAACAAGCGTTTTTTTATTGCCAATAGCTTTTGGTATTCTGCGCCTAGAATGGAATGGCTATTTCAAGCGCTGCAAATGTTGCAAGAACCAGACATTCAAAATCAGATTAAAAAAATTCATAGACCTGTGCAAAATGCCAATCTTGACAATATGATTCGAGCGACACTGCATCTATCAAAAGAACACCCCTTAACAGATGCACTAGCAAAAAGAGCTGCTATTGCTGCTTTTCTTTGTGATTTAAGACAGCACATAGGATCCTGTTTTGCCACAGCACCTTGTCTTTTAATTCGAAAGTTTCGAGCCGATTTTTTCTTTTCCGATGTTTTTGATTTGATGACTAAAGGATCTATTCGGCGTGTGATTGAGGGCAAAATCTTTGATTTACCTATAGCTTCGTCTTTTGGAAAAGGAGATAGCGAAAAAACATTTACTTTGGATCCTGTGCTGTATCCGAAAAAAGCGCTCTATTTTTTCATCATGTTGTTAGAAAAGGTGGACTATTTTCAAGAAAGAACTTTTTTGGAAAAGTTTTTTGTTGTTAAGGGCCAATTTTATCGATGGATGCACACATTTGAAAACAAAGCTGTGCATTTAAAAATGCTTTTACAAGACTTTTTTTTAAACATTTACAACCTCAAGATGGAAGAGGTGGAAAAGTTTCGACATATGCAAAAAGAGTTGGATGCAAAAGACACGTTTATTACAGCAAAATTTCCAAATGCAAACGTAGCAAAAGCAGAGAGTCAATATCAAAGAGCGCTATTGATTTTAAAATCCATCACATCAAATGCGCTTTTAAAGACATGGGAATACACGATTGCATCTATGAGTGATGTCAAATTAGACATGACGCATTGGAACAGTTTTGCCGCGTTAGGATTGGATTCTGGCCAACAAGGGGGCATTGGAGAAAATGTCTTAGCTACGGCAAAAGATATTGCTGCAAATTACGAAAAAGAGATTAAAGTCTATCAAGATCAGATCGAACAAACATCGGATTATTTACAAGCATTAAATATTCGCGCAAGAAGTGCTACGCCAGAGCAGTTTCAAAATTTAAAACAGCATGCACTATCCCAAGAAGCACAACTCTCTAGGCAAATTGCCGAACGAGATGATTTAGTCAATAAAATCAACGCTCTTTCAAACAAACTTCAGCTATTTTGTGATAAAATCATGGAATTTTATACCACCTATTTTCAAGAAGTCTACGATCCTGAAATCGAAACAAGCTCTTTTTTTGATGATAGCCCTGCAGGATTTCGACTTGTGTATAAACATGGAAGAGAAGACCCTAATCTATGGTCATTTATTTTTAATGATGACGATTATGTAAAAATGTTGACCATTTTTTTCCATCTAATGCAGTCGCAATTTTTGCAATTAGAAGAATTAAAACCCCTCAGTGATGAAGAAATCACAAAATTCTTTTCTGGAATTTTTCTGCATGTTCAATCAGATGTGTTTATCAAAAGTGCATATGAACGCTGCTTTCAAAGGGGCAAACGCTTATTTCAGCATTTTTCCGTACCGCTGCCCAAAAATGCCTTTCGTCCCTATGTCTATTTTGCCGGTGGAACTATGGCGCAACTGACAAATGTCTATTTCAAAAGAGAAGAGACAGTGACGATTGTAGAAAAAAATGTGCAAAATACAGAAGAATTATTGGCATTTATTTTGGATACTTTTTTAGATTTGCCACTTAAAGTGAAAGAAGAGGGCAAAGTGGATCCATTTTTAGGGCTTTTAGCTTCTTGTCCAACGCATGCGTTCGTATTGCGCCCTTATTTAAAAGATATGCGAAATGCCATTCAAAGAAACGAGTATCCCTTCACCTACATTCGCGATTATATTCTTGATCCTGCGCGACTCAAACTCCAAAGCTTTACACTCACGCCTTTTGACCAAGGCATATTTTTAAGCCATCTTTTAAAGGGTATACAAAAAAAACATCCGCTCATTTCTTTTAAAATTCAAAGTTCTCATCAATCCTTGTCATGCCAAGAGTTTAAAAAATATCTTGTCAAGCAATTTAACAAGATGCATTTTCCAATATCTTTTTCAAGACAGTTTGAGGATTTAGTGGACTATGGACTCTTTAGCCACCTTCCTTTTTTTAAAGGAGAGGAAGTTGCAAAAGCATTTTTGTCGTTGTGCGACTTTGTTCAGGAGAAAGCACAGATTAAGCTCAACACGGAGCCTTTTTTTGAGCGTTTAAGATATGTTTCAGAGCATAGCATTTTAACAAAACAAGAAGTGCTTTCCTTTGTAAAAATGTGCATCATTTATTCGACACAACAAACCACATTTTCTTTTGATGTCAATGCACTATTGCAAGAAGCGTTTTTCGATAGTGGTTATGGTTTAACCAAACCTTTTATTTTTGCAGATACCAATTGGACAAGAGAGTATTTTGCCTTTGTATTGAGCCCTTCTTCTTTAAAGCTAGAACTTTGGAGAACGGATTATGCAGGGCAATTTGGCCTTCCCATGAGCATTTGGAATCCACTTTTTACAAATGATGGGTCAGTATGGTCCATTTTCACAGAACCCTACCAATACGGTTTTTGGTAGACTGAACTTGTGTCGTAAATTCTATTTACATGAGGGCTGCAAGGCACAATCTACGTCGTCTGACTCCTCATCCAACTCTCATGGAGTTGAATTTCATCGTCATCCTTGTATCTTGCCCCTTTCGCTCCTCCTTTAAATGGAATTTACTCCACAAACTCAGTCACTAATGTTACGCATTACCTTCTATTCATAGGAGGACTGCAAGGCACAATCTACGTCGTCTAACTCTTCATCCAACTCTCATAGACTGACTTTATACATAACATCAGTAATTTTAAATTTTTCGGTTTACAAAAAGGTAAAAGGCGCAGTAGCATAGATGTAGTTTGATTAACTTCAAGGTGGAACTATGCGCACATTTTTAAAAACAACCCTTTTGGTATTGGCAACATCTATGCTTTTTGCAATAGAAGACAACCCGACAGATAACGAGCCTGGTGAAAAAGATCTTCAGTTTTTAAGAGATTGGTTTAAAGAAAAACGCGCAGTATCTATTGAGGATAAGGGGGGAGACTTGTCTCTTTCTGGTGTGGTGCGTGCAACGTACGACAATCTAAGCGCAAAACGTTGGTATCTTGATAATGGCCAGGAAGTAGGTGAACAACAATACAATAATACAGATTCAAATACAGCAGAAAACAACTTTGGAATACGCTTTGATATTTATTTTGATTATAAAACATGCAACACCTGGACACATGCAGAAGTGAAATTTGCAAATGATATGGGTACTCAAGGGGGATCAACAAGTGGTATCAACCTTGTAAAAGCCTATTTTGGTTATCGCATTTTTGAAGATGGAGCCACAATTTTTGATGTGGAAGTTGGACGGAATAAAAACTATGCTCGCTTTGATTCTAAGGTTCAATTTAACTCTTTCTTGGATGGTGTTTTGGCAAAATATGTGACGCACTTTGGAGATTTTTTAGAGTTTGACATTAGAGCTGCTGGAACGGTGGTTGATTTTGTAGAAAAACAATTTGGCTGGATTGCACAGCTTTCTTTGAACAATATTGGTGGATTTGGTCTTTATTTTCGTTACGCATTTAGTTGGTGGTTTAAACGAGGACCTACGCGTGTGTTTAATGGAGAAGGTGATGCATTAAAAAGTGTGACACTTAGCAATAATCCACAAAATAGATTCAAAATTTCACAGTTCTTGCTTGGCTATGAATTAGATCCAGAAGTTTTGCATTTTCCCGTGAACTTTTATGCAGCTATTTTGCTTAATCATTCTGCTCTAAGAGGTCATATTAACCCTTATACACGCAATTTTACTCAAGGAAACGAACCTCAAAACTTATTTGGTGGAAAAAAAGAACATATCGCTTGGTATGCAGGCTTAACAGCAGGAAAATTGGAGAAAAAAGGAGACTGGAGTGTTGAGGTGACTTACCAAGTTGTAGAAGCACAATCTGTACCAGAATGGGATATGGCAGGCATTGGCAACGGGAATCCAAACGATTTTTCGATCTATGCAGATTTATTGCCTGATGTTTCTACTCCTGATGATCCTTCTATTCCGGATGATAAAGGATTTCCTTACGGAAACACAAACTTTAAAGGATGGAATTTTAATTTTGGTTATTTGATTACCACCAATATTTCGATTATTTTGGATTATAGCTTCACAAATGAAAAGATTGGAGATTTGAACCCAGCAACCCTAAGACCTTTTCCAGGCAAAAGCGATTATCATGACTTTGGTGTCCAATTGTTGTATGCGTTTTAACAACTTTTTGGTTTAAGATTAAAGGCTGACCATTTAGAATTGACTCCATAGAATATGAAAAAGTTATCTATCTGTTTCTTGTCTGTCTGTTTTTTTGCTTTTGGCAATACGCCAGCATCCCATCCGGAACAAGACGTTGTTAAAGAAAGCGAATTAGAATCGAGTGGAGGGGAGAGTACAGACGGACTTTCTAGAGAAGTCTATTTTTCTAAGGATAGTGAAACTCAGCTCGAAAAGCAAAGAGATGCTCTCACTACTGTCAAATTCAATATTTTGGGCGGTGCGATTTTATTGCAGGGCGACGTTAGGGTTCGCTACAAAGTCTTTTCTATAAAGGATGGTCCTGTAAGCTTAGTTGGAAATGATCCTGTAAGCTTAATTGGAAATTCAACCATACTTCCTCGCGATGCTTTTAATAATGAATTTAACTTATATCTCAATTATGTCGCACGTCGCTTTTATGCAAAATTGCGCTTAAAATTTTCCAACAAAATGGGAGCGCAGGGTGGAACGACAGGCAAATTTAGTTTAGAAAAAGCCTATTTTGGACACCAGGTATTCAGAGAAGGCGCAACAATTGTGGGGATCGAAGCAGGGCGACGTGATCTATTAGAAATGCTTGAATCGAAAGTGCAATTTGGTTCAAGAATGGATGGAGCGTCTGTTTATTTAGCCACTGAAGTTCCAAAATTATTTGAGTTTGATCTTAGGGGCATTTTGACAATTGTGGATTTTGCAAAAACACATTTTGCACCTATTATTCAAGTCAGTTTTTACAATATTTCTGATTATGGTCTTTATGTGAAATATGCGTATGTCGATTGGGAAAAAAAGGGCACAACACGTATTTTTAATGGATCTGGAAATGCAGATGGAAGAAAAGAGATGGAATTTAATCCAAGGTATCAATTTCGCATCTCTCAGTGGACTTTAGGATTTGTGCCAAGAACAAAGATATTGGGTAAGAAAGTGCGTTTTTATGGCGCATTTTTGTTGAATCATGCAGCTAAAAAAAGAGCACTGACAAATTGTAGAAGAGAAAATCTTGCCTGTTACGGGGGATTTACCTATGGAAATGCATATCAAAAGGGAGATATCTCTTTGGATGTGAATTATCAATATGTAGAAGCACAAAGTGTTCCTGGTTTTGACAGTTCTGGTATTGGAACTGGAAATCCAAGAGAAAATGTGTTTTATGGCCCTGCTAAAAATGATATCACGGGGGCGAAACTAAAACCCAATCAAATCACAGTATCCAATGCGAATGGTAATACAAACTTCAAAGGGGTAAGCGCCTCTTTTGCTTACATACTCACAAGAAATTTAAAATGGCAAATCAGTGGAAACTATTCTCGTCGACTCGATGGACAAATTGGCCCTAATCGCACCTTCAAACAAATTGATACCTCATTGATTTATAGCTTTTAAAATTTTATTTTTCTGTCTACAATTGTTGATATGATAAAAAGCAACTTGAAACTCCTGCCTAATGCAAAAAAGATTCTTCTTAAAGAAAGATTGGTTTTTGCATTAGGCAGGAGCCTCATCTTGTTTTTTTTATTTCTGTCTTCATGTGTTTTTTCTATTGAAGGTTCAAAAAACCTTAATCCAGATGTGGCAAAAACTAAACCCTCTATATCAATATTGAGTTTGGGCGCGTTGAAGCTAAGTGGGGATGTCAATGTATATACGCACTTGTTTAGTGCAAAAGATAATGGCGTCAAAATTCCAAGAAACACGACAAGTGGAGAGAAGGTTCAAACATTGATCTGGGAACTGGAATGTAATCTCTATGCAAAATATTTTTTTAAACATACCTTTGCAGAAGCGAACTTGCGTTTTGATAATGATATGGGAACACAAGGTGGAGAAACAGGAGGTATCGAATTACATCGTGCATTTATGGGATACCAATTTTTTGATGCAACAACAACACACTTAGACCTAATCATAGGTAGAAGAATCATCTCAGATCTTTTTGAATCCAAAGTGCAATATTACTATCTGACAAGGATTGATGGTGTTTACGTGGATTTTCATCATGCATTTCATGTGTTTGCTGACGTGGGTTTTAAGGGAGCTGGAATTGTATACAATTTTAAAGATCAACATTATGCCTACATTGTAGAACTTAGCATCAGACCTTTAGCAGCAAAAGGGATGTCTTTTAAATATAGCTTTACCAATTGGAGAAAAAAAGGTTTCAGTGACATTTATGATCTTTGGGGAAACGCACAAAATAGCGATGGAGTGCCTTATGGGCGTATTAAAGATAATCCACGCTATCGTTTTGAGATTTCGCAATGGATTCTAGGGTATAATTTTCATTTAAATACAATACCTATCAATGTATACGGTGCTTTTTTATGGAATCATGCAGCTAAAAAAAGCGCCCTTTTTGGATTTAAGAAAAAAAACAAAGCCTGGTATTTGGGGAGCAAAATTGGTCAAATGGGCGAACAAAATTCCTATTCATTTGAGTTTATTTATCAAAATGTAGAAGCACAATCTGTACCCGATTGGGATATGGCGGGCGTAGGAACTGGAAATCCACGTTTTAACATGATCTATGGACCTGCGTTTGATGATTTTACAGGTGAACAAATCTTGGTGACGCAAAAAAATGCAAATGGAGACGTTAATTTTAAGGGATTTGAAATCGATTTTCAATATGCTATAACTAAAAATATCCATCTAGAATTGATTTATTACCATTCTATCAATGAAGACAAGTCTATTGGTCCCTTTAGACGTTTTCACGACTTAGAAGTTGCGATGCACTATTTCTTTTAACCTGAGTTTCTAACTGACCTTACGCAACACCTTCTGCTTATATGAGGGCTGCAAAAAACAATCTACAGCTTTTTGAAACCTCTGCATAATTCAAGAATCCGATAAATTCGCCTCTTGTCCTCAACTTGAGTCTTGTCCTAAGCTGTCTACTCTAACGAGTATGCCAACTTCTGCCAAAACTCAATTTGAGCAAAATATGCAAATTTCTCCAAATCCTTGAATTATGCAAAGGTTTCATTTTGCTTCTCATTCAACTCTCATGGAGTTGAATTTCTTAAGCTACCTTGTATCTTGTTCCTTTCGCTCCTCCTATAAACAGAATTTACTGCGTAACATCAGTTTTTAAGTCTCAAAATAAGGCGTAGGAACAAATCGGTTGTCTTCTTCTTTTAAGAGTAAGACATCTGATTTGGGGATATCGAGTTGAGATATAATGTCATCTAGCGCCGTTTTTTCCCACTGATCTTGGAAAAAGAGCAAAGAAGTTTGTTTTTTTACGATGCGTTTCAAAAAGCCTTTCATATCATATTTTTCGTGTTTTGTGAAACGAATACCAATGAGTCGTAATAAAAAACCCCGAATACCAAAATTTTCAAAACTTAAACAGGGATGAACGTTTTTAAATGTAAAAATGGCCTTCCAAAATAATTTTTTAGAAAAGTTGGGTATAATTAAGAGTTTAGGAATTTCAAAAAGTGTATGTTCAGGTTTATTTTTTTTGAATAGGAATTTAAGGCGCGAGGCATAATATAGTATATCTTCAATATCCGCGCGCAAAATAAGAAAAGACATACAAAAGATTAAAATCCCGACCACGAAAAAGCCAAGAGAAGACGCGTAAGGGCCAAAAGGTTCCAAGATAAAAAGTAAAAAAGAGGCCACTAAAACACCTAGAAAACTCAAAAAACTATTTGTAGCAATCACTTGCCCGCGCATATTTTCTGGACTTTGCGTTTGAATAAATGTGTCCATAGGAACGACAAAAAGTCCTCCAAAAACACCCATTAAAATAAGGATGACAATGACGGCAATCAAATGTGAGGAAAAAAGTGCAGTTAAAATAAAGGATAGAGCCATCCCTAAAGCTCCGAAATAACTGATAGTAAATTTTCCTCTCTTAGAAAGTTTACCTGCCAAAAAAGATCCCGAAGCAATGCCGATCGCGGAGAATAAAAATAAGTATCCCCCTTTTGTTTCATCTAAATTCAGACGCTGTATGGCAAAAGGAATGATGTTGAGCTGAATAAACGCAGCCACAAAAAGAAAAAAGGAGGATGATACGATCGCTGTAATTAAAAAAGGGCGTTTTGTGCTTTCTTTAAGCGTTTGATACAGTTCTTTTAAAGGAAACGTATTGAGTTTTTTTTCAGTGCCAATTTTGGGTGTCGGCTGAATTTTAAAGCTTGAAAGCAAGCCAACTACAGCAACAAGAACGCAAAATAACACAGCAAAGGTAAGATGCTTGTCTGTCATATCTGTAAGAAAGGAGGCTAAAAACGTTCCAATAATACAGGCCAAATACATAGAAGCTGTTAAAGATCCATTAGCTTTGGCAATTTGATCTTTTTCGACAAGCTCTGGAACAATGCCATATTTTGCAGGGCCAAAAATGGCGCTTTGCGTGGCCATCAAAAAGAGCATGACGTACGCTGCCCAGGCAAGTTGGTAGAAAAAGACAAATACGCCCACAATGGCAATAAAAAGTTCTAGCCATTTTACGCCCACAGTGATTTTCTTTTTTGAAACTTTATCAGCTAGGATACCCGATGTTTGCGAAAAGAGGAGAAAGGGCAAAACAAACGTGGCTCCGACTTTTGCCAAAACACTGCTTGCTTCTGCGGTCCCATAGATTCCAATGAGCAAAAAGACAATCAATATTTTAAATAGGTTGTCGTTTAATACGCCCAAAAATTGCGTACAATTTAAGTAGGCGAAAGAGGAAATGGAAAATCTTTTTTTCATTGCAAACCTACTGGGTTAGATTTATAATTTATGCTCGACAGTACCACAAAACTTGATTTATATGCATTCAAAACTAACCTTACATGATAAGGCCCATTCCGGTTGAAAGTTTTAAGATGAAAGCATACAATCTTAGATAATTATGAATACATTTGAATGGATCGCATCTCCACATTTACATGCGATGTTCCCTGTTTTTTTAGAAAGATTAAATAGGGATACGGGGAAAAAAAAGATTTGCGTGTTTCCCAATGCTTTTGTCAAATCCGCCCTGTTTTTTGAAGGAGTGAAAAAAAACTGCTCTTTTGGGTTATTTGAAATTTTTTATTTGGACGAGCTGACCTTTTTTTTACAAACCCTTTTTCAAAAAAAACAGCAAAAAAAGCTCTTTACCTACCAGGAGCTTGTGTTTTATCTAGAAGAATTTTTGGAAAATATGAACCACAATCTTTTAGAAAAAACAGCCCCTCTCACTTTAAAGCGAAAATTGCTTCCACATCTTTTGCAACAATTTGCAAAAGAGCTCCATGAGGCCGTCTGCAATCCTCAAAAACCCCTTTCAAAGAAAAAACAGCAATTGGTGGATACTCTTCTTAAAGAGTCTATTTTTTTAAATCCTTTTGAAATGCAATTTGATCAAGCGCAAGAATTTGAAATTCATTTCTTTGGATTTGATACCTTTGAGCTTGTTACAATGGAGCTATTTTTTAGATTGAATCA
>SDBV01012602.1_pt1 | contig 10822 bp, 9 predicted proteins | sample 2277081 | NCBI WGS metagenome assembly SDBV01 (sample SAMN10402039, study PRJNA504765) | marine sediment metagenome | isolation source: marine sediment core GS10_PC15, 223 cmbsf | place: Arctic Ocean: Southern Knipovich Ridge | collected 2010
GGAATATTGTCACCCTCTGCGAATGGGGCTGGGGGACTGGTTCGATTAATCAAGTCAGAAAGTGTCATCTAAAAAAACTCCAACATGTCAGTTTCGCAGATTGGCAATAGAATTCAAAACATCATGATGTCAATAATAGATGGCGTATGCAAGGATTGTGTGAGGAGGAAAAAGAAACCCCTGGTAAAACCGAGGAACACACAAAGAGACCCCCGATCCCGGCGCGCCGGAACCGGGGGCTAAAAGTTAAGATTGATGCCGGTTGAAGAAGGTCAAGGCTAGCTGACGAGAGCCTTGATTTCCTGCGGGGTGATTTTTTTGGCGGGTTTGTCGAGCTCACGGCTGAGCCAACTCATCACCGCGGGGATGTAGGGGGGCTTGCTGCGTTTGATCAGGGCGATCATAGTGGCTGCACGACGACTACGCTCCTTGGCTTTTATAGGGCTTTTATGTCGTCGAGTTTTGATGGCTTTGGCAAGCCTTCCGTCTAGTCGGTCACGTCTGGCACCCATTTCTCAATTACCTCCAGAGAATATCGCTCATACAGGACTCTAAAGGGGCATTATAGCGGCTGGGCCGTAGAATGCAAGGGATAAAAAAAGGCTGGGGGCTTGAGGAAGAGCGATACGGAAAGAGAATTAGCCATCCCAACAAGTCGGGACCTACGGCACATTTCGCAGATGAACACAGATAAAGAGAATACAGAAAGATTTTTATACCATTTGTGTTTAATTACTGGGCTCGGCGTAAGGAGCCCGGCAGACGGATTGAATGAGGGTCGGATTGAGTGCCGATGTCTGCCAGGCTTCGATGGCAGCGAATCGAAGAGCGTCATAATCGGCATACGTTCGATTGGACCAGTGATGGCTTCGCAAGTAATGCCACAGATTTTCCACAGGGTTTAATTCCGGAGAATACGGCGGCAGTGGCGACATCGATTATAAAGAAGCGAATAGCGGCTGTTTGGCTGGGAGCATCCCAGAAATGCTCTTCCAAACAAAGATGGGGCTTATCCGAGAAGAGACCAGATTCTGCTGAGTACCAGGAAGGTCCTTGGTTGCCAATTTTCTCGACCGCAGAGAAAGTATGCGGTTCGAGGATGAGCAGAGCATTATCGGCCAGGGCTGCGTGGGCTTTGGTTAGAATCTTCTGGGCATGGCTAGAAGTAAATACATTCAATTGGCCGTAGATCAGCATGACGAGACGGAAACCCTTGCCATAGTCTGCTTCTCGGATATCTTGCTGTAAATAGGTGCAGGCGAGGCTATCTTGCTTGGCGTGTTCAGAGGCATGGGCAATAGAGGCAGGAGAGTAGTCAATTCCGACACATTCGTGGCCCAAAGCGGCAAGGCGATTTGTGTATAGGCCAGGCCCGCAGGCAAGTTCTAGAATTTTTGCAGGCTTGCTGGAAAGCAACTCCTGATTAATCCACTGGACTTGCTTGTCTATCTTATGGGAACGGCGACTAGCAAGATCATGGTCCTGGGATAGATGCTCTTTGAGCATTCGCTGGCTGAAAGCCGGTTCGTGCCAGGGAATATTGTCACCCTCTAAGAACGGGACTGGGGGACTGGTTCGATTAATCAAGTCAGAAAGTGTCATCTAAAAAAGCTCCAACATGTCAGTTTCGCAGATTGGCAATACCAAGCAAAACATCATGATGCCAAGAATAGATGGCGTATGCAAGGACTGGTGGGGAGAAAAAAAGCGGTGGCGTGGAGCCAGGAACGACCTGGTCAAATCGTGGCGGTGGGCGGTGGCGGAGTTGCAGGAACAGCAGTAGGCTTGCGTCGGGTTGCGGCGAATTGCCATTTGAAGTTGGCTAAGCGGAAGCTGTTGAGGAAGACGAGGACACCGCCAAGGTTGTGAATGATGGCGGCGGCCCAGGGAGGAATGTAGCCAGCGGCTGCAAAAAAGATGGCTGTGATGTTGATGAGCACGGCCATTAGCAGGTTTTGAACGATGGCTCGGTGAGTGGCTTTGGATAAGGCGATGAGGAAAGGCAAGCGCTTGAGGTCGTCCTGAAGGAGGACGGCGTCTGAGGCTTCGGTGGCTACGTCAGTGCCGTGAATGCCCATGGCGATGCCGATGTCGGCTACGGTGAGCGAAGGAGCATCGTTGATGCCGTCACCGAGCATGGCAACGGTGTGGCCCATCTGCTGGAGATTACGAATGTATGCGACCTTGTCGGCGGGTAGGAGTTCGCCCTGAGCATCGTTGGCGCCAATGGCCTGGGCAACGTGCTGAACGGCAGCCTTGCGGTCGCCGGTAAGCAAACAGATACGGCGGATGCCCTGAGTTCGTAACTGAGCACAAACGGCTGCGGCCTCGGGGCGAATCTGGTCAGCTAAGAGAAGGGTGCCGAGGACCTGACCGTCAACTATGACGAATACAGGAATACTCTCGGTGGGACTTTCCAAACCCTGCCATTCGGCCAGTTCGTCGGGCAATTCATCCAGGTGAAGCTCGTCGAGCAAAACCCGCTGAGAACCAATGGCCACTCGCTTGCCACCAATGGTAGCCCGTACACCCATACCCGCGAGGACTTCAAAATTCTCGGGTTCGGTAAGGGTAAGCTGGCGTTTGATAGCTTCGTTGACGATGGTTTGAGCTAAGGGGTGGTTGGAGCGCTGCTCGGCAGAGGCAGCCCAGCCAATAAGAGTGTCCTGGTCTTGGGAGGGACGGGGCAGAACGGCTTGCAGTTGGAACTTTCCGGTGGTTAAGGTGCCGGTCTTGTCGAAGACGACGGTGCGGATATTGGCTGAGGCCTCGATAAATGGTCCGGCTTTTACGAGCACACCAGCTTGGCCGGCGCGGAAGAGAGCCATGCATATGGCAATGGGCGAACTGAGCAAGATAGGACAAGCACAGCCGACCAGAAGCATGCTGATGGTCCTGGATGGATCCTGAGTGAACCAGTAGACAACCAGAGCGAGGACGATCATCACGGGGGTGTAGTAAGCAAAGAAGCGGTCGGCCAGACGGATGATCTCTGGCTGATATGTCTGTGCCCGGCGGACCAACTGGATAATGTTGCCCAAAGCGGATTCGGTTCCGACACGGGTAACATCGACCTCGACAGCACCGGTAAGATTGATGGTGCCAGCCAAGAGCTCGTCGCCAATAGTCCGGTCGACAGGCAGGGCTTCACCGGAAATCATGGACTGGTCAACACTGGTCGATCCAACGACGAGTTGTCCGTCAGCGGGGATGCGGTCACCGGGACGCAGAATCATTCTGTCACCGTGACGCAATTGCTCGGCGGGGATGGTCTGCTCAGTGCCATCCCTGCGGACCAGGGCAGTGGGGGGGGCCAAACGGGCTAGAGCAGTGACAGCACTGGTGGCTCCGCGTTCGGCGAGTTCCTCGACCAAGATGGCCAACTGCAAGATAAAGGCTACGGTGCCAGCTTCAAGGAAGTCTCCGATAGCGACGGCTCCAATGATGGCTAAGGCGACCAACAGGCTCAGTCCTGCGCGTCCGGAAGCCAACTCCTTCAAAGCGCCGACGATGATAGGTAGGCCACAGAGGGCGGCCAAAGCAAGGGCATAGATATCAGCCATGAATCTCTGAGAGGGGAAAAGCCAATAGATAATCCAGCCAGTAATGAGCAGTGCCAAGGAGAGAGGCATAACCACAGCCTTGGTTCTGTCGGTCAGGTGCAAATGACCATGAGCGTAGAGATTGCTCTGGTCCTGCTGGGCGCGGGGAGTGCCGGGGGCTGGATCGGAGGCATAGCTATTGGAAGGGCTGTGATCTTGTGAGTTACTCATCGTTTGCTTTACTCAACAACTGCGGGGCAATAAAAGGAGCTGTTTATTCTGGTTTGCCCGGGATAGTAATGACTAATTTCTGTTTTCCATTCTCATTTGGAATCGCATACATGGTGGGCGCTTTGAAAAAGGGAGCGACCTCGGCTAGTTTTTCGTAGCGGAGACGATCGCGGACGACTTCGCCACCTTTGTGATATTCATTGATGAGGTCGGCATAACGTTTAGCATCACCCTCGGCTTGCCTGACAGTGGCTTCGTGATAGGTGGACGCTCTGGTGCTAATTTCAGCCACTTTGGCTTTAGCCCGGTCAAAAATACGTGTGCGTTCGGCTTCGGCAACATTGATAAATTCATCCCTTTTCTGCCTGGCAGTAGTCACTCTGCTGAAATCATCTTGTAAGATGGAGGGGACGCGAGCATGCTTAATCTTGATTGGCTCAGCCCCTCTAATAGCTATGCCCAGCTCCAAGCGGTCGAATTGTTCCTGGGAGATTTTCCGTACCCGGTCCTTGATCAGTGCCTGTCCTTCAGCGAGGACGTGCATTACCTCCATCTGGGAGACGGTCTGGATGAGGGCATTGGCAACAATCTTTTGAGCAATATCCTGGACGTTGGTCTGGCGAACATCCTCGAATTGTCCCGCAGCCCGGTAATAGGCCTTGGCATCGGTGATATTGTAAGTCACGTTCAACTCGATGTGGACGACGTTAATGTCTGCGGTTACTAAGTAGGGTTCGGCCAAGGCTGAGCGTGATGTGGGGTGCATTTGCTTGAAGCGAGGGTTCTCCCTAAGCTCGATATGTCGCTCTGAGATTAGTTGGGGATCGAGATTGAAGTTTCTGACTTGCAGGCTATGGGAAACACCGGTAGGTATACGGACCACTTTGTCGATTGGCCAAGGATAACCCAAATAGAGTCCTTCCTTTAGAGTCTTGGTCATTATGGTTCCAAAGCGGATGACCAGGCCAGTTTGTTCCTGGCCCACCTGGGCTGTGCCGCTAAAGGCATAAACCACCAGGGAGATGACCACTACAATGAGCAGTATCTTCTTGGCTTCTGACTTGATGGCTTGGGCTTCACGCTCGACAGCGGTGGGCATAACAGTGACCTATCTGTTTTCTTTCGGGTTTTTTGGTTTTGAGAAATCCTGACGTGGCTTTCCCAGCAAGGCGTTGATAACCGGCTGATCGGTGGAGAGGACCACCCAGGCCTTGTTTTTTAGTATCTCGGCGGCGGTCTCGAGACTCTGTAGCCAATTGTAGAACTCGGGGTCAAGTGTTTGTATTTTGGCGGCTATTGCCGCTGCCCTGGCGTCAGCGTCTCCTCTTATGCGGCGGGCTTCTCCCTCGGCCCGGGCCACGGCACTATTAGCGACCATGTCAGCATTGCTGAGGAGGATTCCGGCTTCGGTTGTTCCGCTGGAGAAATAAGCACCGGAGATGCGATCTCGCTCAGATTTCATTTTCTTATAAACGCTATCCAAGCTGCTGGCTGGGAAGCTGAGTCTGCGAATTTTGACTTGAGCTACGTGAACACCATAATCCTCAAGGGTCTGAGCGTTGACTCGCTCGGTAATATTTTTCTGTATACGATCGATTTGCACGGTGTCGGTGGTCTTGGGGTCGCGAATAAACTTTAGAGGAATGCTCAGGGTAAGTTCTTTTCTGGCAAGTCCCTCAGAGCCGGCAGGGTCACGTTTGATAATCCAACGGTAGGAGTTGCGTCCAGCCGCCGGGGCGGTGGCAGAAGTCCGAGCAGAGGTGCGTTCATAACCATAGAGAACTATGATCAGGCAGGAGGTAGGCTGACGGGCGGAAGCTTTCAGTTCTATCACTTTGCCGTCAGCGACAATGACCTTGCGTTCTCGCTGAAGGTTCCGCTTGATTTCACCGCCTCTAATCTCCAGCCCCTTGGGCAAGAAGGTATCAGCGTCAATAGCTAAACAATCCTGGTTGATTACTCCGGTGAATTCCGGCAAACCGAAGAGTTCGGAAAGGCGGGCTTCGGCGAATACACTGTTAACGCTGGAGCGGATAGTGTCACGAATTTTGTCGTTGACGTTTCGCGGAAAGCTGCTGCCTGACTCAGGGACTGATCCGGCGGCGGTGGCAAGGAGAGAAGTGTAAAACTTTTTGGGCTCTGTGACCCGCCAAAAAGCGGAACAGGCTGCGGCCACTTGGAAGTTTTCGTCATCTCTACTGGAAGTATTGATGGTTTCCAGCACCGCATCAGTGACCTGCAGTCGATTATCAATGGGAATATAACGGTCTACAAAGCTGGGCCACTTGAGATAGAGATTGTGTTTAGTGAACACCCGGTGCGGTTTAACCATGCCTCCGAAACGCAACTGGATGACGTCCTGGTATGGTTTGACGGTATAAAGACATTGAGCGGCAAAAATAATCGCCACGACTATCAGCGCTACGATTATCAATCTGAGTTTATTCATACCAATGCACTCCTGCGACTATTTTAGCGAGTACCTTCTGAGGCGGACCCCAAAGGGTCCGGGGCATCAAGGAAGGGATTCTTTTTTGGGGGATACTGGAGCCTGATTTCCACGTTTGAATCAACGGCCTGGGGGTCAATGACGATCTTTCCGGTCTCCGTCCCCAGTGCTTCGCGCAGATAATTGAGATACAATTTGCTGCGAACCTAGGGGAGGTAGTCCGGGTTCTTCTGAAGTAATTCAATCATCAGCCGGAAACTCTCGGTGCGTCCGGCGGCCTTGGAGATGGTTTCCGACCATTGGGCCTGAGCTTTGGCAATAATTCCCGCAGCTTCGGCAGCCTTTTCGTTGGTTTCCTGAATGGCCCTGAGATCGGCCTGGTTGAGAATATCCTGACGTTCCTGGAGCTTGCTGAAGACATCCAAGTAGGATCTAGCAATATTTTCGCCACGATTGAGTGAATTTGGTGGGTGAGCGTTTAGCAAATTGACGTGAAGGATCTGCAAGCCAAGTCGCTGGCTGTTGAGAGTATCCTGGATTTGTTTCTTGATTATCTGGGCGAGCTGCTGGCGGTTTGGCCCGATAACCCAAGAAACGCTCTTGACTCGGATGTTCTCTCCTAAGAGGCTATCGGCCTGGGCTTTGAGCACATCCCGTGGTGATCTGGCGGAAAGATACCACTGCTGCGGATCGTTGATCTGGTAACGGATGAACATGTTCACGGAGACCAAAGAGCCGTCGCCAGTGACCAACTGAAACTCCCTCTGGTGATGCGGTACTTGCCAAAGGATATACGGCTCGTCGTCATGGTCCTCCTTGGTGTATCCGATAGTGACCTCCTGGACTTCGCCAACAGGGACGATGACCGTGGAGTCGATGGGCCAAGGAAACTTGAGATGCACTCCGGGGTCCAAAGGCTGGGATAAATTGACCGCTTGGCCGAAACGCTCGATAATAACGACGTTGGAGGGCTCAACGACAACGAAGGCAGACTGAAACCACAACAAAGCCACGGTCAAAACGGCAACCAGGGGCAAGTGTTGCTGAATAAATCGCAAAGGACGACGAGGACCGGTCTGCTGCATGGCAAAGCCGGCCGAGACGAAACCGACCAACGATATCCATCCGCTTCCGCTGAGCAGGCGAGATAAGATCATCTCACGGCCCACGGCGTGTGGGTCATCCTCTGAATCGGCTAAACGTCGATCCTCAAATCCGGCTCGGATGGTGGAGACGATTATCTCCAAGCCCTGTAAGAAAATGATAACGGAAATGATAATGCCGACGGCACGGTCTAAGCCGTCACCGGCAATATTAACCTTTCGGCAAAAGAAGACGACAACTACGAGCAACGAACCCACAGCATCGGCCTTGGCTCGGGCAGAACCGGTGGCTAAATCTCGAACGCCCTCTATAGTGGAAACCTGATGAACGAATCGGCCCAGAAGGTAACTTAGCCCTGCCAAACCGCCCAGAACAAAAACCGGAATAAGTGTATCAATATGAAAAGCAAAAGGCTGGGGAGCCCGCATGGCTCTGAAAAAGCCCACAACCGCTAAGCTGACAAACAATAAACCGATAAAGACCGATAACTTTTTCTCTATGTGCTCTTTGTAGAACCGGAATTTGTCGGCTGACCAAGCCCGCTCGACCTGCTCAGCCTCCAGTCCCCAACGATTCGAGGAAAGCTGATCGGTCTCTTCCTTCTCCATGAGCATGGCCTTGCGTGCCCGCTCATAGCGAAGCGACCACCAAATACCCAAACTAGCTAAGGAATCGGCCCCAGAGTGTAGAGTTTCAGCAAAGAGGGCGGCTGAGCCAGTAGTTACGGCAAAAATAGCCTTGACGCCGGTTATGGCCAAGTCAATAAGACTGGCGCCGAGAGAAACAGTTTGAGATTTATTCAAGTTCGAGCCCCAAAACGACTGAGCCTTGCACGTAACAACTTATTACACAAGAAGTTATCTCCACAATATGCCTTATCGCAAATATCCGCCTAGTACGCACCCACTAAGGAGTACGAAACATTAGCGTGTGAAGTTCTTGCGGTCAAAGAAAAAAGTTCCCAACTGATGAAACAACCTGATTTAAGGGACAGATCGGCTGGGCGTGGTTTTTGATTGACATGGAGTTTAGCAGAGCTTATAAATGGTCATCAGAGGCACCGGAGTCTGCTCACAGGGAGTATTCTGGATTGGCCAGGGGCAAGAAACGAATTAAGTCACTATTGGAGTTGATGGACTCCGAGAGCGACTACCAGACCCCGGCGCAGACGGGCTCGGTAGTCCCAAAGCCCGCGGAACAGCCCAAAGGCGAGAACACAACAGAAAAGAAACCCGCAGAAAAACCTGCGGTTAAGAAAGAGCCGAAAAAAGAGGCAGAACAGGAATATGCGAAAGAACCTCTGCTGGCGTTAGGCGACGGTAAGATCCGTCTGGTACTGAACTACCCGCTGGCGGTGATGGTGTGCTTCGTGGTGGTGATCGCGGTAATCTGTGCGGTTTTGGTCGGCTGGAAATTGGGCCAAGAACGGACAGAGAAAAGATATGGGGCGTGGATTTCGATCCCGCCAGAGAAAATCGACCGGGAGATACCAGGAATGAAACTGGAAAAGCCGGGCGAGAGTTTGGATCGGTGAAAACAAATATCGATGGAGAAATCGTAATGTCATTGGATAAATCTTTAAAAAGTCAAAACTCGCTGGTACGTCACCGCAATGTGCTGAGCAGGGCAGAACGCCTGGAAAAGCTGGAAGACGAGCAGCGTTGGAGTGAGGGCGAATCAGTCATGGGTCTGGCTAAGGTGGTACACCGCAAGGCAGCGTTGGCTAAGAAAGAGAAGGCAAAAGTAGAAGAAGCGGCGGAGACTGCCACTGAAGTAGCAGCAGAGACTTCCGAGCCAGCTAAGTAGAGTGGTAAACCCCAGCCGGGCGAAGATCGGCAATAAGTGGGTTTGATCCCACATAAGCAGAGATTTGAATCAATTGAGAGCAAATCGTTGGGTCGTTGGTAGCTAAACCAACGGCCCTTTTGCGAGAAGCTCGTAAGAAACCAGGGCTTATGCTGTCCAAACGTGTATCAAAACTAGATGCTTCCGGGATCCGGAAAGTATTCGATTTGGCAGGGAAACTGGCCAATCCGGTTAATCTTTCCATCGGCCAGCCGGATTTTGGGGTACCGCAAGCTATTCAAGATCGGGCTATCGAGGCAATCAAAGAAGGTAAGAACCAATATACGGTAACCCAAGGTATTGAACAATTGCGTCAAGCCATTGGGCAACGTCTTGACGAAGAACTGGGCGTGGCCGAGAGAAATATTCTAGTTACCAGCGGGACGTCCGGAGGTCTGGTATTGTCCTTTTTGTGCCTGCTGGACCCGGGCGATGAGATAATAATCCCAGATCCCTACTTCGTAATGTACAAACCGCTGATCGAATTGGTTGGTGGCCGAGCGGTGCTGATAGATAGCTATCCAGACTTCGGTCTGGATATAGACAAGGTGGCCAAAGCTGTAACTGACCGCACGCGAGCAATCGTGGTCAACAGCCCCAGCAATCCAACGGGGACGGTGCTGGGACGTGCGGAACTCGAGGGGCTGGCTGAATTGGCCCGAAAAAAAGATCTGATAGTGATATCTGACGAGATTTACAACGAGTTTTGCTACGATGAGCCTTATGTGTCCATGGCGGGGATATATGAGAAGACTCTGCTGCTGCGGGGCTTTTCCAAGACCTACGGGATGACCGGTTGGCGACTGGGCTATGCGAGTGGCCCAGAGGAGCTGATTGAAAAAATGACCATGGTTCAGCAATATACGTTCGTCTGTGCTCCAAATATGGTGCAGTGGGCGGGAATCACGGCCCTGGAAACGGATATGTCGGAGCAGGTGGAGTCGTATCGACAAAAGCGCGATTTGGTTTATAAGGGGCTATCAAAGGCCTTTGATGTGGGTAAACCGGGCGGAGCATTCTATATCTTTCCCCGGGCTCCGAAGGACGAGGGTGCGGAATTTGTACATAAAGCCATAGAACAAAACGTGTTGATAATTCCCGGGAACGTTTTTTCGAGCCGAGACAGCCACTTTCGTATTTCCTATGCGGCGAGCGATGAACTTTTGGAGCGAGGAGTGGAGATTCTGTGCGGGCTGGCTGGCTAAGTCGCGGGGATAGTATGTCTTTGGCGGGTAAATTTATTACTTGCATTGGGGCTGATGAGTATGTACAAGCGTCGTTTCAAGCCCTACAATCGCCCCAGCATAACCGTCTGGGCTGAGGGCGGAAATGGATTTCGAAGCCGATTCGGCTCAAGACGGAGAACTACATGCGATTCGCGCTGGTGGACAGAATAGAGGAGTTAGAGCCAGGAAAAGCGATTACGGTGATTAAGAACCTGAGCTTGGCTGAGGAGTACCTTGGGGACCATTTTCCATCGTTTCCGGTTTTGCCGGGAGTTTTGATATTGCAGGTAGCGATAGAGGCTGCTAGTTGGTTGGTCCGGGTAAGTAACGATTTTGCACACAGTATGGTGGTACTTAGGGAGGTTCGGCAGGTTCGATACGGAAGCTTCGTATCTCCGGGCGAATGTATAAGAGTGACCGTGACG
>SDBV01012603.1_pt1 | contig 10822 bp, 12 predicted proteins | sample 2277081 | NCBI WGS metagenome assembly SDBV01 (sample SAMN10402039, study PRJNA504765) | marine sediment metagenome | isolation source: marine sediment core GS10_PC15, 223 cmbsf | place: Arctic Ocean: Southern Knipovich Ridge | collected 2010
ATGTGGATTTGATCTGGTAAAACATACCATCGAACAGGGAGTTTTAGAGATTATACATGCCACGGCCCACGACTACTATATCCGTCTGGAAAATGATGCGAGATATCTTTTCGTAGAGAAGAACACGCCCCTGCCATACGAAAAGTCTGAAGTTTTCAAGCTCATTCACCCCGAACAGCGACTGGTCCATATGAAGTTTTACAACACCGTGAATGACAAGGAAGAATCCATAGGTGACCTCTGGTTGGGACTTGACCTTCAAAAAGAAGATAAGGGAAATGCGAACAGAGAATCACTCCACGTTGAGATCGTCCTGAAAATAGACGAGAACAATCTCGTTGAAGTCACCGCTGCTATGAAGGAACATTCAGAAATACAGATTTCAAAATATCTTTCCCGCGGCAAAGCTGACGAGATGCTTTATCTGTCCCTGGAGGAAACTATCGATAAGGCCAACAGTGAGAAGTACTCTGGTTATGTCATGCTGGATCTGCTCCATCGTGCTCTGTCTTCTATCAGAGATATCAACGATGCAATCGATCCTGAGACAGACAGAGTGAACGAAAAGCTTTACCGGCGGGCCAGGCTCAAAATCGAAAAGGCACGGAAGATGGCAGCGGAAGGTCGCACCAGCAAAGCCACTATTTTCTACGCGAAATCGGCGCTGGGTAACTTCAGCCCCGCTATTCCGGTGGAAATCCGCGAGGAAATCAGAGCAAAAGTTCAACGGCTGGAAAAGATGGATGAGAAGGGCTCCTACGAGAACAACGTCAAGGCGCTGGAGGAGCTGGAAAAAGTGCTTGAGAACAAGCTCGGCGTGGTTGAAATCTTGATGGAGATACAAAAAGCAGGAAGTTATCACCACAAAACTAATCCTGCCAGGGCCGCAAAGTTCTTTCAGTACGTCGGCAGCATTCTGCAGGCTTTCGAAAAGGGCGATACAGAAAAGGCGCATACGCTAATAGACGAAATCATGCCTGAAGTGGATAAAACTATGCAGGCCCATGAAACCGAAACGCGCATAATCTATAAGGATATCACCAGATAGATGGCAACAGAGCTCGCATGCCCCGTATGTGGACTTGAGCACATTGCTGCTGAAAGAGACAGATGCCCACAATGCGATGCGGACCTGACCTGCTTCAAAGTCCTGAGCTCTCTGCCGGATGAGTTGCCCGAAAAGGAGCCTGGACATGCGATGAAAATACCGGCATGGGCTTTCATCGTCCTGTTTGCCGGCCTGATAGCGGTGGTAGTCGCTTTTCAGCTGCACTGGTTCAGCCGGTATGAGATTCTGTTGAGCGAACACCAGGCGGCATTCGGGGATTCCATGCAAAATGTGGTTGCTGCGCTGGAGCATCTTGCCCAGGACAGCCAAGAGCCGGAAATCTCTCATACCGGGCTGACTCCCGGAGGAAAGCCTGAGCACGCGGATTTATGGACTTATCGCGTTCGGGACGGAGACACCCTGTGGGGCATCTCTGAACGGTATTACGGATCGGGACGCTATTACCCGGTCCTGCTCGAGCACAATCCTCATCTGAGAATCTATGCCCTCGCCAGGGGCATGGAAGTCAGAATTCTCGAGGACGCGGAGGGTGCACAAAAGGTATACGATGGGATTGTCACAAGGGAAGAAGATGGAATCTACTGGAATTACACCGTAATGAAAGGCGACACAATCAAATCAATAGGCATGCGGTTTTATGAAACAAAAAAACTGGAGCACCTGATCCTCAATCTCAATCCCGAGCTTCAACTAAAAGAGGGGGAGAAAATCAAAATACTGCTGAAGTGATATTATTTTTAGCAAATAACCTCGAAAGAGACAGGGGCAGAGTTGTGAAGAAAAAGCTTGAAAATCCGGAAGCCGTGCTGGCCAGAGCTGAGGAGTTCGCCGGCCGCGGAAGTTATCAGGCCGCTTTAAAGGATTTCGAGAGGGCCTTCAAGGTACTAAAGCGACGCGATATCCACGACAAAATCGAGACCTGCCGGAGAGAGTTGGAGCGCCTTAGAGCGAAGGACCTGATCAAAAGAGGGAAACGGCACGTAGGGAAAAAAAACTACCGCAAGGCGTTGCAGTGCTTCGAGGAAGCCTACGCAATATCAAACGATGATTGGCTCAAGGGAAAGATAGACGGGCTCGAGGAACTGCTGAATTACCGCGATGCTTTTCAAGCCGCAGAAAAGGCTGAAGCGGCCAGGCAGTTCGATAGAGCTGCTGATCTGTACGGGCAAGCTTTGGGCAGCCATGCAAAGGAAGAGATCATCATCCGAAGGGCCTGCTGCCTGGTCAGGGCGGGGAGGGAGAACGATGCCAATGTGGCGATAGAAGCTCTTCCGCCAATCGCGCATGAGCGGGAGCGCTGGCCGGCGGAGATTATTTCGGATCAAAGGCTCCTCTACGACTATGGTTTTACTCTGGCCCGGATAGGTTGGTACTACGAGTGCCTGAAAGCCTGGGATAGCTTAGAATCCGACGACAGTGCTTTTCTGGAGCAGAGGGACTGCGTGAGAAAACGCCTGCAGGCAAATCTGTACGAGCGCTTTAGCGATTCTGAAGGCCTTGGCAACCCCGATGGGCTTAGTGATTCTGCCGGGTGCGCGGCGATCCTCGAGGAAGGCAGATACCTCAAAGAAACTGCCGGCTGGGATAGTGGCGAAGATTTGATAGCATTCTGCCGGCTCGTGCGTATCAGCAGGCTTTGGAAAGAGGGGGAGCATGAGGCTATCAGGAAGCTGCTCCTTCCCTATCCTGAGCAGATGAACTCCCCGCTGCTGGAACTATATGCAAAGGTTTTCTTCAAGCTGGCCGATATGAGCGAGGAAAATCTCTCCGATCTGCAGCTATTCTGGCTTTCAGCCATGTGCGATCACGAGATATCATCAAAATTCTCTCCGATACCGGCAGAAAGCAGCGAGATACGTAAAGCCTTGATCCAGGAAGCCGAGGGACTGATAAAAAAATACATCGCCGCGGGGAGCCTGCCGGCAAAAAGGATTCTGGCTTGCTGGGAGGCAGAAAAAAAACTGGTCGAAGATCTCCGCGCTCTTATCCCCGACCGCGGCAAGCTCTTTGGTCTCGTCTGCACCCCGACCTTCGCTCATACCTTTGGGCTGGCAAAACAAATGCTCGAGCTAATCAAAGAAAGCCGACGTTGCTTTTCAGATGAAGAAAACTATCTGCTTACAGGAAGCTACTATTCCTCTGCCGGGAAGAGCTTGCTCTATCTGGCCGGCGGCGAATATGGTAGAGCCATGGAAGCTCTTCCCAGCTCGCAGGATCGTGACTCTGCCGAGTACCGTGAGTTCGAAGACTACGGCATTGGCAGGATCAAGTTTGCCTATGGGATACATCTCCTGGAGACAGGCGAGCAAAGCCCTGAACGCTATTTCAAGACGTTGTCCTTTTTTTTACAGAAAAACTCCGGGTATGAGCATGAGCTCATCAGCAGGGCTGCAGATAGCGAGGATCTAAATGAGCTGCAGTGCTATGAGAAAATCTTGCACGATATATATTCCGAGAGGCAGACCGATCTAATCGCAGAAGCCTTATCGCTGGTAATCAGCAGGCGTGCCATTCTCAGGTACAATGAGGACCAGATAAACGCTAAAGTCCTGCAGAGATCTATGATCCATGCGTTCGACCTCGACCCTGAAAACGAAGTCGCGCGGAGCACGCTGGACAATATAGGCCGTGAAGGGGAGCTGGAAGAGCTCCACGATGCTCTAAACAACCATAAGATGAGCAGAGCTACCCGGATTGCGGGCCGTTCCAAGCACCCGGAAGTAAGGGAGGCTTTTTTTGATTTCATGAACGTCATTTTTCACGAGATGGACGAAGTGGCCGACGACAGGGAGCTAACGCTCTTCATATTGAACGATATCTATAAGTGGTGCGCCAGCGTTGATGAATCGCATCCTCTACTGACCGATATATACGGCAGAATTAAGATTCTGGAACAGAGGAGTTGAGCATGAATCCATTCAAGGTATTGGCTCTGGATAGGGGCGCCACGAACCAGGAAATAATCCAGGCCGGTGCCCGGGCCATGAGAGACAGGCACTACAGCGCCAAAGAGATAGCGCTAGCCCAGCGGGCCTTGATGAATCCCATTTCCAAGGCCACGCATGAATTCCTTCACTTTATTGAGATTAGTCCATTGCAGGACAGCTTGAAAAAGCGGCTGCAAGAAAAAATTGATCAGTTTCCGCAGAAAAACCTTGAGGAATATCATCTGGAGTACCAACCCGTTCAGGTAAAAGGATCATGAAAAGGGAAAAAGAATTTCTGAAAAGGAAATTTATCGAATTTCAGCTCAAGATAGATGAGCTAACCCGGGCCCTGAAAAAACAGGATCAGGCGTTCAAGGACGAGGAAAAGGAGATGAATCAGCATCTTTTTGAGCTCTTGGATTCTTTTGAGAATCTCAATGAAAACATAAGAGAAAAGCAGCAGCATTTTGATAAGACAACTCGTATGCTAGTCAGAAGCATGGGATCAATCCAAAGAAAAATCATCAGATTTCTGGAGGCAAACCACAAATTCCAAATAGAATTCCCGGATAAGAAGGCCCGCATAGATTACTGTGAAGTCGTTGAGACCAGAGAAATGACTGCATTGGAAAATGAAACGATCCTCTGCGTTGTGAAAAACGGCTACATCGACGGAAAGAAAAACACCATTCTACGAAAGGCTCAAGTGATTACCGTTCTGAACGGCCCTCATGCTTAGCTCGGACCGCCGTGGCGATTTTATCCTTCACAAGCTCGGCACGGCAGGCCAGGTGCAAGCCATCAGGCAGACTGTATTTGATAAGGACAAAGTGATATGCAATTATGGAGCAAAATCTTGTTTTTTTAGCAAGATTTTGCGAAGTAATTGCCAAATCGTTGGCTGCATATAGAAAATAGATTAAAATGTTTGGGTTGTGGGCGCAGCCAACGATATGCATCAACAAATACTTGAAATGTTATTAGCAAAGTATGGACATCTGTCCTATTCAGAATTAACGCAAGCATTAAGGAAAGATGGGTTGGGAGAGCTCGTGGACACAATTGAATCTGATACTCAGCTTATGGGATTGATGTCCGAAATAAGTCAAGAGTACTCACATTTGTTAGGCGATTCTGAGTATGGTATCATGCCCGCATCTGTTCAGCAAATACAGGGGATTCCTGTTGAGTATCATGAAGCTTTTAACTTCGATCCTCAGGCATGCCTACAAAGGTGCAAAGGAAATTGCTGCAAGAACAAGAACTACCTCATGATCAGCATTACCGACATATTTCGGATTTTGTCGTCGAAGGGGGCCCGGTTCTTTAATATTCGCACTACTACCGATCTTTTCGATCGGGAGCCTCCGTTTATAGAATCGTTTTACAGCGAGGAATACAAGTTGTTTCTGCCCTACATACGATATTTACCGATAAATGCCGATGTCAATACCCGCCCTGAAGATGCGCAGGGCAGTATTTGTCCGTTTCTATACCCTATTCATAAAGTCTATGCGTACCACAAGAAAGCTTTGCCGCAGTGGGCCGGTAAGGAAGCGCGCGGGTGTATCTTGATGGCAGAAAAACTTTCGGTTTGCCGCCTTTCTCCGTTAGGGAAAAGCAGCGGCATGGTCACCGGGAAAGTGACCTACGAGTATGTAAAGCCGGCCCTGGATTGTCCGGCTTGTGAAACTGACGTTGAGATGAAAGTTTCTGATTATGTCTCTTCTAAGGTGTCTTCCTCAGAGCAACGACAACAGGAGAGTTTTCATGAAACGTTGATGTCGTATTATCGTGCAGGGACTTCTCAGGAGCTTGACCAAGAGCGTTTCAATGAAATTATCAAACACGTTTATAACATTGATGCATTACTCGACCAACATGGGCTTGGCTCGGAACATAGACCTCCAGTTGAGCAGTTATTAGAAATAACTTTTGCGGCTTCACATGGAGATTTCAGTGTCTATGAGCAATTTGTTGAAGGATTACAGGGCGGCTAAACTGCTGAAGTAATGCATGCCGGCAGTGTAAATAATCTGACTTTTCGTAGACAAAGCTCGTTGTGATGAATGTTGAAACGTATTCAGCAATCATCGGGAGTGTTTACGCGGGCATTTATTATAGAGCATAATAAGAAGAGAGTTTACGCTAATATATGAAATCTTTCGACGACATTGGTGGGTGCGGGTGCGAAATATCTTCTGTCTTTTCGAGAGTAATGATCGGAGAACTATCGGAATGCAATTGGACAAACATGAAAACGAACTGTTCTACAGACTACGCTTTGGGCTGTTAACGTTTGTGAATAACAAATTAAGCATTAGAGACAGAATCGATTCCATCGATGATTTCAAAAAGGTGGATATGGGTAAAAAGATAAGAATCCGTGATTCTCTACATAAAAACATCGAGCTCATCGGTCATTTTTTTCAAGACAATCCGTTTGATTTTGGCGGAGATGAATTGCAGATAATTTCCAGCTGGAGTCACTTCGTGCAAGGAGAATTCATCATATTAAAGTACTTAAAGAAGTATGCGGCGTTTTTATCTTCTGATTCTCCTTCGAGGGTATACGGGGTTTTATCATTAACCGACAGCTTCCTGGAAATGATTGGCCTACCTCCGGTAATAGTCCAGACGGTTTTATTGCCGTTTAAGGGAAGGATAATCTATGATGGTTGGCTTAAAGGGTACCGGATATCCTTCGGCTCAGGAATGAGGCAAAGCTTCATCGATAATTAGAACAAATCGAAAGCAGCATACGGTATTATCACTTCTCTGCCGTTTACTGAAAAACCGGCTGAGCCGAACAAAGAAGCCTTACTGAGGCATTATCTGAAGAATAGGAGGAACAGAGAAAACTACTGGGAAGAAATATGTGACCTTATCGAAGCAGACTATAATCTCGAACTTATTTACTATGAGGAAATGGGAAAAGTGCATGCAAGATCAGCTGGGCGACGGCTGAGAGAACTTGGAATAAGGGATGCCTGGTTTGGGATTTTGGAGGACATAATAGTGGCAGCCGGGGCAAGCAAAGCAGAATGTGAGGAAATAGCGAAGAAGATCTTGCCGCAAGAACAGCAGAGTTTTGTGTATTTCTACCGGATCAGAAAATAGGACCCTTCTGTGTTTGTTTATCGAGGAGCACTATAGAGATGAAGACTTGGGTTTATGATCCACACTCTGGTGGTGTCAAGATACCGAAGGCTGTTCAAGAGCGGACGCGGAGCCGTATTTTGGCTTATGCGGAGAAGTATTATTCGGGAAAGTACACTCGCATTGATGTACGTTTCCGTGGAAAGCTATGTTATATCGATGCGTATACAGAACCCTACATTGCACCTGACTTTGATCCGAAGGAATTGGGGGAATCGCGGGAGGAATATATAGAGCGTCTGAGTAATACCCCAACACATCTATGCCGCCTTCGCTACTTTGGAGACGAGAAGCGTTGGTCTATGGCCTTCTACACGTACAGCCATATGAAATACGAGCCATCCTACTTCGACAATGGGAGTTTCCATGGTACACCTGAGGAGGCATTTGAAACTTCAGCGGTGTACTTGCTAGACTGAAGCTTATGGCGTTTTTTCCAGCGGTCTGGCTTGGCGTTATTAATCTGATTCTGAATAAAGAAATGGATATCGTTTTCCTCATCACCTTGACAGAGTCAGGGCTTTTTCTATTGAATTTCCATTGCTGAAGCATAATATTTCTGCAACAGGCTGGTCCCTTTAGAGACATTTATAAAAATCTTGCCAACGCGCGGGCTATTGGGAGATTTTGGATAATGCGATTATTTTTTACGTGCCTACGTGATGGAGATACGTGCCTACGTGATGGAGAATGGCAATGACTATGAAAGAGCTTGAAAAAGAGCAGATTCAAGAGATATTGGAAACTCTTCCTGATCATTTGAATGTGATGAAACAGGGAATCGATACAACCGTACAAAAGAAATATTTAGATACTTCAGAAGCGCTGAGGTATGATACGCCTACAAGCGAAGATATAAGTGCGTATTCCGGGACAGCGAGACCATATCGAATTATTGAACGATATCTGAAAAATCCTGATCGAAAATTAAAGGATTGGGCATTGTTAGCATTACAGGAATGCCTCACAATGTTGGAAAGTGCCATACTGGAAGAGAGCCGAGGAATGATCTCAACCGGTTTAGGAGGAAGTGATAACAGACTCAGATATTTCCTTCTGATTTCATCAAATACTGGAGAACCATTCACAATGAATCATGAAGAGTTGATCAAAGAGGAATTTGATCTTGTCTGCCAGAAATATGATTGTCAAATAGAAACCAACAAATTTGACAAGGGCTACGCCACTTTGAAAATGTTGGTTCCCTTGGATGTAGCCGTTGGGCATGTCGTAGAGCAGGGAATCAATGGATGCAACAAGATGAGCAATTTTCTTTCTTCTACTTATTATGTGACGAATGTCAAAATACCGTCAGAGCAAGATCTTTTGCGGTTGAAAAGAGAAATCAGAGAGTAGTGCAGCTAGTTCCCTTTTGCCGTGATGCCGTTTCCGCCAACCCGTCTATAATGAAAGTCAAGCACTTTTTTTAAGTTCGGCCTCCTTTTCTTTCTTTTTCAAGAAAGATCGATACTCACTCATCTTTCTTGCATGATTTTTGCCATCCATCCACCTGAAATATTCATCCTTCTTCAGCATCTGATAAATATAAGTGAAGGTTCTTCTGGCAACAGCCACTCTTGCTTTCCCAGCTCGATTTGCTCCTCTTCGGCGGCGGTGCGTCGCCACGACCGCTCTTTTGCTTTTATAGAATTTCAGCAGATACTCGCTGGAATTGTAGATGTGCCTCAAACCTTGAAGCAACAACCTGATAGATAGTTTCCGCGAGAATCTGTTCACGCAACTTATCTTTTCTAACCTGTTCGAAGCATCGATTTTGGGAGCACTTCTGGGATAAAAACATAGCTTCTTGGAACCGTTGAATCGATCTATCTCAGCAATGTCTGCCATGATGGCAATAGCTGCAAAAACGCTCACTCCCTTGATGCTGACTAACTTGTCAATCTCATTTTCGAAAGGCTGGTCCTTCTCCAAGATCTTCTCCTTTACTCTCTTCACCTGACCTTCCAGAGAATCCAGCTGATCATAAAGAACCTCTATTTGAAAGGCGGTTGTCTCGGGCATCTTTAGGTTGAAGATCGCCTCTCTCATGTCTTTGTGAAGGATGTCGGTTTCTCCCAGATAGATCTTCCGCTTCGTAATCTGATTGTCTTCATCGATGATCGCTACAGCAAAACTGTCGTAATGCAGATCAATACCACAAAACTTTATTTCTAATCCCTCCCAGACTTTTTGTCTGGCAGAATCAAGCTACCACAACATGTATTTCTGTACAGTGTCGCTCAGGTTGTTGACATAAGTTAGCATAGACGCTAGCTTATGGTGGCGAAGAGGACAATTCGGAGGAGATATATTCCGAGTCTTATGCTTTTTTGATGGATCAGTCGTGGTACTTACTCATGGATTTCCTCATGGATTTCAAAAGAAAATGCGTAAAACCTCGAGGTTTGAAATAGAAAGGGCAGCAAGCTATAGAAAAGACTACTTGCACAGGAGGAAAAGATGAGCGATTCGCAGAAATATATTGAAAACCGAAAAAAAATGGACTCTGAGTTTGCTGAGTCCTATGACTCCGGATATGAAGAATTTAAGATCGGCGTTATCTTACGAGAAGCGAGATGTAAAAGCGGATTGACTCAGGAGGAACTTGCACGCAGGATCCGAACTACAAAAAGTGCAATATCCCGTATTGAGAACCACGCTGCGAATATCAAATTATCAACTATAAGAAAAGTTGCCAAGCCACTCGGTAAGAAGATCATAGTCGAAATCAAATGAAAGCTTTTAGATGACATTTTTCCGCCGAGGTGCCGCCCATTAGCCCACATCAAGCAGGAACGAGAGTTTTAATGTCCTTCCAATCACCTGATTTTCGCGATGCCACCCACAGATCATAATTGTTTTGTAGATTCAACCAGAGCTCGGCCGATGTGTTAAAAGCTATTGACAATCGTAGAGCCATGTCTGGAGTGATAGCCCCTCTCTCATTGATGATTTTCGACAGCGTCTTTCTCGAAATACCAAGATCATCCGCCACCTCTGTAATAGTGAGAGATAGAGGCTCGAGATAATGTCTCCTTAAAATACCCCCAGGGTGGGTCGGCTGTCTTTTTCGTATAGGCATAATGAACCCCCTAATGATAGTCCTTGTAATCTATTACGTGTGCGTTTCCATCCTGGAACTTGAAAGTAACCCTCCAATTGCCGGACACTTTTACGTTCCATACACCTTTTAATCTACCCTTCAATTGATGAAGGTTTGAGCCCGGGTAATTCATGTCCTGTATGGTTACTGCAGAATCAAGCCTATCTAGTATATCTGCGATTCTTTGTGCGTGAGCAGGTTGAATACCTCTCTTGTCCCCATCGTAGAAAAAACTTTCCAATCCCTTGTGATCGAAACTCTTAATCACATATAAAATGTAACCTTTTAGGTTACGCTTGTCAATAGATTCGGTTCTCATTGGCCAACCTCTAAAGGGCACTCGCAGCCCTTCCGTTAAGCTAACATCCATAGGCGTCTTTAAATGATTAATGAGGATCTAATCGTTCGAGTCTATCTCAACGGTTGTTCGCTGTGGACTACAAACTTCTGATTGAGTTAGTAGCACAAGATCGAGCTAATATCATAAGCTTAGCGAGGAGGTACGGCGTCATGAAAATCTTGAGTTATCGGCGACAGATAATTGCCGACCACCTCCTAACAACC
>SDBV01012604.1_pt1 | contig 10821 bp, 9 predicted proteins | sample 2277081 | NCBI WGS metagenome assembly SDBV01 (sample SAMN10402039, study PRJNA504765) | marine sediment metagenome | isolation source: marine sediment core GS10_PC15, 223 cmbsf | place: Arctic Ocean: Southern Knipovich Ridge | collected 2010
ATTTCCACTGTTTCATTTGTTCTCTCGGCCCTAAACCTATAATCAAATCTTCCTTTTTAAAAATAAATTCAGGTTTAAAACTATAAATCCATTTATCCTTTCGTTTTAAAGCAATAATGTGAAATCCTCTTTTATAACGTTTATCTTGTAATTCAACATAAGTTTTATTTTTAAAAAAAGAGTTTTCAGATATTATTTCTCTTACTACAATTTCTGATGTTTCTCTAATAGCCTTTCGGAGGATCCTATGAGGTTCAAATCCTTTAATTATAATTTCTGCTATATGAGCTGCAGCATCAGCTATTAATTCGCAAGAAAAAATAATTCTCATTATTCCAGTGAGATCTCGTGGGGTTTGTACTAATTGAGCCAAATCTAAAAGATCTTTTTCAAATGCTAAATTCAAGCCATCCATCAATTCTTCCATTTCTAAAACATCTTCAGCTACTTCTTCATTTTTGAAAAATAGTGCAGCAAACGCTAATTCAATCATAGTTTCTGAAATATCAGTTATCAAGACATAATTTCTCTGAATTTCTTCAAATTTTTCACAAATGTCTGGATTTTCAAGATCGAATATTGGTTCACTTTTTTCTATTCCAATATCAAATGAAAATGGTCCTTGGTCATTACATACTTTTTTCAAGTCTATTATTGGTTGGATTTCTCCCTTCACGATTAAAATGTCATTTGTTAGCAATTTTTCATTTTTATCAAAATACCATTTATTATTTCTTCTTATAGCTATTATATCAACTCCATGTTTGGATCTAAAATGTATATCCTTTCTAATTTGTCCTATGAAGCTGCAACCTTTAGTAACAACAATTCTAACTATAGGTTCAGGCACATAGCTAAGATCATTAAACAATTGAACAAAATAAGAGATGTCACTATTGATATATACTACTCTAGCAATATCAGATAGAGCATCAGAAATTTTATCAATTGAATAACCCATAACAACTATCGGTTCTAATTTCTTTGCTTCTTTAAATCCACCAGTATGAGTTTGTATTACCTGTAAATTTAACAAGAAAGTAAGTTCATGTATTCTTTTTTCTATTTTATAAGCCTCATCCGCAATATCTTTACTTCCAAATTTAATAGCACAATAAGCCAGATCTATCATTAAATCAATGTCTTGTTTCATTTCTCTTAAAATATCTTTAACAGATAAAGGCTTATATTCAAATTTCTTTTTTTTTTCTCGCATTAACTACACTTTTTTTTATTATTTAATTTTATATAAATATTTGGATAAACATTATCAAAACCAAGGGTGATAAAAAATCGATTAGAGATGTACAAAATGGAATTAGAAAATTATTTGGATCTTTTCCTTTTTTAAATAGATATATAGAACAAATAAATAGAAAAATAAATAGTAATAAGAACAAAATAATAACTGTCATAATAATTGTGAGAATTATTAAAATAGGATTTATAATTTTGATTTCACTTATTATAGCTATTCCATAACCAAGAACTATTAGACAAAGCACGCTTATGAAAACACTTAATAATAAACCATAAAAGTCTTTTTTTAATCTCTCTGTTTTTTGAATTTTAGGTGGAATTGTACCAATATATAAATGTGTCGTTAATCGAGATATTAAAATTATCGAAAAATCTCCTATTAATGAATTTAAAGCAGGAAGTAGTAATAGAATAATTGGAATTGCTTTTAAAACTTTAATATTTGTAGATAAAAAAGTACCAGAGATTAAACCCATAATTGATGAAAAAATAACAATAATTATTGATTCCTTGAAAATCTTTAAGAAATATTTCAATTTAAGAGACCCCCAATAAAATTATTGTAAGATAAAAGCAAATAACAGTAAAAAAATCATCAATCGCGGTCATAATTGGATTGACGACATTATTAGGATTTAAACCATAACGAAATGCTAAATAATTAAGGATAGTTGAAATTGGGATTGAAATGGATAATGTAAATAAAATTGATATCAATGGTATAGCTATAAATAATTCAAATGATATAGTATCTAGTTTAATTAAAATAAAATTTAAAAATAAACTTAAAATTCCAATAAGAATAGCAGTAATAATAGAAAGCATATAAGTAGCAAAAATATTCTCAAAACAGCTTTTTATGTTAAATTCGCCAATTAGAAAATCTCTAGAAGTTCTAGCAATAAATGGGCCACTAATATTTCCTCTTAATGAGAGTAGTGCAGGTATAATCAAAATTAAAATAGGAAAACTTTTAAATGGTAAAATTAAAAGAGAAAGAGCAATTCCTGCTAAAATTGAACCAATAATAGAAATAATTTCTGATGGGACGGTCTCTTTAATAATGTTTTCCTTCGAATCTTGAGACTCCATGTACCATCCTCCTCAGAATCCAATAAATTTAAATTGCACTTCTCAAACATCTTCTTATAATTATCAATAATAAGGTAATTCATTAAAAATTATAATTTTTTAATAAATTATAATAAATTAGACAAAATTTATGATTATATTACTTATAAGAATTTAAAGAATAAAATACGATTGGATCCTTGACTTCCAGATTTTTATCTCACTTTTTTTAAAGAATCCAATACCACCTCCACTAATAAGATACTTCCAATCAGGAGAAAGGGCAATAGAATTAATGCCAGTTTTATGTCCTTCAAGAGTTTGGATGAGTTTTCCATTATTTAATTTCCATACCTTAATAGTTTTATCCTGTGAACTACTTATTATATATTTTTCATTTGGAGAGATAACTACAGATAATACTGCCTTTCTATGTCCTTTTAAAGTTTTTACAAATTTTCCTGTTAAAAGCTTAAAAACATTAATATTTTTATCCTTTGACCCGCTTATGATAAAGACTTCCTCAGGAGACACCGCAACCGAATTTATAACTCTTTTATGAGCTTCAATTTTACGAATGAGCTCTCCAGTATTTAAATTCCATACTCTTATCAGTTTATCTGAAGAACCACTAATGATATAATTTCTCTCTGCTGATACTGCTACTGAATAAATTGGGCTGTGTACTTGTATAGTTCTAATTATTTTGAGAGAATTTAAATCCCATATTTTAATTGTTTTATCATAGGAGCCACTAATTAGATAATTCCCGTCTAGAGAAACTACTGCTGACATTATAAATCCTTCATGTCCCTTAAAAATGTGACATGTTTCCATTGTAGATAAATCCCATAATCTTAAAGTTTTATCTAATGAACCACTAATAAGATATTTATTATCAGGGGTAAATAAAACAGTTTGTATAGAGTTACAATGTCCATGTTTATGATAATAAGATTCAGGATATGGATCCCCTAAACTATTACGAGAAAATGGCTTCCCTAACTCTTTTACCAATTTTCCTGATAATAATGACCAAATTTTTATTATGTAATTGTAATTACCAGTTGCAAAGTATTTATTATCAGAAGAAATAACAATTGCATTCACATATTCATTGAAATATTCAACTTTAATAGTTTTAATATTTTCCCATAGACTCATTTTACTAAGAATAATTGATTATATCGTAAGAAATCAATATAAATATTTGAATTTTATAATAATATTATAAATCTATAAGGGGTTAATCATTAGAAAAAACTTGCTTTTGCTAAAATTAGCTGATAGCTCAAGCAATAAATGTTTTAAATACTAACGAAATCGATTTTTACACTGTAAAAAAATATTTGAAAATTAGAATTCATAATCAATATTTATAAGAAATTAAAGTAATTAGCATAATAAAAGAGAAAAACATTATTGAGTCTTTGGAGATCTATAGCAAAAAAAGAAATTCGGCTAAAAACAAGCCGATTTAGAAAGAATCGTAAAATATTTTTTATATCGATCTATTCTCTATTTTTATTTTGGGCATTTTATATAGGACCAAATTTTTTGGATGCAATTTTACCAGAAATATTAAAAATAGTCTCTGGTAATTTAGCTTCGTTTACTACGCTTTTAATTGAATATTCTTTTGCCACATTATTTTTGATGTATATAATATATCCACTTTTTATCCTCTTTAGGAAATCTCAAATTCCTTACAAAGAATTTCTAATTTCATCTCCAATTGAACCAAAAGATGTATTTTTTGGTGAATTTATTGGCCGTCTCCCTTTCTATTTTTTGATTATTTTAGGAATTGGACCATTTGCTACAACCTTGTTGGTTCAAATTTATCCTTCAATGAATATATTTCATTATTTTATATTCTATCTTAGTTTTTTAGCATTATCCATTTTTGCATCACTCCTTGGTTTAATAATAGCTAATTGGCTTGAATATAAAATTGATTTTAGTAAAAAACTAAAAAAATTAGGTAATTATCCCTTAATCGTTTTATCGATTAGTGTGATTTTATTTTTCTTTTTTATTCAATTTACCCTTGCTTTCATAAGACAGCACCCAGAATTTAAAAATTATCTATCATTTTATCCTTCTTTCTGGTATTCAAATATAATTTTATATTTTATTAATCCTGTATTTATAGAATCATATTTTTTAAACATATGGTCAAGCACTATTTTAGCAACTTTAGTTCCGTGCTTATTTTTCTATATTTCATATAAAAATGCAAATAAGTTTTATAATATAAAAGTTGGAATTGAAAAAGAACAAAACATTATTTATCAAGAAAAAAAGCTATATCAAATTATTAGAATAATTACATCTACGAAATATGAGAATTTAGTAGTTATTCAATGTAAAGAATTTTTGAGGAAAAAAAATAGCTTTATAAAATTAGTGTACATTATTGGCTTAACTACTATTTCTGGCATTTTAATAAAAATTTTCCTTGAAAGTCCAATTATAAAATTTGAGGAAACCATCTTTGGTGTTCCTTTAATCTTACAAATTATTGTTAAAAAAGAATTAATAATTATAATTTTATCTTGGATGGGAGGTTTAATATTTGGGATATTGATGGGAATGAATTCTTTTTTAGATTCAAAAGAATTATTGTATGTTTATAAAAAATCTCCTGAAGGTATAAAAACACTTATATCTTCTTATTTAATTCTAATGCTTTATTTTTTAATCTTTATTGACCTCATATTAACATTTTTTTTTTCTTTTATTTTTCAATTAGATATTCTAATTACATTAGCTTTTTTTATTACTTTTTTAATAAATAGTGAAGTTATTTTAACACAAGCCACGGGAATACAATGCATACGCCCCTTATTTGAAGAACGACGTCGAAATATATTTTTTAATAATTATTTTGTAATAGTTTTACAAATTGTATCACTACTTAGTACACTTTTTATTTTAATTCCGATTCTTCCATCTTCAATTAATCCTTCATCTGGTCTTGCACTGATTATCTTAATAAATCTTGGAATATCATTAGGAATTGCATTATTATTGTTGCCTTTAGGGATTCAAAGATTAAATAAAACTGAATAAAATTATTCAAGTTTTTTATTAATTTTAATAATTTTTTTTAAATACCTATGTAAAACATCAATCATCAAAGGTATTGGTAAAATTAATAATCCAATAGGATTAGTAAGAATATAATTTAGGAATGATGTAAGAATTCTAATAGAATCAAAAACTAATAATTGTAAGAGAAAAAATAAATAAATTGCTGCACCAAATATTATTAGAAAAGTATTTGATTTTACTGTAGTAAGAAAAATTATTATTATAAATAGAAAAAAAAAAGACTCTAATAATTCCATGTTATAACGAAATCAATTTTACTTATTTTTAAAATATCTATATAAAATAAAAAATAAAAATATTTTTAAAATTAGGTTTTTTCTTATAATATGTGTTTTTTCCTCTTAATATAGTAAATAATACCAATTGTAGAAGCAATAGTAGTTATAAGTACAATTGAAATTTCATAAGAAGGAATTTCATCTCCATCTCCATTTCCACTTTCTAACACCAATTCAAAAAGAACATCTGTACCATATATTACTTCAGCAGTCTCAAGAACTCCATTATCATTATACGTAATTGAAAATTCTAAATCATCCAAGGTTACGTTTTGCATTTCTACCCCAAATAATCCTTCTTCCTCTAGCATTTGCTCAATTACTCCTGATGGAATTGTAACACTGGCTCCATTTGCTAATGCAGTTATTATAATTCCTGAAGGAAAATCTGGTATCATTCCAGTTAGAATGTTCAATTCTGTAACGAATGATGCCCAATTTATATCTGTTGGCATAAATAATCCTGCTATTGATTGCATCCCTTCCTCATTTGTTCCTAATACTTCAAAAAGCTCTTGTGTATAGTTCGTTGGATCATATTCAACAATTATATGACCAAATTCCGCTACATCCTCGACTGTAGTTGTCTCAGGTAATATAATTGATAACATACATGAAACGTTTACATAATTTACACCAATATGAGTCATTTGATCAGTGACATCTAATATTCTTACTTTTAATTTTACCTCTTCCTGATTCCCTAATCCTGTAGTTATTCCAGGTGGTATTTCTCCGGAAATTCCTAGATCTTCAACTAAATTGAGGGCTGTATTAACATTAACTGTAATACGCCATGTAAAAGTATCTCCAGTACTAACCCCTACCCAACTAGGTGGGGCAGCATTTGAGACATTGATGGCCGATATCAAAAATAAACTGCAAAGAACACTTACACATATTAGTTTGTTTTTTTTATTCATAAAGTTATTTTCAACTCTTTTTAGCTATTTTAAGATTTCATTTATTTTTAAATTGTAATAAGTTGATCTATCTTTTACTATTTAAACTGTATCAAAAGGTAAAACAATAAATCATATAATTTTTAATTTAAAAAAAATATTTAAAACGGGTATAACTATTAATTATAGTAGTGATTCCAAATTCTAGTATTGCTTGTGAATTTTATTTCAAAATGTTTCATTCTTATATAAAATTTAAAAAATAATATTATAAACATTAACAATGAAAAATTTCACTAAATACGAATCAAGATTTAAAGCGGGAAAGATACTAGCAGAATTCCTTCGTAGAAAAAACAAAATTTTATATAATACTATTTTTGAAAATCCTAAAATTTTTTTCAGTTATGCAATTCCTAACGGAGGGATTCCTGTTGCTGAGGGTTTTTGTTCTACGCTTAATATAAATTATGATATATTAATCGTGCGAAAAATAAAAATCCCCTATAATACTGAGGCGGGATTTGGCTCTTTAACTTCAAATGGAACAATTTTTATTAATAAATTACTTTTAAATAGACTGAATTTAACTAATAAAGCAATCCAAGATTCGATTGAATTAACTAAAGAAGAGATTAGAAATAGAATAAAATTTTATAAAAAAGAGTTAAATATAGAAGATTTTTATAAATCTAATATTCAAAATAAAATGATTTTCATTTTAGATGATGGATTAGCTTCTGGTTATACCATGTTAGCAGCGATAAATATGATAAGAAAATATAAACCTAAAAAGATTATTACAGTTGTACCAACAGCTCCCTTAAGAACAATTAAAAGAATTAATAAAGAAGTTGATGATATTTTTTGTCCAAATATAAGAGAAGTAATGTGGTTTGCTGTTGCTGATGCTTATAAAAATTGGTATGACATACCTGAAAAGGAAGTCTTAGAATCATTAGATAGTTCAAAATATTATATCTTAAATAGAAAAGAATAGTTAATAAAAAGAAAGATATTTACTTTAATTTAAAGAATCTCATTAAAAAGGAAGAAATGAAAATAAGGCCATTATATTTTCTTGTAAGAAATAAAAAATTGATTTTGATATATTTCAGCTCCATAACAATTCAAATAATAATCATTTTAATTTTTCAAGTTAATAATTGGGTTTCACAACATGCCATAAATACCCCTTGGTTTATGTTTTTAATGAACACATTAGAACCCTATTCCGATTATAAATATTGGTATCAAGGATTTGCTAGACAATTTTTTTATGATGATTGGTTACCTTATTTCGATTATTCATCTAATCCTGATAGATACAAAAACTTTCTACTATATTTAATAGATATTATTCTTGGGAATCAAAAACTTTCATTCATATATCCACCTTTTTTTTTTTATAGTATAATTATACCTGCTGCTATCAACATTAATCTTGTATTTATTCCTTTATTCCTAGCAAATATTTTATTACCAATTGTCGTTTATAAATTTCTCATCAATTTTGCCAGTAAAAAAGTTGCAGAATGGGGTTTTGTCGCAACCGCTTTATCTCCTTTATCAATCTTTTATAATGGAGGTCTTTCCTTTAACACATCCTATGTAACCCTCTTTTTTATTATAGCTTTATATTTTGTTTCTAAAAAAAAGTTTACTTGGGCAATCTTTTTTTTATCTGTAGCATGTCTCTTCAAACAAACAATAATTTTCTTTTTTCCTCCTTTTTTAATTTACATAGTACTTCAATCCACTGAAAAGAAAAGTAGACGTGTATATTCTATTTATTTTAAAAACTTTCTTAAATATACAGGAATGCTAATAGGGATGTTGTTTTTAGGTTCAATACCTTGGATCATTATTACACCTAAGAATTACATACAATCATTATTGGTGGAACAGAGTATTAATTTTAATCCGGATTTTAATGCGCCCGAATATAATAATCCCGTTAACTGGTACAGTTTTTTAATTAATTTTGGTGCTCCTTATTGGTTAATATATCTTTTAGGATTTCTAACTTTTACTTTTATTGGGCTCCTGATTATAGAAATTGTCGCCATATTCCTTTTATATAATTGGGATAGAAAAAATAAGTTAGATTGGATAAAATTTTTAGATATAATAGTATATACAGCCTTTATAAGTCATCTTTTCTTTCCACGAGGAGTTTATAAATATTACTTTACTTTGCATGTGCCACTTATCATTTTATGGATTTGCTTTCATTTTAAAGAAAAATTAACTGATAATAATTCTATTCGAAAAGTTTGGTTGCTTTTATTTATATCTATTTCCTTTTTGATATTATTTTTTCCACGCCTCTATTATTTAATAATTATATGGATGCTATTTGCCTTTATAGTTAAAGTAAATTTAAACCAAAATAGAAATAAGAATGTTTTAGAGTCGACAAATTGAAAATATATTTATCTATTTAATTTTGAAACATGTATTTTTCTGAAATCAAATAATATGATAATTTAACTATTTAAGCATTATCTCACTTTTAATTAACTTCTATTAAGCCTAAATTGAGATTTTTCTTTTTGATTAAAATTGATTTAAAAAAATTAAGAAAAATAAGTGTCAATAAAATAGAAATAAATAATAAAATACTCTGGAAATTATTAATAATCAATTCAAGATTAAATAGAAAAACAATTATTGCATAAGTAATCAAACTAAAACTTAGCATTAGTATTGTTCTATGAATTTTTTCTGTATTTTTGAAAAATTTATTAAGTAAATATAGTGGAACTGTTGAAATTATTGATAAAATGATTAAAACCGGAATTATTATGATGTAAAGCTCTATGATATCTTCCAGCAAGAAAAATTCTATTACTTTATAATATAAAATTTCAACTATAATAAGGTGAAATAAATAGATCTCATATGACCCTTTTCCAGGGATCTTTAAAATATTATTTATTTTTACTTGTTTACTAAGAAAAAAGATTGAAAACACAGTTAATAGAATTGCTATAAGTGGATGATATAAAATCCTTCTAAAATCTAAAAATGTCGAATTAGTTATAGGGAAAAAGAAGTAAAAGGAAATTACAAGTATTAATAATAAAAATGCAATTATTCCAACTTTCTTCTTTTGGAAGAACTCTATCCTTTTAAAATCACTTCCAATCCAAGAACCAAATAACATTCCAAAAAAGAAGATGAAAAATCGAAGAATAAATAAGCTGTAATACCATAAATATAAATTTCTATGAAGAATTAAATCCGTAAAATCTTTAGTTAATTCAAAAATTATGTTAGCAGTAAAAAGGTAACATATGTAAAGTAAAACACCTACAATAGCAGCTAATTTAGCATTTTTTCTTATAAAATAAAAAAAAAATGGAAATAGTAAATAACAACTTAAAATTAATGTTATATACCAATGAGGAGAGGCTAATAGAAAAAAATCGGGATTAGTTGGTTGAGATTGTAATCCACTCATATGGATAATTACAGAGTTTATAGAATACACATCTCTGAAAAGATAATAATTATTAAGTAAAAAAATAAAAGTTGAAATGATTAAAAGAGGATAAATTCTTATAATTCTTCTTTTATACCATATTATCCATGAAAATTTTGTCTTATTTTCCCTAATTAGTCCAATGGTTAGTAGCATACCACTTAAGAAAATAAAAATATCAACACTACTCTCTGTTATTTCAAAAAATGTTCTAATAAGAATATTTGAATTAAATCTAAGTGACGTAATATCTCCCATATGCCAGATTATAACTCCAATAATCGTTATTGCTTGAATAGAGGTAACAACACGATAAAAACGTTCAGTATTTTTTCTTTTAATATTAAGTTGATGGTTAATTTTTACTTCATTATATTTCATAATAAATTTTGATAAGTTTGATGATTTTAAATAACTGATAATAAATTATTGATTATTTAATTTGTAAAACCTAGGATTAAAATTAATTTTTCTTATAAGACTGTTTGTTAAAAACAAAAGTAGAAATTAGAAACTCTTGTTGCTTAAAATCTTTTCTTAAATTTTTAAACTAGTAAATTATACCTAGTTTTAACTGGTATAACTGCTTGTTCTTGAATAAAATCATTATCCTCGAGATTATTTGCGACAGATTGAAATACCATTGTTATATATTAGAATCCAGCAAGCGCGAATCATACTTATGTTCTTCCCATGCCTGCAAATT
>SDBV01012605.1_pt1 | contig 10821 bp, 10 predicted proteins | sample 2277081 | NCBI WGS metagenome assembly SDBV01 (sample SAMN10402039, study PRJNA504765) | marine sediment metagenome | isolation source: marine sediment core GS10_PC15, 223 cmbsf | place: Arctic Ocean: Southern Knipovich Ridge | collected 2010
CCGCAGAAGATGGTAAAACTGCCGTTGAACTAATTAGATCCAATAACCACATTAATAATTGAAGAACTCATGCGCGATTTTTCGAATGGGTTTACAATTATCATTTTACTGACAACATGCAGCAGGCGGCCCGCGTCTCTGAATTTATAGCATTTTTCTCGCTAACGGAAAATCGAGCAGGTGCCTTGATGGAGTACGGACCAACAATTCAACTATTCACCAACCCCAAGAACAAGATCACCGAGGATTACATTACAGGTCGCTTTGGATGATTTTGTATTCGCTATCAAGTATCCAAAGGAGGAACTAACAATGACTTCAATTAATCCAAGAGAAACCCTCGATCGGGCCTTACAGGAAGTCCTGGATGAGGTTCTCGTATTGGGGAGTATGGTAGAAGAAGCAATTCAGGCTTCTGTCGAATCCCTCAAACAACGCGATTTTGAAGCAGCACAAAGAATTTACTTTGCTGACCAGAACATCAATGCCAAACACTTTGAAATCGAAGATACTTGCATTGTGCTCATCGCTACTCAACAACCCATGGCCAAAGACCTTCGCCTGTTGGCCGCAGTATTGGAGATTGTTACTGAATTAGAGCGCATCGGCGATTATGCCAAAGGAATTGCTCGGATCAATATCATTATGGGCGATGAACCGCTAGTAAAACCGCTGATCGATATCCCCCGCATGTCAGAATTAGGCTTAGATATGTTGCGCCGGGCGTTGATCGCCTTTGTCTCCAGTGATGTGGATGCCGCCAGATCAATTCCAAAAGAAGATGATTTGATTGATTCCCTTTACAATCAGGTCTACCGGGAGCTGGTCACCTATATGATCGCCGATACGTCTACAATTGATCGAGCAAACTACCTACTTTGGGTTGCCCATAATCTTGAACGCATGGCAGATCGAGTGACAAATATTTGCGAACGAACAATTTATATGGTCACTGGTGAAATGCGGGAATTGGATCGCACAGATGATGAAATGGCCAAGCTGGAGAGAACTTACAAAGATTGGAAATGACTCAATCCTCACCGCAACGCAATGTCCTATTTCTGTGCACAGGAAATTCTTGCCGCTCCCAAATGGCCGAAGCCATTGTTAATGATCAACTCTCTGGCACATGGAAAGCATTCAGTGCAGGCACAAAACCAGCTGGGTTCATTCACCCAATTGCGTTGGAGGTTCTTGAAGAGATTGGAATCACTCACCAGGGATGGTCGAAAGACGTCTCTCATTTTAATGATCAGGGATTTGATCTGGTGATGACAGTATGCGATTCAGCGGCTGAAAATTGCCCGATTTGGCTGCGTTCGAGCCGACAGGTGCACCTCTCATTCGTTGATCCAGCCTCATTCGAAGGTGATGATCAATTAATACTGACTCAATTTCGTAAAGTACGGGATGAGATCGAAGAAAAAATAACCGTTTTCTTAAACAATTATTGATACTTCCCACCCTTCGCAACCCAAAATCAGAAACTCCTTACCCCATCCGGCCAGTGATGTAGTCTTCTGTTAATTTCTTTTCCGGTACGGTAAACATGGTCTCCGTCGGAGAAAATTCAACCAATTCGCCTAACCAGAACAATCCCGTTTCTTCGGAAACACGTGCTGCCTGCTGCATATTGTGAGTCACGATAATAATCGTGTAATCTTCTTTCAAAGTCGTGATTAACTCCTCAATTTTACCAGTTGCAATTGGATCGAGTGCTGAAGCGGGCTCATCCATCAAGATCACTTCAGGCTCGACAGCCAGCACGCGCGCAATGCATAACCTTTGTTGCTGACCGAGAGATAAACCAAGTCCATCTTCATCCAAGCTATCTTTTACATCGTCCCATAAAGCCGCGTTTACCAGGCTGTTCTTAACCAATTCTTCCAACTCTCTCTTATCGCTGACTAATCCCTGGACGCGTGGTCCAAATGCAACATTATCGAAAATTGATTTTGCAAATGTGTTCGGCTTTTGAAACACCATCCCGACCCTCTTTCGCAAATCTGCCAAATCTACATTTGGTGCATAGATATCTTCACCGTCGAGCAGAATTTCACCTCCCATTCTCACCCCAGGTATTGTGTCGTTCATCCTGTTCAAGCAACGTAAAAAAGTTGATTTTCCGCAACCAGAAGGACCTATCAAAGCTGTAATTGAACGAGCTTTGATAATAATGTTAATATCTGTTAATGCTTGAAACGAACCGTAAAAGAAATTAAGGTTTTTAACCTGGAATGATAATCGTTTGTTGGACATACAAATAATTTTAATCGAATTTTCTAAATATTATTGACGAATTCCTTGATTCGAATACTGAGTGTTGCTATAATCACCTGAATGCACTCAAAAATTCAACTTGGAATTATTCTTCTATTGGTGGTATTTGCTGCCTGTTCACCGCAGCCTAATAATGAAGAGATTCCCCTCCCTGATTCAAGTGAATATCTTAATAATGTCGGCTCTGATACGATGGTCAACCTGGCCCTTGCCTGGGCAGAGCAATACCAGCAGATCAACCCATCATCCAACCTCTCCGTTTCAGGTGGTGGCTCAGGTACCGGAATCGCCTCCCTTATCAATAAAACAACAGATATTGCCAACGCATCGCGAAGAATCAAACCAGAAGAAATCGATAATGCACGAGCCAATGGCATCGAACCAACCGAGTTCATCGTCGCCAAAGATGCCATCGCGGTGATTGTTAATCCGAATAATCCAATAGATCAGCTCACTTTGCAGCAGCTTTCAGATATCTATAGTGGTAAAATCAACAATTGGACAGAGCTTGGCGGGGAAGATCGTCCAATTGTCCGTCTATCACGTGAGACCAATTCCGGAACACATGTTTACTTTCTTGAGCAAGTACTAAGATTGGGGAGTAAAGAGGATAAAACTTTATTCTCAACCGATACACTATTGCTCCCTTCCTCAGAAGTAATTGGCGTTGAAATCCGCAACAATCCGAATGCGATTGGTTATGACGGCTTGGGGTATGTCACCCCGGATATGAAAGTGATTGTGGTATCAGACGGTCTGGGTGACGAGGCAAAGTTCATCTACCCATCCGCTGAAACGGTTAATGACGGAACATATCCCATTGCCAGGGATTTATACATGTATACTGCCGGACCGCCAGCTGGATTTATCAAAACTTACATGGACTGGGTTTTTTCTCCCGAAGCACAGAAAATTGTAGCCCAACTCGGATTTGTCCCCATAACGTCCCCATAACATGTGGAAACTCAGCCTATTTTTTTACCAATAGAGGATCTCATGCGGGAGGACAATAATGCAGATTCCAAAAATTAATTTAGAATCGATTATCACCGCAATAATAAAAATCATTGGATACTCAGCGATACTTTTCGTTGGTTTGATTTTTTATTTCCTGTTAAGTGAGGGCTTACCAGCCATCATTGAGGTTCCATTATCGGAATTCTTGCAAACCCGCTGGTACCCAATTGAAGATTACTACGGTATCCTTCCTTTACTGATTGGGTCATTGGTCGTGACCACCGGTGCACTGATCATTGCGGTACCTCTTGGTTTGCTTACAGCCATTTATATTGCTGAAGTTGCCTCCCGCCAGACGAAGGAAATTCTTAAACCGCTGGTCGAGTTACTGGGTGGATTTCCTTCAGTGGTTTTGGGATTTCTTGGATTGCTGATTCTTTCACAATACCTCCGTGAATTCTTGAATTTACCGACTGGCCTTTCTGCCCTCGCCGGCTCCCTCCTACTGGCTGGAATAGCCATTCCCTCCATTGTCTCCATCTCAGAAGACGCCTTAGATACCGTACCGCAAAGTTATCGGAATGCTTCCCTGGCTCTTGGGGCAACGGAATGGCAAACCATATGGTGGGTTACCCTGCCCGCTGCAAAATCAGGGGTTTTGACCGCCATCATGTTGGGAATAGGACGAGCGATTGGGGAGACCATGGTTGTACTGATGGTTACCGGAAATGCGCCCATGATGCCAACTGGCTTGAATACCTTGATCAATCCCATACGGACGATGACAGCCACTATCGCCGCTGAGATGGGAGAAGTTGCCAATGGCAGCACCCATTACCATGTGCTTTTCTTTATTGGTATTGTCTTATTCATCATCACATTAATCGTCAATGTGACTGCCTCCACATTTGTGTTTCGCCGCAAGAAGCGCTCGGAGCGCATCCTCTCATGAAGCCCAGGACATCACCCCGACGACGAAATCTTACCCAACGATTTGGATTCATTTTCTTACGCCTGGTTGCAATAGTGACGGTTCTCCCGATCATCGCCATCCTGATTTTTATCGTGTACAAAGGAGCACCTGCTATTTCCTGGGAGTTCATCACTGGTTTTCCCAGCGACGGCATGCGCTCGGGAGGCATCTGGCCTGCGATAGTCGGAACATTTTTTCTCACTCTGTTGTGTGCCCTGATCGTCGCCCCACTTGGAATTGGCGCAGCGGTCTACCTGGCAGAATACGCCCCGGACAACCGGTGGACACAATCAATCCGCATCGCGATCATCAATCTCGCTGGTATCCCATCGGTAGTTTATGGCTTATTTGGTTTGGGTCTTTTTGTTATCTTTTTTAATTTCGGCATCAGCATCCTGGCCGGATCACTCACCTTAGCAATTATGACACTTCCTGTGATCATCACCACCACCGAGGAGGCACTACGCGCGGTTCCTCAAGCTTTTCGAGTGGTCAGCATATCCGTGGGTGCGACCCAATGGCAAACCGTTCGTCGCATTGTGTTACCACAAGCTCTCCCAGGAATCATTACTGGGGTCATCCTGGGATTAGAAAGGGCTGCTGGTGAAACAGCGCCAATATTATTCACTGCCGCGGTATTCTACCTCCCCCAGATGCCCTCGTCAGTTATGGACCCAACCATGGCATTGCCCTACCACCTATATGTTATATCCACCCAAGTGCCAGGAATGCCATCCGAGATACAATATGGAACAGCTTTAGTTCTACTGATATTTGTGCTTGGAATGAACTTGATCGCAACAGTAATCCGCTCTCGTGCCAGGGCTCGTCGCCAATGGTGATATTCCAAACCGATCAACTAAATCCGATGAAGATAAAGAATAAAATTATCACTGAACACTTACTCCTGCAATACTCCGACGGGACAGAGTCATTGAAGGATATAAGCTTGAATATACCTGAAAACTCGATATCGGTTCTATTTGGACCAGCAGGGGGTGGAAAATCGACCTATTTAAGGGTATTAAATCGGCTGAATGATTTAGCTAATGTAACCAAAGTCTCAGGAAAAGTACAGCTGTTCTCAGAATCGGGTGGTTATCTCGACATTCTCGACCCCAAGTTGGATGTGATTTCTTTACGTCGCCGGGTTGGAATGGTATTTGCCCGGCCAATAGTCCTACCGATGAGCATTCGCCAAAACTTGATTTATGGATTGGAGATCGCTGGTGAGCGCAACAGAAACCGCCTCAATGAAGCAGTGGAACGCAGCTTGAAGCAAGCTGCACTATGGGAAGAAGTGCAGAACAGGCTCGATGACCCAGCTGTGACTCTCTCCGGTGGTCAGCAGCAAAGGCTGTGCATTGCCCGCAGCCTGGCGCTGGAACCTGAAGTACTCCTGCTTGATGAACCAACCTCTGGATTAGATCCCATTTCGACAGGTAAAGTCGAGGCTTCACTGCAGGAATTAAAAAAGTCCTACACCATCATACTTGTTCCACATTCCGTCCAGCAAGCTGCCCGCACAGCTGACTATGCAGCGTTCTTTCTGCAAGGTGAGCTGATCGAATACGCTCCGGGAAAAGAGATTTTCACCAATCCGGCAGTCCAACAAACTGCAGATTACGTTGAAGGCCGGTTCGGCTAAGAATAAGGTAAATTGATTACTGCCAGAAAGAACGTGAGAAAGGATCAATGACGACAATTACTCCACGCGACAGGAGAACTGCTGGAAATGGACCGCACGGACGACGAATGGTATGCTGATGAACCGTGGAAAGCGCTTCCAGTTTTACTTGGACAGATCACAAGATTCTAGTCGGTCGATTTTATTGTGCCTCCACCAATCAGCGAGAATTTCGAAAAGATTCACCCCTATTCAATCGACACATATCATTAAATGTCGCCACCTTCAATATTCAAACGATAAACTCTGATATTATTAGCTCAAATAATAGTCAAAAGTCACTTGATACTCCTTGAATAGCTGTGTAAACTAGTAACAGTAGGAGGAGGCTTTTATGACAACTGGAAGAATTATTGCCTATATCGCCGCGGCCATTGTCCTGCTTTTCGGAGTACTCTTCATCTGGGCTGCGTTTGGGACAGAATTCAATTCCGGATGGTTAATCACTGGCTTGGTCAGTGTTGCTATTGGTTTCGGTTTGATCTGGTTTGCTAGCAGGCTTAAGCCAGAAACCCAAATTGAACAAAATGTTACTCTTAACATTGATCTTCCTGCCAATGTGGAATTGGACAGTTTTAAATGCCAGTCCTGCGGAGGGGTGCTGTCTCCAGAGAATGTTGAGATGGTCGCAGGTGCCCCGGTAGTCTCCTGTCCCTACTGCGGGACGACTTACCAACTCACAGAAGATCCAAAATGGTAATTGTTGTTTGATGAATTCTCATGTTTCAATCGGTTGAGGTAAATATGCGCAAGGTAAACCGTGTAATCATTCCTACCGCCTTAGTTGTTTTGGTTGTTTGTACTCTGCTCTTACCAGCTGCAGCGTTTGCACAAACCTACTCTTTCAGCCTGCCACAGCAATTCATTGATGTCTATTGGAACGAAGATGGCACCAGCTCGATTGACTACGTTTTCATTTTCGTCAATGATCCCTCAGGACCGACGATCGAATTTGTGGATGTTGGCGTGCCAAACAGCAATTACGATATGAACAGTGTTGTCGCCTATGCCAATGGAATCGAATTGGACGATATTGAATCGTCTCCATATGTCCAACCAGGAGTCGCCGTAGGCCTGGGTGCCAATTCAATCCCTCCAGGTCAAACGGGTGAAGTTAGAGTATTCATTGGCCGAGTTCGCGATGTCCTCTATCCCGATGACATCGATGAAAATTATGCCAGCGCAGTTTTCATACCAAATTATTTTGAAGGCGGATCAATTTCCGGATCAACAGAGACTGTCTTGACCTACCATTTACCGCCAGGTGTGCAACCAGAAGAACCTCGCTGGCACGAAGCGCCACCAGGTTTTTCTGCTGAACCAGAAGGCGGCATAGACGACCAGGGACGCCTGACCTACACCTGGCGCAGCCCATCATCTGATGGGACGAGGAAGTACCAGTTTGGCGCTTCATTCCCTCGGCAGTATATCCAAGAAAGCGCTATCGTTACCGATTCTGCATCAACTGGCGCAGGCAGCACTTCTGTCATCGCCAATTTCCTGGGTTCCCTGAGTGCCATTATCTTCCCATTGATCTGCTTTGGCGGTATCGCCGGTTTGATCATCTGGGGTGTCACCTCAAACCGCAGGCGGAAACTTAAATACCTCCCTCCAAAAATTTCCATCGAAGGTCATGGGATTAAACGCGGTCTGACTGCTGTTGAAGCAGGCATTTTGATGGAACAGCCGATGGATAAAATCATGACCATGATTTTATTCGGCGTGCTCAAGAAAAATGCAGCCCAGGTTATCTCCCGTGATCCACTCGAAATTGAGATGGAAGACCCGCTTCCAGAAAATCTACGAAAATATGAGAAGGATTTCCTGCTGGCTTTTCAAAAGACATCGAAAAGAAACCGCAGGAAAGCTCTTCAGAAGATGATGGTGGAGCTGGTAAAAACTGTCGGTAAGAAAATGAAGGGCTTCAGTCGCAAAGAAACCGTGGCCTACTATAAGGATATCACCCGGCGTGCTTGGGAGCAGGTTGAAGCTGCTGACACACCTGAAGTCAAGAGCGAGAAATACGATCAACACATGGAATGGACAATGCTCGATAGGGATTATGATGACCGCACTCGAGATGTCTTCCGGACGGGTCCAGTCTTTATCCCGATATGGTGGCCGCGATACGATCCAGGTTATGGTCGTGCTGCGACAGGAACAGCCAGACCTTCTGTACCTGCAACTGGTCGTTCAGGTCCCTCCATGCCTACTCTTCCAGGCTCTGCATTCGCCGGTTCAGTGGTCACTGGAGTACAAAGTTTTTCAAGCAGTGTAGTTGGCAGTATTTCAGATTTCACCAGCAGCATCACCAACATTACCAACCCACCACCCAAACCACCGGCTTCAAGCTACAGCCGTAGTGGCGGCAGTGGCGGCGGTTGCGCCTGTGCCTGTGCCTGTGCTGGATGCGCATGCGCATGCGCTGGCGGAGGTCGTTAAATATCTTATTGGTTTTAGATTAAACAGGATTGAGGTAAATGGGTTCCAATCTCTGGCAAAGACTTTTCCCAAATAATAGTTATAACTCAGAACAAACTGACCGCACGTCCAAAACAGATCTCCCTTCCCAGGGTATCTACCACTTTGAATATCGTGATAATGGTGAACGCAGCCGCATCCACTTGCGTATTGATGGCGAGCCTTCTTCAGGTCAGGGGCACGGAATGCTTCTGGTTAATGCCAATCGTGTTGTCCATCTTAACCCTACGGCAACATTAATGGCTTATCTTCAATTGAGTGGCAAACCTGATCAGGAGGTAATTCGCATATTAAAGCGCCTTTATCAGGTATCAAGTGCTCAAGCCATTGATGACTACACGCAATTTCGCGAGAATTTCTTGCAGCTCATCCGGCCAGATGGCGCCTGTCCGGTATGCGACTTAGATATCGATATTCAAGCCCCATTCACCATAACTCCAACCGCTCCATATCGCATGGACTTGGCAGTCACTTATCGCTGCAATAATGACTGCCCTCACTGCTATAACGCCCGCCCGCGTGATTTTACAGAGATTTCAACTTCCCAATGGATTCAAATAATTGACAATTTATGGGACATTGGTATTCCCCACATAGTTTTCACCGGAGGTGAACCGACCCTGCGATCCGATCTCCCTGAATTAATCTCTTATGCTGAATCCAAAGGCCAGATCACAGGCCTGAACACTAACGCCAGACGGTTGGGCGATGACCACTTCCTTACTCAGTTAATCGACGCGGGTCTGGATCATGTGCAGATCACAGTCGAATCTCATGATGCAGCCATCCACGACGAGATGGTCCATGCCAAGGGAGCCTGGAAGCAGACTATAGCTGGCCTGCGCAAAGCGCTGGATACCCCTCTTTATGTGATGACCAATACCACCATGCTCCGCCAAAACAGTCCATTCCTTGCTGAAACACTGGATTTCCTGGCAGAAGTAGGGGTACCCACGATAGGCCTCAATGCTTTGATATATTCAGGTCATGGTTTGGAAGTTGGCACTGGTTTAGCAGAACGGGAACTGCCACCACTACTCGATCTGGCGCGTCAAAAAACTGATCACTACAGACAGCGGTTAATCTGGTACACCCCCACTCAATACTGTCATTTCGATCCCATGCAGCTCGAACTTGGTGTCAAGGGGTGCACAGCAGCACTGTATAATATGTGTGTTGAACCTGATGGATCGGTGATCCCCTGCCAATCCTACTACGAACCAATCGGAAATATGCTCACAGATCCTTGGAGCAGCATTTGGCACCATAGCCTCGCTAAATCCCTGCGCCAGAGAAGTTATATACCAGACAAATGCACAGGCTGCTCTCTGCTAGCTGAATGTGGTGGCGGATGTCCATTAGCACTCGAAGCTCAGGCTGATGGTTTGATCACCCTGGATAGTATTTCATTACCGAAACCAAGTCCGCCAATTCTATGAACTTACGGATTATCGAAGTTCCATCCAAAACTCCTCAAACCTTGATCGGTCCTTTAGAATTGCAGCGATGATCAGACTTCTGGAATTAACTCATTCTGGTGATGACCAAATTTCTCTCATCGCCATGCATTATTGCAAATCAGTGATCGATATTTTATTAATCACAAATGGAGGCAGTATTCGATGACCAGCATCCGAGAATCAATCCGCCAGCGATTCACCCCAATCACTCCAATTGAGGCTGGCATTTACCATTATCAGGCACCCCAAGATGACCCCCGCAATTACCGCCTTCACCTGCGCATTGAGAAGAATGGCGAAGGGGTGATGATAGTCAATGCTTCTACTGTGCTTCATCTAAACCAGACTGCAGCGGAATACGCTTTTTATCTTGTCCAGGGTATGTCAGAAGAAGATGCTGGGAATGCGGTTGCCTCTCGATACCGGGTATCTTTTAAACAGGCTCTCCAGGATTATTCAGACTTCCTTGAGCAGATTGACACCCTGGTAACAATTCCAGACATAGATCCGGTGGCATATTTGGGTTTTAATCGCACTCGCCCCTACAGCGGAGAAATAACTGCCCCTTATCGCTTGGACTGCGCTCTCACCTACCAGCTGCCTCCAGGTATCGATCCGCAATTTGCCCCTCATACTAGGGCCAGTCAGGATCTCTCCACACAGGAATGGGTCACCATCCTGGATAAAGCTTGGGCTGCTGGCATTCCACATGTTATTTTCACCGGCGGGGAGCCAACCCTACGTGATGATTTGCTCGAACTGATTCTGTATGCCGAGAAGATCGGTCTGGTTTCCGGGCTTCTTACGGATGGCATTCGCTTCACTGAGAGTGGCTATTTTGATTCTCTGCTCCAAACTGGTTTAGACCATATGCTATATCTTCTCCAACCTGACCAGGATGGAATTTGGGATAGCATTCAAGAAGCTGCCCAATCCGATATTTTCACCACTATTCATCTTACGATTACTCCACAAGACCAGCC
>SDBV01012606.1_pt1 | contig 10820 bp, 10 predicted proteins | sample 2277081 | NCBI WGS metagenome assembly SDBV01 (sample SAMN10402039, study PRJNA504765) | marine sediment metagenome | isolation source: marine sediment core GS10_PC15, 223 cmbsf | place: Arctic Ocean: Southern Knipovich Ridge | collected 2010
ATTCCATACAGACCCCTTGCCATTCAATCATGAGGCCATTGGTCTTCCACCCTACCATATTGTGCACAGCATATTTGGTATTATTTTGCTTGCCATCGCCATATATTTATGGCGAAAGAATAGAAATACTTAAATTCAGACCTAGGAGCTTTCTTTGTATGATTTTCGCCAAAAATCAATAACATGCAAACACGCTTTTATAGTAAGAAGGTCATATAGGATAGTATAGTATTGATCTTCCTTTAGATAATCACGAATTTAGTTTCAGTAACGTTTATATATTTCTACCATTGCAAGGGTACCTAGTTTGCAGTATTCTTCCAGGTTATTAAGGATTTTATCTTTTTCTCCTCTGTGTTTGCTTTCGATTTTATCACAGAACAGGCGGTTCGAATCCTTATTCGTCTCTCAGGCACAAGATTTTGCAAAAAAGAGAAAAATTACGGTCCGAATTAGAGAGGGTGTAAAGTAAGATATTTACAAGACCTAACGAGAAAATATAGGCACTCCGATCGCATGGGGGGCCCTAGCTGGTGACCCACGGAGCTTCTTGTTCAGATTCAAAGAGTTTGTGGAGCAGTTTAAACTATCTGGTCAGTATGAGATTCAACCTTTGCTAAGTAAGTATTCTTATCTCTAAGTCAGAAATTAAATCAACCTTATTACTTCCCTGCTATTGAGTAACCACCGTCAACAGTTATAATCTGTCCAGTAATTGATCGTGCTCTGTCACTTGCAAGGAAAAGGATTGTCTCAGCTACATCTTTCATTGGAGTCATTCGTTTCATTGGAGTATTCTCTACAAACTCATCGATCAAGTCCTTTGGCCAATTTTTTGAACCTTCAGTACTAACAGGCCCAGGAGATACGGAGTTCACAGTTATATTTTTTGGTGCCAAATCCTTCGCCAAGGTTTGAGTGAAATTTATGAGTCCTGCTTTGGCTGCAGCATATGGAATACCACCAGGCCTACCCATATTTTGACCTCTTACTGAAGATATATTAATTATTTGACCGTATTTTCTTTTCAACATATACGGAACAACCGCTTTGCAAAAATATGCAGGCCCAAGCAAGTTCACATTTACATCATTTAGCCAATCTTCTTTGGTTAATTCTAGAAACGACTTGCTGGTAAGTGTACCCGCACAATTTATTAAGACATCTATTTTCCTAACTTTTTTAATAATTTTAGTAACCGATTCTTTGACAGTCTCCTCATCTGAAACGTCACCTGTTATGTAGTCGAAATCTAAGTCTTTACCTAATTTCCTTAATCTATCACTTTCTGTCCTTCCGTGAAGGATTACTTTCGCACCATACTCCTTTGCAAGTTTTGCAGTTGAAGCACCTATACCACAGGAAGACCCTGTTACTAAAACTATTTTCCCTTCAAGCATATTTTTCATAATTTTAATTCCTGTCTAGAGTCATCTGGAAAATTGACTTCGTCAAAAAGTACAATACTGCTGGGTGATACTTTGTAGAGTAGATGGTCTGTTTTCTTCTCAATTATTTCTTTAGGCGATAAAATAAATTTGGTGACTCTAGGAAATCTTGTAGCAAGAAGTAGGTAGCCTTTGATTACCTCTTTCCCTTTCACCTCATGGCAAACTCCTTCAAACTGCAAACCTCTTGTCTTATCACCTAAAGTTTTGTGTGGCTTAACAATCGCACCTGCAACATGAGGATTCTTTGCCACTTCTAGTGAGTGACGGCGGTTATGACGGGAAATAAAGTAAAGATTGAAATTGTTGTCAGATGCAAACCAAACAGTAGCAACCCATGGTTTATTACCCTTGGTTGTGGCTATCTGCATTAACTTAGCTTCCTTTAGATAGGCCTTTATTAATTTCTGTAAATCCATTAGGAGGATTTTACCACTAAGGCAACAGAATATCCATTTAGAAGGTATCGCACAATGTTCAGTAGTCGACGTGGTTTTGAGGCTAATTGGTGACCCTGGTGCACTTTCTTTTGAACCACTTTTGGAATGGATCACCACCTTGATGGCAGCATACGATGAAAGTGAAACAGAAGAAGTTTAGAAAGGTAATATTTTGGAAGTTTTGACTTTTTGTGTTTAAGATCACAGAAGAAAAATAGCAGGCTGTATAGTATATTTAAATAAAGGAGGCTTTAAATGGCTCATGGTGCACATTGTGATTGTATGGCATGCAAAATGGGAAAAGGTGCCGGGATGATAAAAAAGCATGCGGACGGTTGCGATTGTCAAAAGGATGTAAATAGTAAAAAAGAAGATAACAGTGAAGGAAGCTAACCCACGAAGCTTCTTTAGTTCGAAGAGCGCAAGACTAGACAGAGGATTATTCAGATTCAAAGAGTTTGTGATCCAGTTTAAATTGTCGGGTCAGTATGAGATTCAGCCTTTGTTGAACAATTATTATTACTTATAAACACCGTAGTTTATTAGTATCTTAACTTAATTGATTAATCACTGATAAATAAACTATGAAGGGGGATAAAAAGTAAAGTACATAAACCGATGATCATAGAAAGAATAACTAAAATAGAACGCTCTTTGTATTTGCTAACCGCTAATAACCCGGTGATTAAAGCAATGATGCTTGCTGGGAATGAAACAGCTACTGTCACATCCCACCAGTGATCGTCAAAAGAAAGTATTTTAAGTATCAAAACAAGCACACAAGAAGTAGCAATTGCTATCAAGAAAAAGCCGTTCAATCCTACCGACCATTTACCAAGTGTAGTTTTTGGCATCTTAAATCGATCCTCTAAGATTATTCTATTATCACAAAACGATCAAAGTCAATATCTAGGTAAAGGAGGAGACTAGGGCTTAAACTTCTAGCAATTATTGGTGAACCAAACGAATTTGGCTTGGAACTCTTTACTGCAGGTTATGAGTGACTATCGCTTCGTTTCTACACTATCTTCTTTTGAGGCTAAACTCCTACCTTAAAGTAATTACCAAGGCTTATTGGAATAAGGAGATCTACTATCTTCTTGCTTGCCAAGTTTGATAGGCTCCTAATTTTTTGGGGTTAAAGAAAACTACGGAAGTTGTATGCTTTTGGTCGTGCTTGTCCCCACCTTCATTATAAATCAAACCGTCATAACCTTTATGTAGCATAAACCTTGTAAACAATGTTGCAGCGTGATCTGTATCATTACCCCTGCCATACTCTGAACGATCCAAAAGAGATCTCAAATTTAGTGAATTTCCACTAGCCACCCTTTCTTTTAAAAGCGTCAAATAGTTTGAAGTGGTACTGTGCTTAATAGCAAGTCGTGATTGTTCACTTATAGGCTTCCCCTCAAGATCTGGTACTCCTGTAGGAAATTCAGATTTAAAATAGTCTTGATAAAAGGAAAGCCATTCTTGAGCGAATTCTGCAGTCACTGGAGCATTAATTCTTGGGCTGGTACTAGCACGCATGTCAAGCATTTTTGCTTGAAACGGGAGTAAACGCTGCAAGTTCGCTTCAGAGCCAGATTGTTGCCGTGCTTCTGAGTAAATCTCAGCATTTCTAACCTCTGGTGTTGTATAAAAACCGTTACCTACGGTATTACTTCCAAGTTGTGATTCTAAGAAAATACTCGTGTAATCAACTGAATCGTCAAAGTCAACATCAGCTTTCTTTGAGCCGTGATATAAGAGTTCAGGTGATTGATTAAATTCTTCTTCAGTCAAAAATCTTGGATCAATTTTACCCAACACAACTTCTCCAAGAGGCTCCAATTCACTAAACTTTAGCTTTTCCTCAGCAAAGGCAGAGTCAGCAGGTTGTCTGAAGTAATCTTTTTCGTTCTTGGACTCTAGATTTGTTTTTGCCTTAGCAGCATCAAAATCTATAGCCTCTTTAGAAAAACCCATTTCTTCTGGAGTTGGAGTTTCAGATTCTGCAGTCACTATTTAATTTTATCATAAAAAGTTTATATTAGTATATTACTTGCTATAACAGCAATAATACTGGTGACCCTGGTGCACTTTCTTTTGAACCACTTTTGGAATGGATCACCATATTGATGGCAGCCTATGATGAAAGTGAAGCGGAAGAAGTTTAGAAGTAACTACCTAGGGGGATTAGAATCTTAAGGGTTAGTATAATTTCTTTGATTTTGCTACTTTAAGTATTGCAACAACACTAGCAGTGTGAGTAATTTCACCTTTACTAACCATTGTCAGTACTTTTTCAAACAGAACTTTTTCGAGTTGGATTAAAGCCTTTTCTGAGTCCTCGGCCTCGCCTTTCTCAAGGTCTTCTGCTAAAAACATGTGATTAGGGGCTCTTAGAACCACAGTTAAAGGGTTGATAACCCCTAAGTCAGTCCATTTTTTAGCGGTTAACCCAGTTTCCTTCTTTAGTTCCCTCTTGGCTGCATCAATTGGAGTTTCTCCATCATCGATAGCACCGCTGGGTAGTTCATAAGTTGTTGCATCTTGAGCATAATGGTACTCTTTGGCGAGGTAAATTTCGTTTTCATTGTTTAAAGCAGCAACAGTAGAACCAGAGTTTCCTTCTACGATTCCAAAAACTCCTTTAGTTCCATTCGGCCTAACTACCTTATCCTCGTGAACTTCAATCCATCTATTCTTATAAACTCTTTTTTTGCTCGTTACTTCAAAAGGCCCACGTTTCATTATTTATATATTACTCCAAATCCGCTGGAATTAAAACGTCGTACAATGGACGGTGGGCGACGTGATTTTGTGGCTAAATAGTAATTGTGGGAATTACTTTAGTTGTATAATTGATTAAAAAGCTTGATGTACTCGCTTCCAACGAAAGCAGATTGAAATATAAACTCATTTGGTACGGATTGACCACTATCTATTCTACAAAAACCTGAGAAAAGCAGGCGATAAAATTTTTCTTAGATACTACACCGTCAGACTCATCAATCAAACGGTTGGGGTATTGCGGACGTCGCGACCCTTACCCGGACCTATCTTTTTTTCCTAATTCCTCAGCCATCGCGATAGCTTCATCTTTTCCATTAATTTTACCATTAAGAAAAGCTTCTTGAACTTCTCGAATAATAGCACCAAATATTTTTCCTGGCGTCATTCCAAGAGCAATGAGATCTTTCCCTCCAATAATTAGTTCTTGTGGTTCTTCTCGTACACCAATTTCTTGCGCAAGTCTTACCAAATTTGTAACTTTATCCAAATTTTTTGGTACTCCAGTTCGCCCTCGGTAGTCTGTTTCTATAATCCAAGCAAGCTCTTGAATGTTAGCAGGTTCTATTTTGGTTGAAAGTCTTCTGACAGCACTTTCCGTAGGATTGGGATTGTGAGCTAGATACATATGGGTTTCTACCAATTTCATCACACGATCGTTTACATTTGCACCAAACCCCATTTTAGATAAAAATTTCTTAGTTGGTTCTACCCCAGCCTTATCGTGACCATAAGAGGTAATACGCTCTTCACCACGTACTACCTTTGTTTCCGTTGTTGATGGCTTACCCAAATCATGAAGTAGTGCACTGAGTTTGATTACAAGAGCGTCATCTCCTTCCAGATCTTCTCGCTCGACAATATCACTTGCCACATCTACACTCATTAAAGTGTGTGTCCAGACATCACCTTCCGGGTGCCAGGCTGGCTCCTGTTGAACTCCGAAAAGTGCTTCAAGTTCTGGGTGGAGCTTTTCTAAAATATTCAAATCCTTTGCTACCTCAATACCAATGGATGGTTTTGTGCTTTTCAATAAAAGTTTTCGCCACTCCTCGCCAATTCTTTCAAGTGGTAGTTCATCCAAGGGAAGAGTGCGAGCGATTTCTGCTGTTTTCTCATCCACTTTAAATCCAAATCGGGCCGTAAATTGCGCGAGACGAAGCGTTCGGAGAGGATCTTCACCAAATGCTTCAGGATCTGTTGCCCGCAGGATGCCGGCTTTAAGATCCGCCACACCGTTCCACGGGTCTACGATCTCATCCGTTAGAGGATCTAGTGCAAGTGAGTTGATAGTCAGATCTCTTCTTTTTGCAGCTTCTTTTAAGGATAAACTTGGCTCTGTTGAAACCTCAAATCCTCTGTGACCCGAAGAAACTTTTGAATCCTTCCTTGGTAGGGATATATCTACTTGACCAAGCTTTATTACTCCAAAGGATTCTCCAACGAGTTTGAGTTCTCCATAATCAGAAAAATCACTCTCGAGCATATTTTTCAATTTCTCAAAGCTCACGTCGTAAACTTCGATATCAATATCCTTTGATTCCACGGTGGCTCCTTCACGGCGCATTGCCTCGTCTCTAGCGTATCCTCCAACGATTAAAGCCTTTCCACCTGATTCCTTTATTTTAGACGCTAATTCCTTGGCAAATTCAAGTTCTTTCATTTCCTCCTCTTTTGGTAGGGGGGCTTCGGCTAGAGAATAAGCAGCTGTCTCTGTATCCTCGCCGGGAATTTCCTGAGGAGTGTGTGATTCACCATCAAGCATATAGTTTCATTATCTCTATAAAGGAGGTTTAAGTCAAAAAGGAAGCTAGTTGGTGACCCTAACGACTCTGACTTCGAACACCTTGATCCAGCTTCTCAATGACTGGCAAGAACAGAATCTTCTACAGCCGATTGAGCCTAAATCTTCGTTTGGTACTAACTACCTAAGGGGATTAGAATCTTAGGCTTTGCCTTAGAATGCGAGAAGAGCACCTCGAAAGATGCCCTTGCTCTACGCTCCTCCTTCTTCTTGAACACTTTTCTCTTATCCTTTCTCTACTGATCTGCTTCCTCTAATCTTGCTGCAAGCTTGCCTTAAGGCGATTAGAAGGACTTCGACGGATATCCTTCCAGCACGACTCTCCTTTCGGAAAAGGATGATAGCTATAGCTGCGTAAATAGCAAACACATCGAATGCGAAAGCAGCACCTAGCACGAATCTCTCCTGCATCTCCCCAAGCAATCCCAAATGCGATAAGAAGCTCGTCAGGAAGAATACAGCAAACACCAACGCCACAGCAACAGCAAGCACCAAGAGATCACCGAGGGTGCCTTGGACGAGCCGTCTCAATTCAATCTTCATCTCTCTACCTCCTCGTTCAAGATTATTGCCTAGGATTGATTTGCTCTTTCAAACAATAATTATACTACTAACAATCAAATGTTTTTTATGTCTACAATGACTGGTGGGCGACGTGTTTTTGAGGCTAATTGGTGACCTTAACGACTCTGACTTCGAACACCATCTTTCAGGTTCTCAACGATTGGCAAAGTCAGAATCTTCTGGAATCAGTTGAACCTAAACCTTCGCTTGGAGTTAACTACCTAAGGGGATTAGAATTTTAAACTAGTCGAGGAATTTGAAAGTTGAAAGAAGTTGGTCAAAAACTTCGGAATTCTTCTTGACATAACTTTTATCTGGCGAAAGTATATCTACTTTCCAAATCAAACTTCCTTTATTAACTAGCACATTATCTCGGAAGTAGTATTCAGTACCAGCGTCAGAGGTTGGTTCAGAAGTGTAGCGAACCGCAGAGTAACTATCAAGTTGAAAACTCTTTGTTTTAACTAAATAAAATTTGTCTTTCTCCACTTGATTATTTAGTGATTGAGACGAAATAAATTCATAAAGTTTCGAATTTTCACTTCCGCTAGTCGTAGATTTTTTAGAAGCGAAGACTTCAAGTAAAACCCACTTGTTTGGCAAATCGCTCGGATAATTTTTGATATCGGCTGGGTTGTAGTTTGAGATAGAAACTGAGAAGTTACCTTCGTTATTAACCTCTGGCTCCACATTTATAAACCAACTCTTTGGGTATTTAAATGAGATTTTAGGGTTCTCATACGTGAAGGTTTTCCAATCCACTGTTTCATCTTTTTCCGCTGAAGGTGTAGATTTCTTTGCTGATTCTGTTGAGGTCTTTGTGGTTACCTTGGGTACTGGGCCTGTTAAATCTGAATTATCAGAGGTCTTGTTTACTACCATAAACCAATATATCCCAGATACTACCGCTACTACACCAACAATGAATACAACAGTAAGAATAACCTTTTTCCAATTGTGAGGTTTTGGAGTCGTTGTAACTTGAGGTTGTGGTTGAACAGGTACCTCGTCCATTTGTTTAATTATCTAATGTTAGTTTAAGTAAGTCAACTGAGGCTAATTGGTGACCCACGGAGCTTCTTGTTCAGATTCAAAGAGTTTGTTACACAGTTTAAACTTTCTGGTCAATACGAGATTCAGCCTTTGTTGAAAAAGTATTCCTATCTATAACTATCTGTATTTCTGTAGAAGCTCACTAAGTTTATCTACGAGAGGAGTTCTCCATTCTTCCTCAAGTTGAGTTCTTATCAGTTCTACAAATTCTTTGTCCACATCGCTTAATGGCTTACTTTCCAGTTCCCTTACTCTGGATAATATTTCATAATCTTCTTGTCTTGAAAGAATGTATTTTTCCTCATCTTCATCAGAAATATCAAGTTTATTTCTTATTTGCTTTTTTCTTTCCTTCCAAATCTCTTGATACTCACCATCACTTTTTAAGGCTTTCCTCAAAGCTTCACCAGTTAAACCCTGTGTCAAGTAATAATCTTCAATTTGTTGTAATGATTTAGCCATATATTTTTATCTTACACCAAAAATCTAATAGTCCCAGAACAAAGATATGGTTTTCTGTCTTTCTTCTTTGTAATGTTCGCAAAGATCTTCCTTATAGTTATTTAGGAAAGAAAAAATAGCCTCTCTCTTACTTCTTTCATTTGGAAGCTTAACTATTAGCTCGTCAGCATAGAATTCCAAACCTTGTGGGTCATTTTCTCCCATCTTTGAAATATTCCATATTGTGACTTTAGGAACCTCGAATTCATAGAGCTTATTCACAAATTCTAAGGCTTCTTTCTTTTTGGAAAATACATGTGAAGCAAAAGAGCCTTCCCTATTTTTACTAATCCAATCCTTTGCTTCTACAGGATCGGAAAATTCTTCTTCTGTTTTTCGTACCCTTTCCAAATCAGCTTCTACTTTGCCTGGTGTTTGTTTGTCAATTTTAACTTCTCCCAAACACATAAGATGATAGGCTTCAGCGGGGTAGCCCTTGTCTTGATAGAAACTAAAGTAATGAAGTGGGGGTTTATAAGAAATTACAAAAATACCAGACCCCTTAGATGTAGTTACTTTGTAAACAGCGTCATTTCTCACCATTAGTGGCTGTGCATTCTGGTTAGTTAGTGTTGAGCTTAAAATCTTCTCCCATGAATCGTCGTCAATGGTAAATTTTTGCTGGTAGGCTAGTATTGTAAGATTTCTTTTAGCAGAGAAAAATAATTCAGCTGGATCAGGAGGCGGTACCTTTTCCACATCTTTATTGGCTAGCTCTTTCTCTACAACAGTATACCCCAGCCAAAGGGTTTTTAACTCTTTTTCGTTTAAATTAAGACCAGGGAATTTTTCTTTTGCAAATTGTTCTGCATTCATTTACTTTGTATCTTACACCAAAAATGTTAGAATGGCAGCTTTTAAATGAATTGGGACGGTTCGAATCCATATTCCTCTCTCAGGCATGAAATTTTACAAAAAGGGGAAAAATTACGGTCCGAATTGGAAAAGGTATGAAGTAGGGTATTTACAAGACCTAACAAGAAAATATAGGCACTCCGGTCGCATGGGGGTGCCCTAGCTGGTGAAGCATATGAGTCACGAACACTTCAATCTCTATAGTCGTGTCTCATCTTGAGGCTAAATGAGACAAGTGAGACAGTATAAAGGGGTGCTCAAATTTACAATAAAGACCTATAGTTGATATTCTCCTTATTTTGTGCTATAATTCCACCTACAACTGAATATAGCGGCAAGCGCTTCGAGAGAAGCTTTCAAGAAAGGAGCGGTTTCATGAAGGGGATTCCATATAGCGTCCACATAAGACTAGGTGCTTGTTACCTACTCCTCGGACTTCTCGTGGTGGTCTTGTCAGTATTGGGATTGTCAGGCGTAGAGGTGCTGGGTCCTAAGGCTGGGCAGGGAACGTATGTCGCCGAGCTCGTCATAGGCTCTGCGATCATTGTTAACGCCGTGGGTCTGGTTACCGTCACTGTTTGGGCTCTCTGGAGTGACTGGCTAAGGAGGCTAAGGGATTACGCCTGGTTCCTCATCGGCTTTGCGGTAATCGTATGGGCCGTGGTCGCCAATGGTGTTCTGTCTCTCCAGCGTGAGCAGGGGAAAGGAGCATAGGTCAACAAAGAAAGTGAGGCGGGGATGCACACAGTTGCAACTTCGCCTCACCTGGTCTCTTAAGCCAGTCGAGAATTGGCTGGGTTGAGAGACCAGGGGCTTTTCCATTTCTACAGTTGTATTTTCTCTCCTCCAGTATTTATAAACTCAACCTTCATCTTTTCTTTCTTTGGATATTTCTTTTTTATTATATTAGAGACATAAGTAATAATATTGTTATCCAAGTAAACTCGCATTATTGGATTTGGACCAAGGTTTATCATTGTTTTGGATTTTATCACAAAATAGGCGGTTCGAATCCATACTCCTCTCTCAGGCACGAAAATTTGCAAAATATGGAAAAATTACGGTCCGAATTGGAAGGGGTATAAAATAGGGTATTTACAAGACCTAACAAGAAAATATAAGCACTCCGATCGCATAGGGGTGCCCTAGCTGGTGACCCACGAAGCTTCTTGTTCAGATTCAAGGAGTTTGTTACACAATTTAAATTATCTGGTCAATACGAGCTGCAGCCTCTGTTGGAGAAGTATCATTACCTTTAGTTTATATCATCAGTAAAATAGATACCGCAAGTGTACCTATCAGTAATAATCCTTGTCCTAAGGTAAATGCTTGAATCTACAAAGGTGTGTGGGAAGAATCTCTCTAACTTTTCCAAAT
>SDBV01012607.1_pt1 | contig 10820 bp, 6 predicted proteins | sample 2277081 | NCBI WGS metagenome assembly SDBV01 (sample SAMN10402039, study PRJNA504765) | marine sediment metagenome | isolation source: marine sediment core GS10_PC15, 223 cmbsf | place: Arctic Ocean: Southern Knipovich Ridge | collected 2010
TGAACCAATAACGGTTGACCAGTCCGACCCAAATTGAAATTGAGCGCTTGTAACTGGGTACTCATTGAAAAGCCAGAACGTTTTTTCATCGCAGGGATCAATGGCAAGCCCAGAATAGTCACCATAGCGATTTCTTCCTTGGGCAACGAGTTGATAATACAGGTCACCGCCAATGACCCTTTGTAGAGGGAAACGTACCGTTCCTTCTGGATCACATGCATGACGACCAGTATACGCAACTTCAGGATACTGCTGGGGGCCAACAAGGGTGAATTGAATAGCCATATTATCATGCTTGTCAACGTTAATTGATGGATAGACTTGGCTTGTTGTGTCACCAGTGTCAATAGTACCAAACTGTTTCAGGCTTGCCTGAAGATTTGAACCGGAAATTCGAGCATCAAGTTCATACCAACGGGTTATGATCCGTGTGGTTCCTGCCGCAAAAATACTATGAGATGTCCAGATTGAGTTCTTACTTATTACCCCGTTGTTAAAGCCGCCCGGGAAAAAGACCTCAAGGGGAACAAGACCGCCTGGGTTAATAATCGGAGGACGTTGCGTAACAGCAAATTGAGGTCCTGCTCCAGTAAATGGAGAAATAGGCACATCAACAAAGACACGATTTATATTAGCTAATGGAGTAGGATAGGCATGAACACGTATCGTATCGCCAGCAAAAAAGCCTTGAGCGTTTGGATTAGCGAGTCGTGCTTCCGCAAACAACACCTTCTCTACAGCACCAGGGCAGTCTGATGGCCTTGGCTGTAAAGGAAACAGAAGTTGTAGAGGTCCGTTTGTTGTTGCTGGTGGATAGTTGTTTATCTTCTCAGTAAAGAGTGGCGCTATATTATTTTGAGAAGGTCCTGCTGCAAGAGCTTGGGCGTTAAATATATCAATTCTTTGAGATGCTATTGTTAAAGGAACTATCCTGAATGCATTTGATGAGATATACATAGCCTCTCCATCCGCAGCCATCTTAGGATAGTCATCAAACTCGCCTGGTGAGAAAAAGCGGTAATGGAAAAAGTCATTGTTACTTTCTGGGGTAGCGTTCTTAGAAACAGCAATATAGAAGTCAGTGCCGCCACCAACACTGCCAATGGCGATTAAAAAGAACCTGTCCAAGAACTGATTATAAACGATCCATGGATCACCTATGACTGGGGTTCTTGCAAACTCGAAGAAATTGCTGTTAGCAGCAAAATAAACTCTTTCTAATGCTTCATCTTTTTTATGTTTTCGATAAATACTCACCAGTGAGTTGGTCATGGCGATGACATGCCGTGGTCCCGCTGCAATGATAGGATCTGGTGGAATGATAAAGAATCCATTAAGAGCAAAATTATCCTCATTGCTTATGGCATCCAACTCTTGAGTCCACAGACGAAAATCTAGCCAATCTTCGCAGCCAGGAGGACACTTGCGATCCTTATCGTCGCAGACTTCCTTGGACTTATGCTTTTTATGTTTTTTCTTGGCCTCTACCCCAAATGGTGCGAGAGCTAAGAAACTGAATAGAACAACACTTATTGGTGAAAAACGCTTCATTGTACATCCTTTTGTTTGAGCGTTACACTTGTTTTTACACACTGCCTAAGATTACTAACTTAGGCAACAACTTCTCATTAAGAAGTTAAATGCATACTATAATTATTAGTATAGGCTTGTCAAGAGTTTTGTGCATTTTTTTAAATTGATGAGTATCTTAACGATAGAGATCTTCGGGAATACTTTCTATAAGCGCTTTTTCCTTAGCTTGCATTATTTCATAATCTGTATCTTTTTCATGGTCATAACCAAGCAAATGACACATACCATGTATCACCAGAATCATCAAGCGATGCTCAAAGGAGATGCCTTCTTTGTCGGTGAATGCCTTAATATATTCAGGTGCCAGTATAAGATCCCCCAGGTTTTTATCTTCTTCGGTAAGGGCTTCTATCCGCTGTCCTGGTTCAAGCTCATGATAACTAAATGATAGTATATCAGTAGGGCCCTCTTTTTTGCGATAGGTCTCATTGTAGTTCTGTATGTCTTTATTAGTGGTAAGTACGATACCAATATCATAGTCTTGATACTCAAGTTGAGTAAGAATATGCATCACCAAAGATTCAAGCCAGGTGGTGTTTACTAGTATCTCTTGCGTATTAATGATCGTTATCATAATGTTACGTGTGCGTGCCAGGTATCTTCTGTTTGTACCAACGCAGTTGCTGTTTCAGTATCCGAAACAACCTTAAGATCCTGTGCCCGGGTAACCCCTTTAATAAGTGATGCTTGGCTCTGTAGCTGCTCAAGCAAGCTCTTATCTTGTGAGGCTATCACCAATTCAGACAGATCTGTTTTTAGGGAAAGCTGATGCTCAGACTTAAGCTTACGTACCTGACTAATTACTTCTAATATTGAGCCCATAGTTTGTGCTGCTTGATCAAACGCGTACTGTTGTTGGTAAGAGCTGTACTTGGTCATGTGCAATGAGGCTATGCCAATCTGCTCTTTATATAAAGCAGCATAAAGAGCCTCAGTTACATGGGGAACAAATGGGGCATACAGTTGTAAGATCCTCATACCAATCTGAGTAAGCGTCCACTGGGTTGCTTGTACCTCTTCTTTAGGATACTGCTCAGGATTAAGGAGCTGGTTCTTAATGATCTCAAGATAGTTATCACAAAAGTCATGCCAGAAAAACTGCTCTATCGTTTGTAAAGCAAGACTAAACTCATTGTTAGTAAAGTAATTGTTATACTTTGCAAAGCAGGTAGAAGCTGAGGTTAGTATCCACTGGTTAGCAATGCCAAGGTCTGCCGGTTCTTGGTCTGAGAGTTTGCTCATATGTGGTTCTATAAACCTAAACGCATTCCAGAGTTTGACTAACAGCTTGCGACCAATAGCGATCTGACTTTCAGAGAATGAGATGTCATGTCCCAGGTTGCCCGATGCGGTCCAATATCTGATAGCATCAGCAGGATATTTCTGGAGCAGATTCTCAGGAGAGAGGGCACTGTTGTCCTTAGACTTAGAGAGCTTCTCTTTTTTGTCTGAGAGTACGTGGCCTGAGATAACGATATCTTTCCAGGGAATCGTATCGTTATGCATCCATACTTTTATAATCGTATCAAACGCCCAGGTCCTAATAATATCATGGGCCTGTGGCCTCATGGTCATCGGTATAAACTCTTGAGCGGCATCCTCAAAGATGTTCTCAGAAACCGGCATGCGTAAGCTTGCACAGATATAGGGGGTAAGACTTGAGGTGTTCCAGGTGTCCATCACGTCAGTATCACCAGTAAAGCTGGTACTGCCACATTGACAGGTGCCCTCATAGGGGGTTTCTTGGGGATCTATAGGTAACTGGTCTGGTGTTGCTAAGACGATTTCATTGCAGGCAGTGCAATGCCAGGCAGGAAACGGTATTCCATAAAACCGTTGACGAGAAAGACACCAGTCCCAGGAAACGTTTTCTACCCAGTTAACATAGCGGGACTTCATAAAACTAGGATACCAGGTGATCTGTTCACCTAGTTGAATAAAGGTCTCCTTATGGGGCATGATAGCTAAGAACCACTGGGGGAGCACTAAGTACTCTATTTCTTTTTTGCAGCGCTCATGCACGTTAACGATGTTCGTATGGGGCTCTTTCTTAAGAAGAGTACCTTCTTGTTCTAAGAGCTCTAATATGGTCTTACGAGCCGTAGCAACCCGCATGCCCTCAAGGGGGCCTGCTTGAGAAGTAAACTTACCATCAAGGCCGATGGTAGGCTTGTAGGTAAGGTTATGTTTCTTGAACCAGAGCACGTCAGTCTTGTCGCCAAAGGTAGCACACATCACCAGGCCGGAGCCCTTTTCTGGGTCAACCAGGTCATCTGGAAGTAGTGGTACCTCGAAGTTGTAATGGGGTACCGTGGCAGTCTTACCTTTCAGGTGTTGATAGCGCTTGTCGTCAGGATGATAAAATACCGCGGTTACTGCTGAGAGTAGTTCTGGTCTGGTGGTAGCAATGGTAAGGTCAGTATCACCAGACTTGAAGATCAGATCGTTAAAAGTGGTAGTTTTTTCAAGATCATCAAGCTCGGCTTGGGCAACGGTTGTCCTGCAGGTAGTACAATATAAAGCAGGCTCATCTTTACGATAAATATGGCCCTTATGATAAAGCTTAATAAATGACAGCTGAGAAATATACCGTGAGCGCTCGTCTATGGTAGAATAGCAGGCAGACCAGTCTACCGAGAGGCCAATTCTGCGCCAGAGCTGTTCAAACTGTTTTTCAACCTCTACCGTTTCAGAAAGACAGAGCTTAATAAACTCTGAGCGTTTCATTTCATGAGCGCGAACGTTCAGTTTCTTTTCAACGTACTTCTCAGTAGGGAGCCCATTATCATCAAACCCGAAGGGATAAAATACACTGTTGCCCTGCATGCGCGCGTAGCGCGCTATAATGTCTGTTTGCGTGTAGGAAAATATATGCCCAATATGTAACGAGCCGGACACCGTAGGTGGTGGGGTGTCTATGCTATAGAGCGGACCAGGATTGTTATCGGTACTATAGATATTTTGTTCATGCCAGAGCTGTTGGGCTTCAGCTTCAGCGGAGAGGTGATCGTATTTCTTTTCCATAAGACTTCAGTATAAGGGTTGAATATGGTACTTAGTATACCGCTGTTTTAAGGATAGTTCTAGCGTAGAAGGTTCTTTTTGAGTATACTGATGCTTTAACAAGGCCCTAGCCGGGCTGAGAGCGTTGTATGATAAAAAGAATATTAGTTATTATTGCTCTTTCAGGGATGCTGGTAGTAGTGCTGCCAGGAGTGCTATTTGGCCATACGCGGCGTGTCCGTCGTCGTTCATCACGTATGCATCCTGATAAGCCTATAAGAAAGCTAAGGCATCAGGTAGGCCAAAAGTTCAGGCGGCCACAGCCGGTGCAAAAGAAGCCTCCTTCATTAAAAAAGAAGATTATCGTCTTTTCAAGCCTTGGTGGTGGTGGGCACCTTTCTGTTTCTAAGGGTCTCTGTGGGTACCTTGGTGATAAGTATGACGTAGAGATAGTTAATGTTCTTAAGACGATATTAGCACCTATAGATACCTTAGGTACGCTTACCTTTGGTAAAGTAACCGGGGAAGATATGTATAACTTCTTCCTGCGATGTGGGTGGACAAATGTTATTCGTAACTATTCCTATATAGGACATTCGATAATGCATCATCGGCACGGAGTGATGATTAAGCTTATGAGAAGATTTCTTCTTAAAGAAAAGCCCTCATTGGTGATATCGGTAATACCTCACGTTAACAAATGCTGTTTAGCAGTATGCCAAGAGCTTGATATTCCCTTTCTTATTATTACGAATGATCTTGATAGTACAAACTATATGAACGGTCTTTCTCCGCCCTATTATAAGAAGTTCAAGTATGCTATTCCGTTTGAGTACAAACCTATTCGAGACAAGATTGAGTCTGCACATATCCCCAAAGAGCAGATTGTGGTAACCGGGTTTCCCCTGAGGCCTGAGTTCTTCAAAAAAAAGAAGGTGTCTAGGATAAAAAAAGAGTTCAAGATACCAGCGGGTAAGCCGGTAGTAATGGTATTCATGGGAGGAGCAGGGTCACAAGCAAGTTATCGGTATGTACGTAAGTTAGCAAAGCTTAACATACCGATGCATATTATTGTCTGTCTTGGGCGCAATGAGCGCCTTAAGCGCAATATTAGAAAGATTCCTCTTCCTGAAGGAGTTACTATCACACTCATGGGATATACCAATCGTATAGCAGATCTCATGGCAATCTCAGATGTATTAATTACCAAGCCAGGACCAAACTCGGTTTGTGAGGGGCTCCAGTCACAGGTGCCTATGGTTCTTGATCAAACGAGTGGTACTATATTCTGGGAGCAGCTTAATATAGACTTTATGGTGGATAATGGGTTTGCTGAGAGTCTTAAGGACTATGTTAACCTTGAGGGTATCTTGCCTAAGTACTTTGTTGATAGCTCATTTACCAATGGGGTTAAAAAGAAGATGAGGGACTTCAAAGGGGAGCGGTATGATAAGGTTATTGGGCCGTTAGTAGATCAGATGGTAGCCCTTGCTGGCCCAGCTAGCTCGCTAAGCTCATAAGAGCTTCTTTGAGATAGTCTTTGTTTTCTATGCTGAGCTTTGAGACCATATAGAGTGGCAAGCTACGAATATTGTCTTCCTGTTGAGCAGTATCTGCCCAGAATCGTATGCCGTAGGGTGTCTTAGGATGTGAGTTAAGAAAGGTATACATGCTGGTTAAGTGGGTGCTTTTACCGGACTTAACTTCGATAGGTATAATGGTGTTCTTTAGCTGAGTGAGGTAATCAATTTCAGCTTGCTTTGAGGATGATGCGAGCCGCCAATAGTAGAGGTTCTCCTTTTTTATGGGATCAGCATAGGCAAGTAGCTCTTGGCCAACAAAGGCCTCCATGAGTTCGCCTTTGTTGTCAAATATTTTTAAGGGATCAATAAACCATGAGGAAATATCATAATCAAGCAATGCTTGGCTTAAGCCAACATCAAGAAATATCACCTTAAAGAACTCAAGCTTAGCCTCTGAGCCCAGGGGCAGTATGGCTGGGCTCTGAAACACCTGATACAAGATACCTGCTTTAGCAAGCATATCAATTGCCGGTTCAAGCTCACGTTTTTTATACTGCTCAATGCGGGCATACATAAACTTGCGGGACAGCTGTTGTAGAGCATTTTTAAATACTTTATCAAGGTACTTAATTTGATGCTTTTTACCATAGGTGCCAAAGTCTTCTGTATATCTATGAATTACATCGGTATGCGCTATACGCACTTCACGAGAGGTGCCTTCTTCACGCCAGGCATTTATAGCATCAGGAAAGCCCCCAATGGCAAGATACATGCCAAGGTACTCCATGAGCTTTATATGCAGCTCCTCAAATAACTGTGATCGTGTTAAGATAAGACTCACCCATTCTTTATGGCCAAGAGCAGCGAGAAACTCTAAGAAGGACATCGGGTACATGTACAGCGTGTTGACTCGTCCTACCGGCATGCCAACTTTTTCAATAGCAAAGTCTAATAATGAGCTTGCAGCAACGACATGAAGTTCAGGCATATCTTCAAAGAAGTACCGCAGTGCTAAAATTGCCTGAGGTACTTGTTGAATCTCATCAAAAAATAACAGGGTTTCCCCGGGGATGATCTTTATTTGCTTATGCTCGCCGAGCCGTGTTATAATGCGCTTTACATCAAGCTCTTCTTCCATGATATTTCGAGCAACCTTATCTTTTTCGAGGTTGATCTCAACGTAACTCTTGAAGGTTTTGCCCAGCTTTTGCACCGCATAGGTCTTGCCAACCTGCCGGGCACCGCGCACTATAAGGGGCTTGCGCCTCTTTCTAGACTTCCAATCAAGTAAAAAGTAGTCGACGATTCTTTTCATGGGGTTCCTTGTTTTGAGATAGTATAGCAGATACATGTATAAAAAACAATACAAAAATGGTGTTTTTAGGTAACTTTTTAGGGGTATTGTAAGGGTGGTTGAAAGTGTTTACCTAGAAGGATATGTGTCTTTTTGGGCGATATTTTTAAAGAAAATGTAACTTTTTTAGTACCTATTTGGGGTGTTGATGTAACTTTTTTGGGGTGTAAGTAGGTCCAAAATGTACAAAAATAGTTCTTGGTGAGTTGTGGTTGGTTTATTGTCCTACAGAAAAGAGCTATGGGGCAGCATGCTGCCCCCATAATTCCTAGTTCTTATTTAGATCAATAAGGCCTTTAATGAGCTTAGCTTGTTGATAAAGATCTCGTTGAGAGCTTCTTCTTAAGCCATGATAGCCTTGATAGAGGCCGAAGCAGCTTGCAAGAATGCCAGCTTTTTGAGCGTATGTATTGCCGAGAAACTCTTGGGCACAAAGGCCAAGAAGAGCAAGGGTGGTGCCGTCAGCCATTCTTGGACTATTGCTAATGGTTTTTGGAAGCAATAACTGCTCTTTCCGTTTTTAAGTAGTATCTGAAAGAAAGGAGCTTCTCATTGTTTCTGTTTTCACCATCTGGGGACTCTCTTAGTGAGTATGCTAGCATGGTACTACGCATGAGATATCTTTTTAAAGATGGTATATGAAATAATGTTTGTGTTACCACCTGTCCCATGGGAAAAGTCTGAAGTTTTCAAAGATCTTCTTTATCTTATACACCTCATAGGCGAATTTTCCCATTATAACTAAAGAAGCGCTGAAGGCTAGCAGTATGCAGTTACGCGTTTTTCTATCGCAACATATATGTTTACGTTTAGCTTTATTGTCAAGTGGTTGAAGCTCACGTTCACACGATACTTTTTCTACATGATTAACCAGTAGCTTATGTTTCTCCTCGTCAATAGTGCTTTCTTGCGAGGTAAGCGATAGGAGGTTTCTCCAACTTTTCAAAGAAATTGGCGGGTTATAGTCAAGGATAGCCTTTAATAGGAGGAAGCTTCCTTCATCTTCTATAATAGCGGCTATGAATTCATAATCCCACACTAAGTTAGCATAAAAAAGGTCAGGGTAATGTTTGTATATTGCCTTTATGAAATATGCTTGATAGTTGCGATACTTATCCTTAAAGATATTGTCACTTAAAAACGATTGAATTTTTGCAACACGTTCTTCTTCAAAACCATGTGTGATTGCTTCGATTTCTTTCTCAATATAGACTAAGTCATCCATTCCACAGAGTGAAATGCCTCCACATACAAACATTCCTAGTAACAATAACTTTCTCATAGTTTAATCCTCATGTTTAATAATCATTCTATACCGTACTATATCAAATAGTTTTACATTTGTCAAGTTTGCATATAATTATATAAACTTTTTACCAAGATATGATAGTTGATCTGGGGTATATTTTTTCTTCCTTCATTTCTTACGTATAATGAAGGAGATAGAGTGTCCTGATCTAGCCGCATCGCTGCCCCATAATTCCTAGTTCTTCTTTAGGTCAATAAGATCTTTAATGAGCTGAGCCTGTTGATAAAGATCTCGTTGAGAGCTTCTTCTTAAGCCATGATACCCTTGATAGATGCCTAAACAGCTAGCAATAATGCCTGCTTTTTTAGCGTAGGCATTATCAAGAAACTCTTTGGCACAGAGGCCAAGAAGGGCAAAGGTAGTACCACCAGCCATTTTAATGCTGTCCTTAATGGTTCTTGGAAGCAATAGCTGTTCTTTCCGCTGTTCAGCAACCTGAGCAGCTTTATCGGTAAGGAGGTTCAGGAATTCCCTATTGAGCAATCCATTTTCATAGTCTGGGTAAATGGGCTTACCTAGTACGTTCAGGAGTGCATGTGTTCTGCCAACATCAGAAGCTTCTATGGCAGCAATAAGCTGTTCTTTGAGTGCTGGATTAGAAAGATCTCTTACGTCTTCTGGAATAGTAGGAAGGCTTTGCCAGACTTGTAGCCCTTGTTCTATAGCTAGGGTACCTGCTGTTGCTAATAAGCCGGCTGTAGCAAGACGATTACCCTTAAGAGCTTCTAGGGCTATTCCTGTGGTGCTGGTGATAAGGCCCACACCAGGAGAACCAAGCTCTTGGTACCAGTGTTCATTAAGCTCTTTTGGTTTGAGCTTAGTACCATGAAGAAATGCTTCGATATCTCTAGCAGCATTTATATACTTTTTTTGATAGTGATATTGGGTGCCTCGATAGGCGTAGTACAAGCCAAGTGTTCCTAACAGGCCACTTGTGGTATAGGACTGAGAATGGTTAAAGCGGCGAGTTGCCATAGAGCCAGCTACCCCTGCAAGGGCAAGGCCACCAAAGAACTTGGCACTATCCCATGAGGGCTTTAGCAAGGTGAGGTTCTGTTCTCTTTGTTGTTTAATCTCGACTATTTTTTTACGCAGCTCGGGAAGAAGAGCTTCTCGCTCTTCAGGGCTCAGTTCTTTTAGTAGCAGCTCTAGAGCAAGTGGGTTAGGGCTTTGTAATGCTTCTTTAAACTGTGGAGGAATACTGAAGAGTGATGAGGTTAAAAATAAGAGACCAATAAGTGGGTATTTAGACATGAAATATCCTTTCATAATAGTTAGATGGTGTTATCCTTATTATTCTACCATTTTTGTACTGCTTGTGGAAATAGACTATAAATAAGGCTTATTTGAGCTGTGGTGCTTGGAAAGAGCCTGTTATAGGGCTTGTTGAGGGGGTGGCGGTTTTATAGTATACTATTAGTATATATTTTTAAGAAAGGACCAAAAATATGAAAAAGATACTATTAACAGGACTGATACTTGCTTCTGGGCCTCTTGTGGCTATTGATCAAAAGGCAAAGCCAAAGGCCTTATTGTTTGACCTCGGGGGCATATTCTTCGATATTTCAAAGGCCGAATATGCCAAAGAGATGGGATTGTCGACCATTGCGGCCTATCTGTTCTTCGACTGGAAGAACCCGGGTGGCATGAAGAAGATTCTCTTTAAGGTGCTTGAGAACGCAGATATTAAGGACAAAGATCCTGATTTTAAGCCAGCACATGATAATAAGGGCAATCCTATGCCCTACCTTCTTTCAGCGTATCAGGCGGGAAGATATTCTACAGAAGATGCTAAGAACCTTGCTATGGAATCGTTTGAACGACTTAAAGAGGCGGGTGAGTTTAGCTGTGATAGGGAAGAGGTGCTTGTTGAGCGGGCACTTGGGTTGATGTTTAATCCTGAGCTGTATGCTGAGAGGATGATTCAGCCTTATCCTAAGGCGTTGAAGTTACTTAAAGAACTCAAGGACCAAGGTGAGTATATTTTTGTGGCGGTATCTAATTGGGATAAAGACTCTTCAATACTGGTAAGAAAGCG
>SDBV01012608.1_pt1 | contig 10820 bp, 12 predicted proteins | sample 2277081 | NCBI WGS metagenome assembly SDBV01 (sample SAMN10402039, study PRJNA504765) | marine sediment metagenome | isolation source: marine sediment core GS10_PC15, 223 cmbsf | place: Arctic Ocean: Southern Knipovich Ridge | collected 2010
GTGCTTGAAGAAGAAGAAGTTAAATAAAATTTTTAAACAAGCTCTTTGTTGATCATTTTTCTCTTGAATCTAACCCTTTTCTTTGCTATGATCATGTAAGTCTTTTTTGAAATAGAATATCAAAAGACTCGACAAACATAAGTATCTAGTAATTAGCTGCTTAGAAAATAGGACGTGGAATTATGTTAAAAAAACACCCAAAGGGTCTCATTTCTCTCTTCTTTACGGAAAGCTGGGAGCGTTTTGGATTTTATGGAATGCGCGCACTTTTGCCCCTCTATATGTTCGGAGCGATCCAAGATGGAGCACTAGGTTGGTCCAATAAAACCTCCATGCAAATCTATGGATGGTACATTGGAATTGCCTACGTGACAACTCTACTTGGTGGATGGTTTGCAGATAAAATGATTGGACAGAGAAGATCCATCATGCTGGGTGGGTTTTTAATGGCGCTTGGGTATTTTTCTCTAGCTCTTGGGAGTATGCCGTCCTTTTTTACGGGTCTTGTCCTTATTTGCTTTGGAAATGGATTTTTTAAACCTTGTGTCACCTCCATGTTGGGTGGACTTTATGAAAAAAATGATGCGCGTCGAGATAGCGGTTATTCCATTTTTTACATGGGAATTAATCTAGGTGCTTTTGCGGGCCCCTTTATTTGTGGAACTTTGCAAGGGCTTAAAGGGTATCAATGGGGATTTGCCGCAGCAGGAGTCGGCATGCTCATTTCTATCATTGTGTTTTGGTATGCCCAAAAAAGTCGTTTTGGAACCATTGGCTTAGCTCCAAATAGAAAAGCGATGAAAGATGTGCCAAAAGTTCCTTTAAACAAACAAGAAAAAAGCAATATTTTAGTATTGACCATCATTGCAATGTTTACGATCTTATTTATCGTGGCGTTTGAGCAAGCAGGTGGATTGCTTGCATTGTATGCCGACAAATACACTGATAGAAATCTACTTGGATTTATGATTCCAACGGCATGGTTTCAATCCCTCAACCCCTTTTTCATCGTCATACTTGCACCTGTGATGAGTTGGGTTTGGTCTTTATTTGCAAAATACAAAAAGGATCTTTCTATGGCGGTTAAAGTTTCTCTTGGATTTTTCCTCACAGCGATCAGCTTCGCCTTCATGATGGGAGCTGCAGTGCAGTTCGGTGCGATTGGGAAATCGGCGCTAGTTTGGCTTGTGGCTTTTAACTTCTTTTGTACTTTGGGTGAACTTTGTATCAATCCTATCGTTTGGTCCAATGTCTCAAAACTTGCACCAACACGTTACATTTCATCCATGATGGCCGTCATTTTGGTCTGTATCGGAATGGGTGGGTACCTTTCTGGATTTATAGGATCTTATGTCGATGATTTAGGGCCTTACCAAATTTTTGGAGGGATTACTGCTATGATGATTGTCACAGGATTTGCTCTTTTGACACTGAACAAAAAGCTCAAAGCAATGACGTATGTACAGATCGAATCACAAATTGAAAAAGCAAAAGAAGCGATCGAAGAAAAAGTCGAAGAAAAAGAACCTGCACTATCTGGTGTTGAATAATACGTCAACGAGAGAAGCAAGGTTATCTTGGTTTAAGGCAGAGATTGTAAACAAGTATTTAGGTTTGACAATCTCTGCTTTTTTAACTGTTTGGATCATTTCGTCTGCATCTTCAAGATCACATTTATTCAGCACAACAAAAAAGGACTTTTTCAAAAGCTTAGGTGCGTAACAAAAAAGTTCGTTTTTTAAAATCTCAAAGTCTCTAAGTGGATCTTTTGCGCTAATGTCAATGACAAACAGCAATGTTTTTGTTCTTTCGATATGTTTTAAAAAACGCAATCCTAAGCCTTTGTCTTTGGACGCTTCTTCGATAATCCCTGGAATATCTGCAATATAGCAGCGTCTATAATCTTCAGATTCAATAAAACCAATGTTGGGCGTAAGTGTTGTAAATGGATAGTCTGCGCTTTTTGCACTTGTCTTGCATAGCGCATTTAAAAGCGTGGTTTTGCCTGCATTAGGGTGTCCAACAAGCCCGATATCTGCAATCAACTTGAGCTCCAAGAGCACCAATTTTTCTTCTCCGGGCTTTCCAGGGGTTGCAAAGTTGGGTGTTTGGTGTGTCGAGGATTTAAAGCTTGCATTTCCTCGTCCACCATTACCACCTTCGACAAGCAAAAATCGCTCAGTGTGCTCTGTAAGATCAGCGAGCAGAGTTCCTTTCTCATCTTTGATTAATGTGCCTAAGGGCAGTTTTAAAATAAGATCTTTACCTTGTCTACCACGTTTGAGATTGGTGCCGCCTTCTCTTCCGTTTTCTGCTTTAAGATGTCTTTTGGATGCAAAAAAGTCTAGGGAAGTCAGGTTTTCATCGGCTTCAAAAACGATGGAACCCCCTTTGCCGCCATTGCCGCCATAAGGCCCGCCTTTGGGAATGTAACGCTCTTTTCTGTATGCGACAATCCCATTGCCGCCTTTGCCAGCAGAGCATTTAACTTTAACGTGGTCTAAAAACATTTTTTTTTAAGAGGGTAAAACAGAGACGAAGGTCTTTTTCTTTTTTACAAATGTCACAATGCCATTTGTGAGGGCAAATAGTGAATCATCTTTCCCGCGGCCTACATTTTTTCCAGGATGCCATTTTGTACCTCTTTGACGGACTAAAATGGAGCCTGTTTTAACAAATTGCCCACCCGCCGCCTTGAGTCCAAGATACTTTGGATTTGAATCGCGACCATTTCTAGTTGAACCTTGTCCTTTCTTATGCGCCACTTTTCTCTCCTTTTGTCTCTTGAATTTGCGTGATTTTTACGCGGGTGTATTTTTGTCGATGCCCCTGTTTCAATTTTTGAGATTTTCTGCGTTTGTATTTGAAAGAGACAACTTTAGGTCCCTTGACATCACCAATAATCTCGCCTTTGACAACGACATTTTTTAGTTGTTTTCCAATAAGTTGACTATCTTTAGTTTGAACATATAGGACATTTTTGAATGACACGGCTTTATCAGAAGTGTCAAGTTTTTCTATATCGATACAACTGCCTTCTTCGACTTTGTATTGCTTAGATCCAGATTCAATAATTGCGTACATAGCTTCTCCTTAAGATAGGCCCTGATTATAGGTAAGTTGTGATTTTTCGTCAAACAAAAGCTTTCAAATTTTTTGATTGAAAAATAAAGTTTTAATAATGTACATTTCAGTTTTTGTAAGAGGGTTTATGTGCAAAAAAATTCTTATGTTTGTGTTGTTTTTTGTGCAGCTTTTCGCAAATCCTCAGCAGGTTCCTCAAAAAAATTACGCATTTTTTTTCCATTCATTCATCCTGAAGTAACGAAGTCAATGGCATATGCACTGGATTATTTAGGACATATTTTGGTTTTACCAGGAAAATCATTTGCTCCCACCGAACCTGGGCCCACCATCGCGTATTTTTCTAACGTACCAGAAGATGCTTATACGTATCCTTTTTATTACCCAGAGAGAATAGCTAGGGATAATTTACCCCCTAATATCGAAATTATTGAAAACGATGAAATTATTGAAAATCCTCCTGATGTTCTTTTTATCACGTGTACTCCTGTGGAAAGAGATGTTCTTGTACATTTATGGTCAAGATTTAAAGATAATGGAAAAACAAAACTGGCCCATTTTACTGGAGTAGATGTTTCACCTTATACGACGTATATTACAGAGACAGTTAAAAATATTTTAGTTACAGATAATACTTTCCATAAGTGGGCGAAAAACATAAACTCTACTTGTAACATTGTAAGATGGATACCATGGATTAATTTTGATCATTACAAATACAAAGGACCTTCAGATTGTTTAGAAATGGGTTGTTATATTATAGATTTTAAAAAAAGAATTCCAAATGATTTTGAAATGAGTATGAGGTTTAAAAATTATTATAACAGAAGATGTCCTAGAAAACCCGTCAACCTTACGTTTAATAATGATATTTTACAAAAGGACTTGCCGAATGTAATGCATAATACAATTGCAACTTTGCATATAAAACATGTTGAGGGATTTGGATATTCTATCATAGAAAGCCTTGCTATGGGAAGACCTGTTTTTTTGTTTAGAGAATTTGCCAAATATAAGCGTTATGAAAAATGGTGTATTGAAGGGAAAACGTGTTTTTATGTTTCCAGTGCAGAAGAATTTGCTAAAAAACTTTATCGTTTAGTAGTCGACAAAGCATATCGTTACCATATTCAAGAAACAGCAGCAAAAACGATTAGAGAAATTATTAACAATGAAGAACAAGCACAGATTTTGCAAACGTTTTTAGACAACCTTCAATAATCGTAGCGGTCGTAGTTGCAAATTTCACGAAGCTGTTCTTGGACAAGTTTGCCGTCTTTCCATACGCGCTCACGTACCACGTAACAGTGTCCACCTTGTGTTTTGTACATAGGATCTGCACGATACATACGTCCGTCTTCGGATGTGTATTCCACAGGTCGGCCACTTCTTGCAGCCTCATCGCCACCTTGTTTAGAAACTTCTGCAATGGTCGCACCGGCAATGCTTCCAATCACACCACCAATAAGTCCACCCCTCCAAGGATTGGATGAATCAATTAAAGCGCCTGTCACACCGCCAACAACAGCTCCTGTCACAGCAGCTTGACCTGCACTTTGGCCTTGGCAGCTGATCATAGAGCATGCAAATGAAACACAAAACGCATAAACAAAAACTTTTTTTAGCATAAGAAAACCTAACTTTCTTACAAATGTAGAAAATTCATGCTTTTTTTGCATTAATTTTTCTTGAAAATCACAAAAAATTACAATAAAATGCGTATTATGAAAAAAGTCTTGCTAACGCTTTTGTTATGTTCTTGTGTTTTTGCTCTCGATAAAATAGTGGGAGTTAGCATTGCACCATATAAAGCTTTGGTAGAAAAAATTTGTCCAGCTGAATATAAAGTGCTTATTTTATCTTCGGGTATGCAAGATCCGCATACCTTTGAGCCCACAATTAAAGAAATGCAAGCCTTTCAACAAAGTCACATCTGGTTTTTATCCAATGAATCGTTTGAAAATGGCGTCCAAAAAAAACTCCAATTAAAAACGCAAACACTTAGCACACCCAATCAAGATCCGCACACATTTTTAAGTTGCAAGCAACTCAAAGCACAAGTGTCGATCATTGTCAGCACACTTTCTACGATTTTTCCAGACGATGCTTTGGAAATTGAAAAAAATGGCACACAATTATTGCTAGAATTAAGTGCATTGGACCTGGGCTTTGAGCATTCAAAAGGCCACTATTTGATGACTTTGCATGATTGTTTTTATCACGTGTGCAAAGACTATCAAAAAACACAAATTGCCATTGAAAAACATGGCAAAGAAACCACATTTTTGCATCTTGATAAGCTCTTAAAAGAAGCATCAAGCAAACAGATCAAGGTGATTTTTACACAACCGCAATATTCTCAAAAATCTGCCACACAGGTTGCTAAAAAAATCGGTGCTGATTTAGTAGAACTTAATATCTACCAAGAAGATCTATTTCAAACCCTGCATACGCTTTTGGAGTTTTTAAATGAAAACAGCAATTAAAGTGAGTGATTTAACCTTTGGGTACCGAAGAGAAAAGATTTTTCATCATTTAAGCTTTTCGATTTTGGATAAAGAGTGGATTGCGATCATTGGACCCAATGGCTGTGGAAAAACCACGCTTTTAAAACTTTTAGCAGGGCTTTTAAAAGCAAAAGGAAAAATTTGGCTTTTTGACAAACCCATTCAACATACATCAATTGGATATATGCCTCAAGTGATCGATTGCAATGAGCATTTGCCGATCAACGTTTTGGATGTGGTTTTGATGGGAAGACTAAGTCACACCAAGCTTTTTGGAAAGTATCCTAGATCTTTTATTAAAGACGCTGAGTATCTTTTAGAGGAATTAGAGCTCGACATGTTGCAAAAGACGTTATTTTCTCAACTTTCTTTGGGACAAAAACAGCGTGTACTTTTTGCAAGAGCGCTATTTTCTCATCCAGAGCTTTTACTTTTAGATGAGCCTTTGGCTTCCGTGGATCAACGTAGCTCCCAATTGATTTATAACTATTTGAAAAAAATAAAAGGCACGGTGACTTTGTGCTTTGTGACACATGATGTAGAACAAATCCTTCATGACGTGGACCGTGTTCTGTGTTTGCATCATGGGATCAAATTATTAGAACCTAAAGAGCTTTGTGAGCATTTTGCCCTTGGCCTTTACCATACACCCTTGGTAGAAAGCGCATGTTTGACATAAAACTTTTACTCCTTCCGCTTGTGATCTTTTTTTTGGCCAGCATTTCGTCGGGCGTTATAGGCTCGTTTATTGTGGTCAAACGCCTAACCATGATGGCAGCGAGCATTTCGCATAGCGTGCTTGGTGGTATGGGGCTGTTTCTATTTTTAAATCGCAGCTTCAATTACACATTTTTAACGCCTTTGCTCGGAGCAATCATTGCTGCGCTTCTATTTGCTACGATCATGGGGCTCGTGCATCTTAAATTAAAACAGAGGCAAGACGTGATCTTATCGTGCGTGTGGATTTTGGGTATGTCTTTGGGTGTATTGTTTCTTGCAAAAACACCTGGTTACAATGTAGAACTGATGCATTTTTTGTTTGGCAATGTCCTGTTTTCTACATGGGGAGATGTCATCTATATGTCTTTGTTAGCGCTGGTTTTAGTGACAAGCTTTTTACTTTTTTATACGCGATTTAATGCGATTTTTTTTGATGAAACACAAAGCCAGTTGCAAAAAATTTCGATCACTTTTTGGATGCTATTTTTATTTGTTTTAATAGGCCTTACTACAGTAATGCTGATCCAAGTTGTAGGAATTTTACTTGTCATGGCGCTTTTATCTTTGCCTTCTCACTTAAGTTCTCTATTTGCAAAAAGCTTAAAGCAGATGGTTGTCTACACCTTTTGTTTTTGCTTTGGCTTCTGCCTTATTGGCTTTTTGCTTGCCATTGTTTTAGATGTGCCTGTTGGCGCTTTCATTGCACTTTTTTCCGCGATCGTTTATTTGATCATTATAGGAACAAAAAAAGTATATGCTTAAATTTTTCTGTCTATTTTTAGCTCTTGTTTTTTTAGCCCTTCCCTTTCTCGGCTTTGAATCGTGGCACTTTGTCTGCGTCAATCTTGGCTTGCTGTGTCTTTTTGATGCCTATTATTATTTCAAACATCAAAAATCTTACGTCATGGCGCATTTTGGTCTCATCGTTGTGATGTTTTTTTTATCAATGAGCTTTTGGGAAGTGTTTTCTATCATCAATGCACAACTTGGACTGTGGAAAAATGTGAGGGTTTTTGAATCAGCTTTAGAACAAGCGCAATACGCTCTTGGTCATGGGCTTTTAATCCCGCTTACATTTGTCATGCTAAGCTGCTTTTTCCCAAAATTAAAGAAGCTCAAGATGCGCTCCTTTAGCTTTGGCTTAGAACTGCTACTTGGCTGCTTGCTTTTGGTTTTGGTATTTTTGGTAAAACCGCTCAATATTTTTATTTGGGTTGCTATTTTTCTCATATTAGATGCGCTGTGTTTCAAACAGACAAACATCGGGCTTTTGGCTTTGATCAAAGCAAAACGTTTTTATCCTATCATTGCCTTTATTTGCATCGCCCTAGTGTTGGGGCTTTTTTGGGAAGGGTATAACCAATTGCAACAAGAGTGGACATTTACATTTACACATTTCAATTTTTTCCCCATCTTCGGTATGCCCATCTTAGGGTATCTCGGCTATATTCCTTTTATTGCATCGCTTTTCAACTTTTACCTTCTGATGGAAAGCGTAGTTGTTAAAAAGCCTCTAGCACTTGCAAAATGAGTGCATCGATGGCTTTGCGAATATCACCATCGGACTTGTCAGAATGATTGATGATGACACAAAAGATGAGTCGTCGATTAGATAGGGTTGTTCCAAAGCCCGCTAAACATCCAGTGTTTGTAAACGTGCCCGTTTTGGCTTTTACATTTCCTTGAGCAATCGTATTACAGAATCTTTTTGTCAAAGAGCCATCTTCTCCTGCAATAGGCAAAGACTTTTCAATGAAGTGAAAATAGGGCTTTTGATAGAGATGCGCAATTAAAGACACAATTTGTTTTGGGGTGAGTAGATTTTGCCTAGAGAGTCCGGCGCCATCTTTTAAGGGAATGAGTTCAAAGTTTTGCTGTTTTGCGATTATTTTTGCTTTAAAATAGAGAGCATTTGCACAAAGGTTATCAGAATTTTTGCTCATGACAGTGATGATTTCATGTAATGGTTTGGAATGAATACTTGTCAGTTTCTCATATGTTGTTGAAACAAAACTTTTGTCTTCGATTTCAACACCTGCATCTTTTAATAGTTGGGTTAAAATGAAAACAGCTCTTTTGTTGGGTTCGTGAATGGCATATTCTTTTTGAAATTTTTCTCCATGAATATCGACATTGCCAAGCAAGCTAAAATGATTTTTTTCAAGATCTCGATCAACACATAAACGCGTGCTGTCTTCTACAAATTTTATATCGGAGTGAAAAGTAATATCCTGTTCATTTATGGAAACAGTTTGTTTGGCAGGATCAATTTCAATCACAACGCAGTTTTTGTCGATATTGAGATCTGAGGTTTCAGCGCCATAGGGTTCGATAAGATCTTCCCATTCACACGTGGGAATACGAGAAGAATAAATAGAATCTAAAAGAATTTTCCCTTGGATTTTTTTAATACCACTTTTTGCAACATCGAAAGCAAGTGTGCGTAAGTCTTCAGTGGTGAGCAAGGGATCAAAATCACCTTTTAAAACAAGATTTCCTTTTAAAACGCCATTTTCAATCGGCCCTGTTCTAAAAAGGGTGGTTTGTAATGTGTTGTCCAGTCCAATCAGTTCTGCAGCAAGATAACTGGTGTATAATTTTGTCAAAGATGCAGGATTAAAATTTTTATCTGCATTTAGAGCGAAAAGCTGTTCATGTGTATCTAAATCTTGAATACAGATCCCGCAAAATGCGTTTTGCATGCCATAATCTTGCTCCCACTTGGCAAGATCGATCTGTGCAAAAGCGCAAGAGAATAAGAAACAGAAAAAACAAATAAATTTTTGCATAAAAAAAAGGGTATCACTTTTGCATTTTTTTTCAAAAGGGAATAGAATGGATGCTTCGGAGGAAGAAGCGGAAAATGAAACATTTTATTTATCTCATGCTGACCTGCTTAGCAGGGGGTGCATTGATGGCTAATACTCAAAGTAATTTTAAAGACACCCAAATTGAGAGTGATTGGACTGGTCAATTACATGAGGGTGCAATGAAGCTGACTTTGATTTTGCATGTGGTTCAGGAGCCTTCAGGACAGCTAAATGCAAAAATTGACTGCATTGAGCAAGGACTGAGCGGCATGCCTATTGATACAATTGTTATGCAGGCTCAATCGGTAAAGTTTGAGTTAAAAAAACTAAAGGCATCTTTTGAAGGTTCTTTTAATGGTGACAGAACAGAAATTTCTGGTATTTTTTCACAAATGGATCAGAAGTTTCCTTTGGTATTCAAGCAAGGGATAAAATCTGTAGAAGCTTTAAAACGTCCACAGGAGCCAAAACCTCCATATCCTTACATTGAAGAAGAAGTGAGCTATGAAAATAAAGTAGCAGGAATAACTTTATCGGGAACTTTGACTTTGCCATGTTCTAAAAGAACTTTTCCTGTAGTACTTTTGATTGCAGGATCTGGCCCCAATGATCGTGATGAAACGATACTTGGTCATAAACCTTTTTTAGTGTTAGCAGATCATCTAACCAGAAATGGTATTGCTGTACTTAGAGTAGATAAGCGCGGTGTTGGTAAATCAACAGGAAATTATGATGAAGCTACAACTGAAGACTTTTCTAGTGATGTATTAGCCGGTATTGAATACCTAAAGACTCGAAAAGAGATTAATTTCAAGCAAATTGGTTTGATAGGACATAGCGAAGGAGGAATAATTGCTCCTATGATTGCCGCAAAATCGAAAGATGTTGCTTTTATTGTGATGATGGCAGGATGTGGTGTTAATGGTGAAAAGATATTGTATGAACAGGGGCTTTTAATTCAACGAGCGCTTGGAAAATCTGAAGATGAAATAGCCAAATATAAGCAATTTCAAGAACAGATGTTTTCTATTGTGAAACAAGAATCTAATTTAGAGATGGCTGAAGCTCAATTATTGGAAATAATGAAAAATCAAAGTGAAGATTTACCAGCAGCAAAATTTATCAATTCTCAATGGTTTCGAGATTTTCTTATTTATGAGCCAACAAGTGCATTGAAGCTGGTTAAAATTCCTGTGTTAGCTCTCAACGGTGAACTTGATTTACAGGTTTCTCCAAAGCAGAATCTCCCCATTATTAAAAAAGCTTTAAAAGAAGGGGGAAATAAAGACTATACGATTGTTCAATTCCCTCAGCTTAATCATTTATTTCAAACTTCTAAGACCGGATCGATTAGTGAATATGTGAAGATCGAGGAAACGATTGCACCAAAAGTTTTAAATACAATATCGGAATGGATTTTGGATAGAACTGTTAAAAAGGAAATATGAAGTTGGAGGAATGTCTGAGTGGCCGAAAGAGCACGCTTGGAAAGCGTGTGATGCTGTAAAAAGTATCCGTGGGTTCGAATCCCACTTCCTCCGCCATTCATATCAATTCGTGCCTTTGTTCTCTTGGTCCAATAGAGCGAAGATTCTGATGAACGCCTTATTAACCTTTCCAAATTAACAATCATGTTATATTGCTTGCTAAAAACGACCCTAGTTAAGGAGTTATGTATGACTCCAAATGGAAAGAAAAA
>SDBV01012609.1_pt1 | contig 10819 bp, 12 predicted proteins | sample 2277081 | NCBI WGS metagenome assembly SDBV01 (sample SAMN10402039, study PRJNA504765) | marine sediment metagenome | isolation source: marine sediment core GS10_PC15, 223 cmbsf | place: Arctic Ocean: Southern Knipovich Ridge | collected 2010
AAGCTATTTTATCTGAGGTGCGCCGCCGTGAGTATTACGAGAAGCCCAGCATTAAGCGTAAGCGTAAGGAAGCCCAGAAGCGATGCAAGAGTAGTAGAGTGCCGAGAAGGTAACTTGTGGAAGCACAAATTTCCCCATTAAAACAGAAGTTGATGGATGACCTTAAGCAGGCGATGAAGGGTGGGGATGAGGTGAAGCGTTCGGTTATCCGGCTGGTAATGGCGGCTATTCAAAATGCTGAAATTGCCAGACAGGCTCCCCCGGGTGATGCCGATATCCTCGGTATCATTGCCAAGGAGGTCAGGCAGCGTAAGGAGAGTATCGATTCCTTTAAGCAGGGAAACCGCCAGGACCTGGTGGCTAAGGAAGAAGCTGAGCTGGCCATCCTTAAGGAGTACTTACCTGAACAGATAACCCGCGAGGAGATTATGGCTGAAGCTCGGCGGGTTATCGATGAGGTTGGAGCGCAGGGCTCCGGTGACAAAGGTAAGGTTATGCCCAAGCTTATTGCTCAGCTTAAGGGCAGGGCGGACGGCCGGGAGATAAATGCGGTAGTAACCGAGTTGTTGCAGTAACGCTCGGTTTTTGGAATGCACCCCCTCGATTTTTATACCCTCTCCGTTGAGCCAGACCCTGGTGTTAAGTGCCTGTAAGGCACCTCTTTTCTTTTCAAGAGGTAAATCATGCTTGAAAGTTAGAAAATGCTGGGCTTTGCGCTTGCGGTGGATACTTATCACCTGAGTTGAATAATGTCAGCATGGACAGCGAGCTACCCGCCGGCAGCAGCTTCGAGAGGTAGTAAGACGACTTCGAGGAACTCACGGTTCCGGTACTCCTCCTGGGCAGCCAGCTTGACAAGTTCATTATGCGAGAGCATCCGCTTGCCCTCCACTAAAATGTGAGCCTCGGAATAGAAAAGATGCTGGGCCTGGCCGATGTCAAGGACTTCCTCCACCAGCTTAAGCTCACGCATCGTTCTGACTTTTAACTTCGGCAATTTATGCATCTTGCTAATAACATTAGGTAAGTATCCCTTGAACGCAGGTAAAAGAGGTGGATTATGCCAGGCAACATCGTACGGATAAATTCTGCAAAGGAGTTAGAATGGTATGTTGGTGACTCCAAAATGGATGCCCTTATTGCCTATCTAGATAAAGTCGGTTTTAGGGAGAAGAGGAACAGTAAGGCAAAGAAGGCTATTTCTTCTGGTGTTTCTTCATAAGACTAGGTACTGGGGTGTTACCCCTTTTCACTTTAGCTACCGTTCTGCCATAAACATCCGTGGCTACTGGGGTGACAGTAACCTTCTCTCCTTTTAGTAATTTACCCAGTTCCTTTTTAGCCTCAGAGTAACCTGCTTGTCGCTTTTCAGGGGTATCCATACCCTCAATTCTGACAGGCTTTTTGCGTACACTGGTTTCGATAGTGTCACCATCAATAATCTTTGTCACTGTTTCCTTTCGTGGCATAATATCACCTCCATTTAGATAGTCGTACACGTATTATACTACTTTAGTAGGGGGTGTCAAGATATAGATGGTCAGGTGGTTGACAAGTTAAACATGTTAAACATACAATTAGCATGTGTGCACAGGGAGGTAGAAAACGACCAATCTATACAACCCATGCACGGGAACAAATGGCAGATAGGGGAATCACTGAGGAAGAAGTGGAGTTTTGCTTAAATGAACCTGAAATTACTCGTCCTGGTGAGCGAGAAACATTAATTCTAACAGCTCATCCCAATAGTAGATTCATAAAAATTGTAGTGCCCATTGCTAAACCAAGATTAATAATTACAGCAGCCGATTAAAGCTGAGGGGGGTATGATGAAATTGAAATATGATAGGACAGCAGATGCTATATATATAAAGCTAAGCAATGCACCGTATGCTTATGGCAAGGATTTAGATGATTTAAGGCGCATTGATTATGATGCAGGTGGGAATCCGAGAGGCATAGAACTATTGTGTGTTAGCACAGGCGTAATTACTGATGGTTTGCCCAATAGGTCAGAGGTTGAGCGAATCTTGGGGGATACAGGTATTAAAGTCTATGCCTAAGCTAAAAGAGCGTAAACACTCCGTATTTACTTAAAGACACTTCCTCGGGGACTTAAAGAAAATCAGCCAGCATATTGATAAGTCTAAACCCTCTCCAAAATCGTCTTAAACATTGACTTTGTATCCTTGCGATGATTATACCTAAAACCATATTCGTTGATATAACTCTGTAGATACTTCTCGCTTACAGAATTGTAACCCCCATCAATCCCACGCTTGACCAGACTCTAAAATCCTTCAATTGTATTGGTATGGCAATCACCCATGACGTAAACCTTGCTTGCATGGTGAATACGCTTATGTTGGTAGCCTAGTTTGGGAAGTGAATTATAGCTATGAAATTCATCTGTGTAGATTATGCTTTTGGATAGGACTTTCTCCCTGCCATTACAGGTAGACAGAATGGGACGGATTGTGCTATATTGTGTTTACGTGGCAGTTACTGAGTTGCTTGCTTCATGAGTGCTTTTTGTCAGGCAGTAGAGGTGGAGGCCTTTCAATTTTAGAGTTGATAAAGGCAGTAATGAGTAAGACAGGTAAAATGAAGGGGTTTAGCCCCTTCATTTTCTTTTACTGATTTACTGGCCGGGGGTTATTCAATGCATAGAATAGAAGTCGGCCTCAAGAGCCACCAGCCTGATGCCCGGGGCGCCGGGCTGGTTAAAGATATAGATGACCTCGGTATAACCACCGTCTTCAACGCCCGTGTGGTGGATGTGTACTGGCTGGATGCCGATTTGCCGCCGGATAGATTGGACCTTATCTGCCGCAGCCTTCTCGCCGACCCGGTTACCCAGGAATACCAGTATTTTACCTCCCCGAGTGGTATTAAGGATATTTCGGAGGGTGATGCTGAAGGGGGTGAGGTCACTAAATCCCATACTGTTGAAGTCGCTTACAACGCTGGTGTTACTGACCCGGTTGAGGGAACGGTCACGAAGGCGATTCGGGATTTGGGTATAGAGGGTGTCCGGGCAGTTAAAACGGCCAAGCAATATCTCATCGAGGGGAAACTGGACGAGCCGGAGATGGACGTCATTTGCCGGCGGCTGCTGGTCAACCCAATTATCCAGCATGTAGTAGAGCCGGAGCAGTTTGTCTTCCCCCAGAATCCTCAGTATGAGTTTACGTTGAACGATATAGATGTTTTAGGGGCAAGCCCAGACGCACTTCTGGGAGTTGGACAACAATTTGGCTTTACCAATGAGGAGCTTCAAGCTATCATTGCTTACTTTCGGCAGCAGGGGCGCAACCCGACCGATGCCGAGTTTGAGACACTGGCACAGACCTGGTCCGAGCACTGTGTCCATAAGACATTTAGAGGCAGGATTAAGCTCGGCGAGACGACTATTGATAACCTGCTCAACAGCACTGTGATGAAGGCAACCGATGAGCTGAACAAACCCTGGTGCCTTTCCGTCTTTGTGGATAATGCCGGCGTGATTGATTTTGACGGCCGCTGGGCGCTGTGTTTTAAGGTGGAGACCCACAATCATCCCTCGGCTGTTGAGCCCTATGGGGGAGCCGCCACCGGGATAGGCGGGGTAGTTCGTGACCCCCTCGGCACCGGCCTGGGCGCCAAACCCATATTGAACACCGATGTTTTCTGCTTTGCCCCCCCTGATTTTCCCTATGAGAAGCTGCCTCAGGGAGTCCTGCATCCGCGCCGTATCTTTAAGGGGGTTCGGGCGGGGGTGGCTGACTATGGCAACCGCCTGGGGATTCCCACCCTCAATGGCGCCATTCTTTTTGACGAGCGATACCTGGCCAACCCCCTTGTCTTCTGCGGCACGCTGGGGTTATTGCCGGCCGATCTGTCACGGAGAGGTCAGCAGCAGCCTGGCGACCTGGTGGTAGTGGCCGGGGGCAGGACCGGGCGTGATGGCATACATGGGGTAACCTTCGCCTCGGAGCAGCTCACCGAAGCGTCCACCGCCACTTCTTACAGCTCGGTTCAGATTGGCAACCCCATTGTGGAGAAGAAGCTTATTGATGTTCTCCTCCAGGCCAGAGACCGCCGGCTATACCGGCGGATAACTGATTGTGGAGGTGGTGGGCTTTCCTCGGCAGTGGGTGAGATGGCCGCTGATACTGGAGTGCGCGCCTACCTGGATAAAGTCCCGCTAAAATATGCCGGGCTCTCCTACACTGAAATATGGGTCTCCGAATCTCAGGAGCGAATGCTGCTGGCGGTGCCGCCAGACTGCATTGACGCATTATTGACTCTCTTTGCCAGCGAAAATGTAGAGGCGGCGGTTATTGGCGAGTTTACCGATGACCGGAGGCTAAAGCTTTTCTATCACGGAAGTCTGGTATGCGACCTGAGTATGGAGTTCTTACACGAGGGTTATCCCCAGGTGGTGAGGGAGGCGGTGTGGGAGGCACCACAATATGCCGAGCCTGACTTTGCCCCGCCGCCGGATTCGGGCGAGGCCCTGCTTCAAATCCTCGGCTCGTGGAATGTCTGCAGTAAGGAATGGGTGATACGCCAGTATGACCATGAGGTGCAGGGGGGCAGTGTTCTCAAGCCCCTGGTGGGCGAGGAGGAAGACGGACCGGGCGATGCCGCCATCATCCGGCCAGTTCTGGACTCGGAGATGGGCGTCATTGTCGCCAATGGCATCAACCCTGAGTATGGAAAAATAGACCCTTACTGGATGGCGGCCTCCGCCATAGATGAAGCTTTGCGGCAGATTGTGGCGGTAGGTGGCAACCTGCGCAAAGTAGCCCTGTTGGATAACTTCTGCTGGGGGGATACTGGCCGGCCTGAAATGCTGGGGGCCCTGGTACGGGCAGCTCAGGCTTGTTACGATATGGCAATTGTTTACGGGACGCCTTTTATCTCCGGGAAAGACAGCCTGAATAACGAGTTTGAGGCTGACGGCGAGCGGATATCTATTCCCCATACGCTGCTCATTTCTGCCATCGGCGTCATGGAAGACGTAAAACGAGCGGTATCGATGGACTTCAAGGCAGCCGGTGACCTGATTTACCTTGTCGGCAGTACCCGGTGTGAGCTTGGGGGGTCGGCATATTTCAGGACTCGCGGTTTTACCGGCAACAGTGTGCCCAGGGTGAATCCACAGCTTGCTAAGAAGCTGATGGACAGCTTGAGTGCTGCCGCCGGCAATGGCCTGGTTAGAGCCTGTCATGACTGCAGCGAGGGCGGCATTGGTGTTGCCGCTGCCGAGATGGCCTTTGCCGGGGGGCTGGGGGCAACCATCCGCCTGAACCCGGTGCCACTGGGTGAGCCTGTAGAGCGGGATGACTTCATACTCTTCTCGGAATCGAACAGCCGGTTCCTGGTTGAGGTGGCGCCAGAGAGCAAGGACGAGTTTGAACGAGCAATGAACGGGACCGATTTTGCGTCTATCGGCCAGGTTACCGGGGCTGGAGAGCTGGAAATATACGGGCGGGATGGCCGCCGGCTTGTGGCCGAATCACTTGAAGAGCTCAAAGGGGCGTGGCAAAAGCCACTGAGGTGGTAGAAACTTATGAAAGTAAAGGCACTGATACTGCGGGCACCGGGCACAAATTGTGATGCGGAAGCTGCATTTGCCTTCCAGCAGGCAGGAGCCGCGGTCGCTTCAGTTCACGTCAATCAACTTATTCACCGTGAGCCGCGCCTCGCCGAATACCAGATAATGGTTATTCCCGGCGGCTTTACCTACGGCGATGATATTGCCGCCGGCAAGGTGCTGGCCAATGAGCTAAGGCTGAAACTGGGTGAAGATATACAGAGGTTTATTGAGGGTGGTGGGCTGATTATAGGCATTTGCAATGGCTTTCAGGTGCTGGCCAAAGCCGGTATCCTGCCCTGGCTGGCGGATAGCGGTTCACCGCGACTAACCGTGACGAACAATGATTCAGGAAAATTTGAGTGCCGCTGGGTGCATCTGATGGTAAACAGGGAAAGCCCCTGCATCTTTACCAGGGGGATAGGTAGTATGGAGCTTCCGGTGGCTCATGGCGAGGGCAAGGTAGTCGCTGACCCTGAGGTACTGCCGGAGCTGAATGTTGCCCTCTATTACACTGACGAGCACGGGGACATTAAGGCCGGCTATCCCCATAATCCCAACGGCTCGGTAAACAATATTGCCGGTATCTGTGATGCTTCAGGGCGTGTTTTTGCCTTGATGCCCCACCCTGAGCGCCATATTCGTGGTACGCAGCACCCCCGGTGGACAAGGCTGGGCGCTAAAGAGCACGGCGACGGCTTCCAGGTCTTCCTAAACGCGGTAAAATGGGCACAGGGGTTGTGAGCAGATATTACTACTTCCGAAGTTTAGACCAATGAAGAAATCGCTTGTTTTATGTACCATAATCCTGTTTGTCTCGTTGCTGGCATCAGCGCCTGGCTGTCAGCAGCCACCGGTAGCGGAGACCGCGGTGCAGCATAATGCGCGGGGTGTAGCCCTGGTCAATGAAGGCAGATATGTACAGGCAATCTCGGAGTTCAATCAGGCCATCGAGTTGGACCCCGACTATGCTGATGCCTACCAGAACCGTGGCGAGGTATATCTTTTCGATAAAAAGGACTATGGCGCGGCTATAGCTGATTTCAGTAACGTCATTGAGCTGGTGCCGGATTACTTCGCTGCCTACTTCAACCGGGGGCTTGCTTACGCGGGTGGGGGTGATTATGACCGGGCCATAGCCGATTTCAGCGAGGTCGCTGAGCTAAAGCCGGAATATGCTCGGGCTTACCACAACCGGGGCAAGGCCTATTTTAGTAAAGGCGACTATGACCAGGCCATTGCCGACTACACCGAAGCGATTGGGCTGGGTTTGAACTACGCCTTTGCCTTCGACCATCGAGGTAAGGCTTATGACGCCGAAGGGGAATATAACCAGGCTATAGCTGATTTCAGTAAGGCCATCGAGCTGGACTCAGACCGCGCTATAGCCTACTACAACCGGGCCCTGACCTATACGGTACTGGGCAAGAAAACGGAGGCAATAGCTGACCTTGAGAAGTTTATTGAGCTAGCCGAGGAACCCTCCTTGATTGCTGCCGCCAGACAGAAATTGAGGGAACTACGAAATTAGGGCGGAACATTAGTGAGGTCAGGTTATATTTCCGGAGCACCCAGCATCCCCGGTGGACAAGGCTCGGCGCTAAAGAGCACGGCGACGGCTTTCAGGTCTTCCTAAATGCCATCAAGTAGGCTCAGAATCTGTAAACAAATACCACTCCTTTGCCTGATGCTTTATCTAAATTCCACACGTACAATGATTTGTCTTTGTATTTGGGGTATTGACAATTACATGAATAGGAGTATAATTCAAGTCCCAACCTTAAAAACAATATAAATTGGGTTAGGTAAGATGAATGGGGATGAAACAAGGGCACTTTAGTGCCAAATTATGATGACAAGATGCAAGACATATAATATAATGATGAGGGAATAACTGCGTATGGATGAGGATAAGCTCGTTATCCAACAAGTACTCGAGGAACGACTTCAAGGACATGACACGCGGAAGCGTCTTTACTTAGAATTGGAGAGTGAAGTAGGCGTTCCAATAATTTCGTTTTTTACCAGTTTCACATATGCTGTTACGATTGAGGATAATGATGCGGATATGTTAGAAGGAGTTCTACAGAAATGCGATTTGTCAAAAGGTTTTGCTCTATTGCTGAGTTCCCCAGGTGGAAGTGGTTTAGCTGCAGAACGTATAACAAATATTTGCCGGTCATACAGTGGAACGGGGGAATATACAGTGATTATTCCTGGAAAAGCTAAGTCCGCAGCAACTATGATTTGCCTTGGTGCCTTTAAGCTAATTATGGGAAAAACTTCGGAACTCGGCTCAATTGACCCGCAAAGAGTGGTTGAGGAAGACGGTGTGGTTAAATGGTTTTCAATATTTAATTTAATTAGAAGTTATGAAGACTTGTTTGAAAAAGCTGTAAAGGAAAAGGGTAATTTACAACCGTATATCCAACAATTAGCTAATTACGATGAAAGGGAGATAGCAGAATTTAAATCGGCATTATCTTTATCAGAAGATATCGCTATTAAAGCGCTCAAAACAGGAATGCTATCAAATTTATCGGAGGATGAAATTAAAGAGCAAATAAAGATTTTCCTTACCCCGGAAAAAGTTAAGGTTCATGGGAGACCTATTTATGCTCAAGGTGCGTCGGATTGTGGATTAAGTGTGGATATAAAAGATGTAAAGGAAAGATTTTGGTCCTTAGTTTATGAACTATATGTCAGGTTGAACAACTATGTGTCTACTAACAATGTGGCGAAGTGTGTCGAATGTAAAGACTATTCATTTAGAGCTACAGTAGGGGGCAAATCATGAAAGAAACAAAAAACATTAGTAAAGTGCCTCCCAGGAAGAGCGATATAATTAAAGAGGCAGAGATGGATTACCGTAAAATGTGGGAGGAAATTAAGCCTTTTATTAAGAAACGAGAGATAAAACAATACTCCACAGCCGGGCAATGGAAGGCTTCAAGCAGTGACTTCTTGGAGCAGAATTAGTGGGACTTGCCTATATTCCGCACGCACTGGGGTTATTAGGTAAAATCTAAAGGGGGTGAGGTAGATTAAGATTTAAAAGTTTTGCCAGGGCTTTTTCTTCCCACCCTCCCTCCCACCCTCGAAGCACCACGGGTGGAGTCGCACTCCACTACCCCCCAAAGCGTCACTGGGAAATAACGTCCCACTTCCCCTTGAAATGTCACCGTAGGCGTTATGCCCCACTTCCCCATCTCCATTTAGTCCTGTCTGCTTAGCAACCGATTATAAAGAACATCCGTCTCCATAATTTCGCAACAGGCTAAAAAATTGTCTTTATCACCGAGCAATGCTATACTTGGGCATAAACCACAAGCTGGAAAGGAAGATATAATATGAAAAGGGCGGATGGGCGTGCCTGGGATGAGCTGAGACCGGTAAAGATAACCCCCGGCTTCCAGAGCTTTGCTGAAGGCTCAGCACTTATTGAAATGGGCAAGACCCGGGTGCTGTGCTCGGTCAGCGTGGAGGAGAGGGTGCCCAACTTTCTCAGGGGAGGAGGCAGCGGCTGGGTTACCGCCGAATATGCGATGCTGCCCCGCGCCACAGTCACCCGCAGTGCCCGTGAGTCATCACTGGGCAGGGTAAGCGGACGAAGCCAGGAAATACAGCGCCTCATCGGGCGCTCACTGCGGGCGGTAACCGACCTCACCGCATTAGGCGAAAGAACCCTGACTATAGATTGCGATGTGCTCCAGGCAGATGGCAGCACCAGGACGGCAGCGATTACCGGTTCTTATGTAGCCCTGTATCAGGCATTGCAAACCCTGGCCAATATGGGGGTAATATCATCCATACCGTTAGAGAGCGCAGTCGCCGCCGCCAGTGTCGGCATCCTGCACGGTAATGCGTTGCTGGACATGTGCTACGATGAAGACTGCAACGCCGAGGTTGACTTTAACGTAGTGATGACCAGCCGGGGCATGTTTGTTGAAGTTCAGGGCACGGCTGAAGCCAAACCCTTCTCCAAGGATACCATTGACCAACTGCTCTCTATCGCCCAAAAGGGTATTGAGCAACTGTTTGAAGTTCAGCAATCCGCACTGAAAGCAGTTAAGGCGCACTCTTAGGGACGCACCTGCCCGCTGCCAAAGATAATCCACTTATAGGTGGTCAGCTCCTTTAACCCCAGCGGACCACGGGCGTGAAACTTCTGGGTGCTAATCCCCACCTCAGCCCCCAGGCCAAACTGACCGCCATCGGTAAACCGGGTGCTGGCATTAACATAGACGCAGGCGGCATCCACCTCATTCAGAAATCTCATCGCCGCCGGATAGTCATCAGTAATAATAGCCTCCGAGTGCCCCGACCCGTAGCGTTCAATATGCTCCAGCGCCTCGTCCAGAGAATCCACCACTTTTACGGCGGCTGTCAGCGATAAAAATTCCCTGCCCCAGTCCCCATCCGCGGACGGGACCAGGTTTAATCCGGAACGTAGTTCAAGGATGGATAGAGAACGTTCGTCAACGTGCATCTCCACGCCGGCCTTTGCCCATTCTGCCGCTATCAGGGGCAGACAGCTCCCGGCAACCTCAGCATGAACCAGCAGGGTATCCAGGGCATTGCAGACCGTGGGCCGCTGCACTTTGGCGTTGTAAGCTATAGCCACCGCCTTGTTTACATCGGCACACTTATCTATATAGGTATGACAAACACCAATCCCCCCGGCGACCACCGGCATACAGGCGTTTTCCGAGACAAACTTTATCAGCCCCGCCCCACCCCGGGGGATGAGCAGGTCAATAGCAGCCCCCATTGTGAGCATGTGGTCGACCAATGCGCGGTCGGTATTCTCAATGAATTGCACCGCTCCCTCGGGTATGCCAGCTTTCGCTGAAGCTTCCTTGACCACTCCGGCCAGGGCACTATTGGAGTGAATTGCTTCCCTGCCCCCCCTGAGGATAATGGCATTGCCCGATTTAAGGCAGAGGACAGAGATGTCAATGGTAACATTGGGTCGGCTCTCATAGATAGCCCCGATTACCCCCAGCGGAACCCGTTTCTTGCCTACCTGCAGGCCGTTGGGCAGGGTGCGCATGTCAAAGACCTCTCCCACCGGGTCGGGCAGAGCCGTCACCGCCAGCACATCCCGGGCCATAGATTCAAGGCGGCCGGAGTCCAGCAGCAAGCGGTCAAGCATGGCGGCGCTCATGTCTGACGCCTCCGCCTGTTTATAGTCAGCTTCATTGGCAGCCAGTATTTCCGCTTTCTTAGCCGACAGGT
>SDBV01012610.1_pt1 | contig 10818 bp, 8 predicted proteins | sample 2277081 | NCBI WGS metagenome assembly SDBV01 (sample SAMN10402039, study PRJNA504765) | marine sediment metagenome | isolation source: marine sediment core GS10_PC15, 223 cmbsf | place: Arctic Ocean: Southern Knipovich Ridge | collected 2010
ATAATAACGATCAGTAGAAAGATGTTTCATCGATTTTCTTACCAGTGGTCCAATTAAGTTATACCAGGGACTATAACGATTTGGTGTAATACCGATCAATTTTCCACCAGGCTTTAGTATCTTTCTGCAACTTTCCAAAAATCTCAAGGGATTTAGCAAATGCTCGATTAGTCCAACAAAAAAAACTACATTTATCGATTCCGATGCAATTTGCTCTAAAGTTTCGGCGTCATCACAGATGAATTTTAGTTTGTCCACCTGTTCCAGATAACGAGAGTTTCTTGTGCACATTTCGAGCATCTTTTCTGAAACATCTACACCAATACCATAGTTAAAGTATTCAGACAGTGAAAACAGATGAAAAGCTGTGCCGCACCCGACTTCAAGAACACACTCATCTCCAGAGAAGTCGGCAAGGCTCTTTATGATATCGATGCGTCTGCGCAGAAAATACGAGGTGCTCATATTTGCTCTAAATCGTTGATCCCATGACTCAGCATAATTGCTGTAGAATTCTGCTATATCATGTTTATTTTGGACGTTACATATAGTCTTGTTACATTCGTTTTGCATTAATAATCTTTTAGCATACCGACGATCTTTTTTAATTGGGCCTCGCGAATTCCAGGATAGTTAGGCAGATTAATAGTATTTTGAGCACATATAAGCGAATTAGGATACTCACCGTCCTCGTGGTTCTCGTAAGCTTTCATGTCAGGTATTGAGTATTCTATAAGCTCGCCTATGTGAACGCCTTTTTTTCTCATGTATTCGACAAGATGCTTTCTATTGTCAACACGCGGGACGTAATGCGAATAAGTAGCGCCATCTATTAAAGATGGAAGCGTCAAACCATCAATGCCGGAAAGTTCACTATTATAGAATTCTGCTATCTCCCTTCTTCTTTTTTTATTTTCTTCATACTTTTGTATTTGAGCAATACCCACCCTGGCATTAACAGCCGGCATCTTGCACATAAAATCCCGAGGCATCTCAATTGTTTCATCTTCATAGTACTTCGTAAAACGATCAAGCAAAGGTGTCCTGGTCTCAAGAAAATTGACAAACCCATAAAAGGTTCGCGAAAACGTAATATAGGTCGACAGAAAATAAAGCAACTGCTTGCAACTCTTTATAAATGACGGTTCAGCAAACTCCCGATCACGGTAATCTTTCAGCTTCGTATAAATGCTTTCGTCATTGGTCGTAATCATACCGCCAAAAACCGAAGATATCTGTTTGCTTATATTCATACCGAACAAAGCAGCATTTCCCTGATTACATATCAACTCATCGTTAAATTCAACGCCAAAGGAATGAGCACAGTCCTGAATTAGCAATATGCCCTGCCCGGACTTCTTAACGATATCTTTCAACCTGGCTACATCATATGGATAGCCAAATAACGAAGTGCTGATTATTGCCTTCGTTTTCGGGGTAATGGCTTTTTCAACCATGTCCAGATTCATGTTGAAGTTATCTAAGTCAATATCAACAAAACAAGGAGTATTTCCGGATTCGACAACCGCGTGAGCAACAACCACACACGTATAAGCCGGCAGTATTATCTCCGAATCAGTTATATCCAGGCATTTGAGCAGTGCATACAAACCGCTTCTTCCATACATAAATGCAACTGCGTGCCTGGCTTCAAACTTCTCTGCGAATTTACTCTCAAAATCCGAAACCGCGTTCTTTCTCAGAGAGAATGCATTGAATATTTCTTTATGATTAAAATTTGGCTTCAGACGAGGGGTCATTATATGTATCGTCGCTTCCGTCTAAATCTTCTGATATTCTCTTTGGAGGGGTATCGCCATACTTTTTCATTATTCAAAACATCCCTTTGTACAAACTTGTTTCTTTTGATATTCTCTAGTGTATCAAAAAAACCCTCTATTGATTTTGCAAACAATTTCCTATAAAGAGAATACACCGTATCTGCCCTTGAAACGTCCTCATTTTCTTGAAATATAACCTTGCCGTCGTCTATGTTTTCATTCATTTCATGATATGAATAGCCAACCCTTTTTTCGTCATTTAACAGTGCCCAGAATACAGGTTCAGTTCCCTTGTATTTTGGAAGGAGAGCAGCATGTCTGTTTACACACATTATCTTCGGACTGGATAATGTTTTCTCTTTTAATATATGAGGAGCAAAATTGAAAATCACATCTACTTCTTTATCCTTAATATAATCAGATGCAGCATCTTCATTAGGGTTTGCACATTCTAAAACATCTATAGAGTAATGCCGAAAGGTTTTTAGGCAAGAATTGAGATAGGATTTCCTAAACACCCTGGCAATATTCTTGACCAATATTCTTGTCGCAAGTTTTAAACATCCGCACATACCTGCCAGTCTTATCGATCTCCAGGTATTTATCTTTGCGTTCGTGAATATTGCACCTGCAATTTCGTAAGGCAAGTTTTCTCTGCAGAATCTTGATAACACCCCATCAAAAAACTCAGGGTGAAAATGGTTTTCATTATAAAATATTATAGCTATCTTCATAAACATGGCTTCTATAAGTTTTGAACTCATAGCTGTTGCACATTGATTCTAATATTCTTCTGAATAGCTTTATTTTAACATCATATCTGGTCATTACTGAACGTGGTATATAACCACTTTTTATATTTTTAAAGTACGGACTCTTATTTTCGTAATCAACAAAATCGTGTATATGGAACATGAAATTAAGAAATGCCCCCTTTTTCTGAATAGCAGATAACATCTTTAAGGACAGAGTCTGCCCATAGTAAAACAAAAATGTAGCCAAAAAAGGACACCTGTAGTATGGAGTAACACAGATAGGGAATTCAATTAATCCATCCTCACCTCTTTTGAAGGAATTCCTTTGAGTTTTATATGGTTGTGTAGGATATAGCGAATATATGGCCCTGCCCATTGCTTGCCGACTTTCTCTTGTCTTACGAGGCTTTATCAGCCAATAGAATTTCAAAAGGGGGAGTAAAGAAGTTGGAAATATTGAAGATTCGTATTTGTAGCCTCTTTTTGTCAATACTTGCAAAATACCCTCATTGATATTCCAACCTGGTGCGCGGAATCCTATTGGCCTTTCACCTGTAATCGACTGACAAATCTGTTCACATTCAGATATCTCCTTTTCAATATCACTGGCTGAAGATGACTTTAAAGCCTGAGCATGAGTCATTGTGTGATTTGCGATCTCGTGGCCGCGTTCATGTGCTTCTCTAAAAACTTCCTGATTCTCCTTTGTCTTCATGTCCATGCCGATGCAAAACAAGGTTGCCTTTATATTAAAGTCGTCCAAAAAATTAAATAAATTGCAAAAACCTTCCCTAAGTTCTTTGGCCTGATACTCCTTGCTGATACGTAAATTATATCCTTTATAAAGGTTGGCTGGTGTATCGATATCAACAGAGATTGTTCCTTGTAGTTTCATAAAAGGATTTTCATTGGTGATAAAAATATTTGGATGCAGCCATGTGTATCGTCGAAAACTTGATCCCGTGTTTCAAGTACAAGAATTTATCCTCACTTACCTCCGGCTCAATATGATCTTCCACTTTCAATGGAAAACCAAAAGATACCTTCCGATCAAGTCTATAATTTGCTTTCTTTGAATTGGTAAGCAATGTTTTCACCAGTATTCTCTTTACAGCTTCCCGAATCCAGTGCACACGACCAAGGGTAAAATTAAAAAACCGCAAAAGTAAAAAGTTCAGCGGATCAGGGATAGATTGCTTGATCTCATAGAGATCGGCATGTATCTGCAAATGGCTTGCACTTAATACATAGTCAGGTTTGGAAAGTTTTTGCGTTGATATTATTTCCCCTGTTTTTAGCTTTCCTATATACCCACAGTCATCATGCATTTTTGTACCGGTATTTTTGTCAAATTCCTTTATTACGCCACCCTTCGATGCTCCAACAACGGCGTAATTATTCTTTCCGTTATAAACGACGATCCCGGCATCTTTAAAATCTTTTATAAAAGGCTTTCTACAAAAAGGAATCAACTCTTCAGATGCGATGTCCTTTGCTTTGTCATATTCGATAACATTCAAATAATTGCTTAAAAGAGGAGCGAGATTCCCGATATCGACAGTGTTTAGATTAACAGTATTCCCGCTTTCGATTTTACCGATCATGAAATTCAAAACACATCTTGCAAGGGGAATCTCATCGTAAAGCAATGCAAATCCGCCTGGATAAAAAACCTCAGTATTACGACTTCCATACTCTCCCCCAAAACTCCCATCCGGATGAACAAAGTATGACACAAACTCTACCGCTTTTCTTAAGGACTCCAGCACAGTTTCATCTTTGGTTTCAAGATAATAATGTGACAGATAGTAAATGCCCAGCGTTTGATAGCCCGGGTCAGCTCCGCCATATTCCACATACCATCCTTCCGGAGATTGCTGCGATAAGACTTGGTGGACATAAAATGCCGCATGCTTTTTGTATTCATTGTCCCGCGTTATTTTATAAAGTGCCTGTAACCCGGCCGCTGCACCCAAAAGATGGTTAGATATAAACCCGTGCGTTTCATCATGCGTGATTAGATAATCACCCATCTTTTCCACGGTTTCAGAAACACCTTTTCTTGCCTCTTCCTGCAATTTATCCAGGACAAGTTGATAGGCCCGGGCAATATCAAATAGGAGAAAAGCCGTAGCACCATGACTGTGCTCATTGGGGAAAGCCTGGTCAAATGAACCATCGCTGTGCTGTATTGTCTTTAAATAGTCAAAGGATTTTACGATCCAGGCTAAAAATGTCTCTTCTTCGCATATGGTATTTTCAATTTTATAGTAATAATTCGTTAGAACATATGTAAGCCTCTGCAAGGTTGCATCGGGATAATCTTTCAGTTTCCATCCCCAGTAAAGACGATCAAAAGATCCTGACGTTTTAGAAAAAGGATCTCTGTCAAGTTGACTGAGGGCGTATTCGATCTTATGTCTAATTTGATTCTCGATCATTTGGATTTCATGCGGATATTTCACTGACCCTCAAACCTTCAGTTCGCTAAACTCATCCACCGCTCAAAACCGGTCAGTTTGAGTAACTACTTATTAGCTTCCTGGCCTCTTGCGAATGCTTGTCAAGTAACTCCTGCTGCCAAAGCTCCAAAGACAGTAACCCCCAAACCTTACGGCTAAACTGCCCTTCATTTGAAATCAGAGATCGGATGTTAAAAGAAGAACTTAAATAGTCACGCTCTCTGGCTTTTTTGCTGTGAAAGATATCCGAAACAAAGGGTTTTAAATCACCCTGCATCCACAAGGATAACGGCACTGGAAACCCCATCTTATCATTACGTTCAACAACAGTTTTTGGAAAAACATCCTCAAAAGTAGTTTTGATAAGATGCTTCAAATTGCCATCCTTAAATTTAATGCCAGGTGGGATAGTTGCCAGTAACTCAACGAGCGAATGGTCTAATAAGGGCACTCTCGATTCAAGGCCGTGAGCCATGCTCATACGATCTTCGACTTGGAGAAGCGCTGGCAAAAGAGTCTTAAAATCAAAGTGTGTCATGCTGTCAAAATACGATCCCTTTTCAATGTTATCACCCCAGTAGATCTCCTTGAAAATATCGAATTCCGAATAAGGTTCAAGTAATTCCCAATTAATTTCCTCGCGCATCCCATGGGACCTGTTAATCAGCTTAAAATAGCGTTTGTCTCTTTCTTCAAATAATCCGCTGCTCCAGAATTCACTAAGTAACGGCCTGTACGTTTTTAACAGTTTTAAATTAGGTATGATTGATTCGTAGGTGACTATGAAATTTCCATTATGCATAGTACCTTCGATAGCACCTTTAAGGCATTGCTCGAAATAGGCAATAAGATATCTGACATAACCGCCAAAAACCTCGTCGCCTCCCTGACCACCTAAGACGACTTTGACGTGTTCACTTGCTAATTTCGAGACCATAAATTGTGGAAAAGACCCCGGCCCTGCAATTGGACAATCAAGGTGGTAGATAACTTTTCTGATATTCTCGATAAAATCGTCACTCGTAATAGTAATCAAATTATGGTTCATTTGATTCTGTTCGGCTACAGTCCGAGCATATTCGGATTCATCGTATTCCGGTCCTTCTGCAAAGCGACCTGTAAACGTATGAAATTCCTTATCACTATTAACTTTACGTGCCAAAGAGGCCACTAAACTCGAGTCCAGGCCACCGCTAAGATACGCTCCGACCGGAACGTCGCTTCGCATATGAATATCAATGGAGTCATGCAGGCAATCCCAAATTTTCTCTTCGAAATAAGAGCTCGTGTGATGCCAGTCCAGATCATACTGAACTTCCCAGTATTTGCTGATTTCAACAGTGCCATTCTTATAAACCAGAGTGCGGGCAGGTAAGAGTTGATTAACCCCCTTTAGAAGAGTCTTGGATCCTAAAACAAATTGAAACGCAATATAGTCCTTTAGTGCATCATAATCAATCGAAGCTTCCGGGATAAAAGGCATCAGTGTTTTAATCTCAGAGGCAAAGTAAAATCCGGTAGAGTTAATTGTGTAATAAAAAGGTTTAATTCCTATGCGATCTCGTGCACAAAACAATAGCTTTTTGCGATCATCCCAAATAGAAAATGCAAACATACCTCTTAGATGAGAAACACAGTCAAACCCCCATTTTTCGTAAGCCTTGAGGATAACCTCTGTATCTGAACTAGTGCGAAAGTTTGATAAGCCAAGTTCCTTCCTTAGTTCAATATAGTTATAGATCTCCCCATTATAACTGATAACCAGTCCTGAATCGGAAATCATAGGTTGATGACCATGATCCAGATCAATAATACTAAGCCTGACATGAGCCAAACCAACACAATCGTCTTGACTGGTCCAGACACCTTCGCCATCGGGACCACGATGACGCTGCAGGTTGTTCATGACATGAAGGTTTCTTTTGAACTCTTCTTGCGAGAACTTTTTTGCTATTATTCCAGCAATGCCACACATGGCTTTTCTTCTAATACTCTTGTTTATTTGACATTATGATTAGCGTTTTTTAGCTGGCCAGTAGTTTGTGGCTTGGAATTCTTTGGCTCTAAAGAAACTATGTTTCGCTTTGTGCTTTCGCGTGGACAAGATTCTAAAACATGGCTATTTTGCTCAAGATCCATCTCTCTCTTTAACACTTTTCTACATTGCTGTCTCCACCCACCCCACGGCCAATAATATAAGATCACCATTGTAAAATAACCCAACGTGGTTACACTCCCGACCATTTTGCTTTCGCTTAGCTTCTTGTCATATTCTAAGAGAAAGGGAACCTCTGTAATTCGTGCATTTAACATTCTTAATTTTACTATTTTCTCTAATGTGCAAGTGAAACCTAAACCTTTTAGCTGAATAAAGTTGTTCTGGTAAAAACCTATAGCTTGCTTTATTATCGAGGCTTTATAGGCCCTGAATCCACAGGTGTATTCTTTTAAACCGTGTACAGGAAAAAAGGTTTTCATAAACAGAGTTGCACAACGACTTAAAGTCCTGCGATATAGATTCAAGCCTTCCTGGCCTCCTCCTTTGGCGAAACGAGAGGCAATTACTAAATCATATCCTTCATCCAATTTGTTTATCAGGCTCTCTATATATTCTGGTTTATGAGTATTATCACAGTCCATCCTTACAATAACATCTGTGCTATCACAAAGCGATACGGCCTTTTCAAATAGATCCCGCATTGTTTCCCCCAAGCCACGATTGTATTCATGAGAAATTATCGAAATAGGCATTATCTGTGAAAAATATTCTAACTTTTCCATAGTCTTATCTGAACTGCCATCATTACAGACAATTATTCTGTATTCTCTTCCTGTCGTTTCCAATACAGATCGAATAGAAGAAAAAAAAGTATCTATTGAATCTTCTTCGTTATAAGCTGGCAATAAGATGTATAGCATAATACCTCTCTACGATGTCTGACTGATAATAATCGTCTTGCTCGCGGTCTCGCCTGAAATAACTATTCGCCGCTACAAGTGTTGCTGCCGGAATGGACCTTCCTTGTTACCCGTATTAATTACTTGTAAAGCAAAAAGCCGGTTTCTGCTCACCTAAAATCGCCACTATCTTTTCAGCGCTGTGGCCGTCACCGTATAGTTTAGATGTATTGGAAACAAAATCACTTATCGCTTCATTTTCAGCTTTTGCAACAGCGTCAAGTATCGCAGAAGTGTCAGTGCCGACCACACGATTGTAGCCAGCCTGAACAAGTTCTACCCACTCAGTTTCATCACGCAAAGTAACACATGGAACATTAACCCAGTACGCCTCCTTCTGTACACCTCCCGAGTCAGTCAAAATTATTCTCGCGTTTTTCTCCAGCATCAGCATGTCAAGATAAGAAACAGGATCAATTATTCTTACTCCTGATCCAATTTCATCCAGCCTCGCTCCAAGAGTATTATTTGTCCGTGGGTGCATCGGTAACAGTACAGGCATATCCATGCGATCCAAGGCATCTAAGATACTGTTCAATCTATCTTTATTGCCTGTGTTTTCTGCTCGATGGATCGTGGCGAGGTAGAAGGATTTGCTTTTCAATTCCAACTGTTCCAGTATTGTGCTGAATTGTTCCGCAAGATTGGTATTAAAAAGCACTGAATCATACATGACATCGCCAACCTGATGCACATCTTTGGTAATCCCTTCGTTAGCGAGGTTTTGAATTGCAGTATCTGTGGGACAAAACAAAAGAGTTGAAAGATGGTCAGCAACTACACGGTTTATTTCCTCCGGCATTCGCCGGTTGAAACTTCGTAATCCCGCCTCAACATGTGCGACAGGGATATGAATTTTCACTGCTGCAAGGGCGGCTGCAAGTGTTGAATTCGTGTCACCATAAATCAGCACGCAATCAGGCTTGCATTCCAGTAATATGCTTTCAATCCTTTCAAGCATGATACTACTCTGACGTCCATGGGGTCCGGAGCCGACTTCCAGATTAATCGAAGGAGGTGGAATCTTCAATTGATCAAAAAATACATTAGACATGTTATCATCATAGTGCTGACCAGTGTGCACTATCTGTTCTTCGATACAAATGCCGCCACTTTGCTCATTGAATGCAGCAATTGCTCTACTTATCACAGCCGCTTTGACAAACTGAGGTCGTGCTCCTACAACCGTAATTATTTTCAATGTCTTCTTCATTAACCTTTTTCTCGTCCAAAAACACAAGGAGTTTCTCTGCCACACAGCCCTTCATTTCGTCGGTAAGTTCCGGATATACATCTGCGTACCACTTTCTTCCAATCTATGTATAAGAGTTGTTTATGGCTTTTTGAAATCATCGTATGGAATTTTACCGACAGCTTTATCCGCAGGCAATGGCAACTCTTCATCCAAATCGAGGCAGCGGACTACTCCGGGTTCGACTTCTCTGTATCGGTAGCCGCTCTCGGCACAAACCATAATCCCTTCCGGATTGGGCTCAGGCAATCGAATACCATGACGGCTTATCCATCCCATTTGACGACCAGGTATACCAACCATCAATGCGTAATCAGGTACATCTTTCGCTACAACAGCACCTGCGGAAATAAAGCAATATCTGCCTAATTCAATACCACAGACAATAGTCGCATTAGCACCGACAGTTGCCCCGTGCCTGATTATCGTCTTTTCGTAAATACTGCGTCGGACAACCTGGGCGCGAGGATTTGTAACGTTTGTCAAAACGCAGGATGGCCCCAAAAAAACATCATCTTCGATGATAGTACCGGTATAAATCGAAACGTTATTCTGAACCTTTACATTGCTGCCGATCACTACATCCGGCGAGACACACGTGTTTTGACCCAAAATGCAGTTTTGCCCTATCTGAGCGTTTTTCATGATGTGTGAGAAATGCCATATCTTTGTTCCTTCGCCAACGACTGCACCATTATCTACAAAACTGGTTTCATGAACGAAATATTTTTCAGGCATTTGTTTTGCCCTTAGTCAAAAAAGGATGGTAGTCGCCCTTTATGCCGACAACCTCAGCATTACGAATATGTGAAACAATTTCGAGAGAATGGGCAACTTCGTCCATCCCAAAACCCTGGGCCGCTAATATTCTTTTATAGCTCTCGGTATGTAAGTCTGTAAAACCATCCGAGAATTCTATTTCTTTGCCATCAACGATTATTGAACGATGTGTCATCGGCTTACCGGATTCCGGTTCAAAGGGTAAATCGTTTCGATCAAGAGACAGGAACCATCGAACTGTTGCCCTGTCCAGTTCGATAAAACCGCCGGCTTTTCGTGATTCGCGAACATGCACAATGTTTTGTTTTGCCGGGCCAAAAATCCACGACAACATATCAAAGAAGTGTACACCAATATTGGTTGCAATACCGCCCGATTTGCTAATATCACCCTTCCATGAAGTATGATACCAGTGGCCTCGCGAGGCGATATAGGTCAGATCAATTTCATGGATCTTTTCCGGCGGCGAGCAATCAATTCTTTCTTTTAATGCTACTATCGCACGGTGAAGTCTGAGCTGCAAAATGGTATAAACTTTTTTGTTTACTTCTTTTTCGATCTCCTGAAGAGCTGCAATATTCCAGGGATTAAGCACGAGCGGTTTTTCGCAAATCGCATCAGCCTTGATTCTCAATGCAAATCTGACATGGGCATCGTGAAGATAATTGGGTGAGCATATCACAACATAGTCAACAGCATGACCGTTTTGCCTTCTAAGCTTTTCCAGGTGTCTGTCGAATCGTTCAAACTCAGTAAAAAAGTCCGCATCGGGAAAATAGGAGTCAAGGATCCCTACAGAATCGCTTTTGTCCAAAGCGGCAACTAATGTG
>SDBV01012611.1_pt1 | contig 10818 bp, 15 predicted proteins | sample 2277081 | NCBI WGS metagenome assembly SDBV01 (sample SAMN10402039, study PRJNA504765) | marine sediment metagenome | isolation source: marine sediment core GS10_PC15, 223 cmbsf | place: Arctic Ocean: Southern Knipovich Ridge | collected 2010
ATGCTGAACTCCTCGAGCATATCATTAAGATCGACCAACTCCTCCACCGCCGCCCCGGCGCCACCGCCGGCTCCCGCGCCCGCCGCGCCTGCCTCGTTGAGCGACTCAACAACGTCGTTCCAAGTCGGGAGAAACTTAGTCTGAAGGTCGTCGACCTGATCGTTAAGCACCGTCGTCACGCCGGCCACCGTGCCCTCCATGACCCCCAGCTGCTTGATCACCGCAGCGTCGGTCACCAACGTCCTGTCGGCCATCTTGGCGCGCGACATTGCGATCTCTCGCTCCAAGCCGCGCCGGTTGCCCAGCCGCTCAAGCGCGTCGATCTCATCCTGGATCGCGTCCTGCTTTTTCTTCGCTGCGTCGACGGTCTTTTTGATGCCCTTCTTTTCCTTCGACAGCGCCCTGATCTGCTTGTCGATAGCGTCGGACTCTCCCGTCCTGCCCCGGGCCATGAAGACGATCATGTTGCGCCGGTCGACTAGATTCTTAAGCTCCTTGTCCGCCTGCTTAATTCGCTTCTCGCCCGCCTCAACTTGCTCGTCGAACTCGAGCTTGCTCAGCGCCAGCTCCGCCCGCTCAAGGTCTTCGATCGCGCTCTCGACAGTCGACAATCCGGCCAAGCGACCAAGCTCCGACCACATGTCCGAAACCATGTCGCGCATCGCCTCGAGCGGCGCGCGCAGCGCCTCGCCAAGGCCGCCTCCCGCAGTGATCGCCCTGCCAATGGCCGCGACGAGACCAGCGTCAGCTATGGCGCCAACGATACCTGAGCTAACCGCCTCCCCCGCTGCCTCGCCGGCCTCCTCGTAGTCATCAACGATCGCGGCTGTGTCCGGCTGAAGAGCCTCAGTCGTTTCCTTGCGCGCCTTGTACGCCTGATTGTAAAGTTGCTGCGTTAGCGCGGCGCCCGCCTCGCGCCCGGCCTTGCCGTAGGTATCCACCATCAATGAACCGAAGACCCACTTGAACGGGTTTAGGGCGTCGATCAAATTTTGAACGATTCTTCCCACAACTCGGTACAGCGCGCCCGTGGCGGCCACAATGCCCTTCGTCACACCGACAATAATCTGCGCGCCGATCCTAGCAGCGCCCTTCGCCAGGTCCCCAAAGGCCCGCAGCGCATTCTTCACGGCACCCTTGATGGCTCCCCAGTTGAGCACGACGGCGGTGATGGCGATCCCTATTAGCGCGAGCGCCAAGATCACTAGCCCGATCACGGGCAGCAACGCAATGAAGCCCACTATCACTGGCCCGATAGCCGCCGAGACAAGGGGCAAGAAAATTAGCATGGAGCCAATGGCCGCTACGAGCATACCCGCGATCATCAGCAGGGGACCTATCGCAGCGATGAGTAGCAGAAACGCAAAGATGGCGACCTTAATCGGCTTCGGCAACTTGCCGAACAGCGTGATGCCTACCTTAATGGCGTGCAACACGGGCTTCATGCCCTTGACGAAGTCCTGAAGAACGGGCGCTATCTGCTCGCCTAGGACGATGAACACGTCCTGGAGCTCGCTCTTCATCAGGCCTATCTGCGCGTTGAAGGTCTCGAGCTGCTTGTCAGCGACATCCTTGGTGATGCCGCCCGCGGTCTCCAGCCCCTCTGTGTAGTCGGCGATGGCCTGCTCTCCGCCCTTCATCTTGTTGATGGCGTCCACCATCAGCCTGTTAATGCCCATCTGCTGGAACGCGGCGGCGCGCTGCTTAACGGACATGTTGTCGAGAAGCGGGGCGAACTCCCCCGCGATCTCCGAGAAGGTCTTCATCGAGCCGTTGGCGTTAAAGATCTCGACGCCATACTTCGCGAAGGCCTCGGTGTTCTTGACCGCCAGCTTCGGCAGCATCGTAAGCACGCCGGACAGAGCGGTACCGGCAGCCTCGCCCTTCAGGCCCTGGTCGGCCCAGAAGGCCAACAGACCAACGCCCTCCTCGATGCTCTTGTTCGCGGCCTTCAAGGCGGAGCCGCCCTTTGCGGTCAGGGCCCGGGCGAACTGCTCCACCGTGGCGTTGGCCAGGGTGTTGGCCTTCACCAGGACGTCGGTCACGCGTACCAGGTTTAGGAGGTCCTGCACGGTATCTTCCGAGCGCAGTCCAAGAGCGCTTTGCGCGTCGGTCGCCAGGTCGGTAGCCAACGCCATGTCGAACATGCCGGCCTGCGCGAACATGGCCACGGCCGGCATGGACGCGAGGGACTGCGTAGCATTTAGGCCAGCAGACGCTAGGAAGAAGTAGGCCTGCGCGGCTTCCTCAGCGGAGAACTTGGTGGTCAACGCCACCTCTCGAGCGGCTTCGGACATATCCTTACGCATAAACTCGTCTACGTCGCCCATGATAGCGAGAGAGGAGGTCATCGCTGCGTCGAAGTCACCGAACGTCTTGACTGCTATCGCGCCGACGCCGATAATTGGCGCCGTGAGCGCCATGGTCGCGCCGCGACCGGCGGACTGCATTCCCGCGCCTATGCCTTGGAACTTCTTTCCAATGTTGGCGGTGGCGGACTTCGCCATTCCCTCGGCCTTTGACAAGCCACGCTTAAAGCCAGCGGTATCGGTCTCGAGTGAGAACGTGGCCTTGCCGAGTGAGCCCTCAACCATTAGCTCGCCTTCTCCTTCGTGCGCTCATCTACGACCGCAAAGCCAATGCCCGTAAGTGAACCCTTCATGGCGCCCTTGCTGACCTTGCGTGTCTCGCGGCCTTCCCGCACTCGTCGGTTAAGCTCGCTCATGATCTCCCGCTGGGAGTTCTTCTTCATGTGCGCAAATGACGCAGCGCGGTTGTGAAGAACTTCGAGCTCAGCCTTTAAGCGCGACAAGGCCCGCGCGTACAAGCGCAGGGCCCAGTTCGGCGTGTTTACGAGCTCAACGAAAGAAAGCCCGTACCAAAAACTCAGGTCGGGAAAAAGCTCAAGATCCTCCTTGAGCAGGTCACGAGACGGCTGGCTTGCCAAGTGTTACGCCTCCTCATTCGGCTTCTCGCTCCCGGCCTCCGCCTCGATCTCCTCGGCCGCGTCCATCCGCTTACGAATGGTTTCGACCTCAAGCCCGACGAAGTTGATGAGCTTTTGCTGCTGCATCGGTGGAAGCTTTTCAGCCTTTTCCTTAGGAAGGTCCGTCATCATGATGATGAGCTCGATCCTTAGGTCAAAGAGACGCTCATGTAGCTTCATGAGTACCGCCTCTTGCTCAGGATCTACGGTCTCGACCTTCGAGAGAATGCGCTCCTCCTGCTTGTTAAGAGTACGCAAGCGCGCCTCTTCAAGCTTGGACAGGTGAGAGATCGTTCGAAGCAGGTAGGATTCCCCGTCCACCGTAAAGGTGAGAGCAGGTTCGACCTCAGTGCTGAGATCAATAAGAGACTTGTCTATGTCAACCATCTTAGCTGTGCTCCTCTCGGGCTGTGCTGCTTTGGTCTACAAACTGAATGCCAATGTCCGCGCACGCTACCTTAAGCACGGCGCGTCGCCGCATTAGAGTGCGGGCAACTCGGCGGGCCCTAAACTCTATCGCCTTGAGATCCCGGGCCAACTCGCCCAGGTCGGCGAAAAGCTTAAGGAAGAACTCGTCAGGCTCTGCCATTGCGGCTATGCCCTCCTGCTGCTACTAATCGCTACGCTTCAGAGCTTTCGTCTTCGTCTTCTTCAGTCGTGGACGTCGGCCACTGCGTCGACTCCGTCTCGGTGTCGGGCGCTGAGCTGGGCTCGGGCACGAGCGCGGCCTCGGGCCTCGCCTTGCCCCGTCCTCGTCGCCTGCTCGTCCTGGACTTAGACTCGGGCGCAGCCTCGGGCTCAACAACTTCCTCTAGTTCCCACTGAGCGTACTTGTAGGCGCCCATCAGTCGCCTGACGGTGCCCTTATCAAGCACGCGCGACTTTCCCTGTGCCCAGTCAAAGCCGCCCGCTTGCATCGTAGGAGCCGGGCCGAGAAATGTAAGCTTGTACATCACATCAAGTATATTATTTCACATTTCGGTCTCATGTGGAACACCCTATAGGACGGGCTCTGTGCCGACCATCACCTCGATCGTCATCACGTTCTCCCAAGTGTTCTTGATCTCTCCTGCGGCCAAGACCGGCCCGCCGGTGATAAACGTGTAGTGCACTAGGTAGCTCTGCCCCGTGCTTTCCTGACTTACGACTTGACGTCCCTTCGCGTGAATCACGTCGTAAAGCACCGCGCTAATAAGCTCAGTGTTGGAGACCGTAGCTGCGATGCACCGCGCAGTCAGCTGCATCCTCAACAACGGCACGTCGCGCTCGAGCCTAGACACTCCAGCCTCCGCGAGCACGATTGCCCCCGCCTTTTGCTGCGCCTCTGACGCGGGCCCTACCACCACGCCGCCAGGCGCCGCCTCAGTGACCTGTGCCGCGCCATCAAGCAGCTTCTTCATGAGCTCTGGAATCGAGACTAGCTTCGTGGTCATGTCATTCTCTCCTCGGCTATCGCCCTATTCATCAGACCAGGAAAGCGCGAGTTAGCCTCATCATTTGCGCTCGTTATAAAGTCGTGCGCCCCGCCCCGCACGTACTCGTATATCGCGTATGAAATCCACGACCCAGCCTCAATGTACGCAGAAGCGCCGCCTCCCCAGTCAGGCAACGGCGCGCCTGAGACCACGCCTCCGGACGAGAGTGAGCCGACGTGCGCTGCGCGCTCGTCTTGCGCGCCCGAGTAACTACGACCCGCGGCGTGAAGACTACGTGAAAGAGTACCAGACAAACGGTGGACGGCGCGCTTAGCGCCTGAGATGATGTTCTCTGACCACGATACCATAGCGCGACCGGTCGCGCGCTTGACCTTGTCGCGGACCTCGTCACCACGCCACACGAACGTAGTCCGACCGCCGCGCTTAGCCATTTTGTACCTCCCGGCACGACACCTCAAAGTGGTGCCCGCCTCCGGCCCCGAGGCTAACTTGCCGCACGAACACAATGTCAAGTACGTTAGCGATGGAATTGCCGTCAGAGTCCTGCACGTTCACGATCCTGTCGGACTCCGCCACGCTCGCGTCCGCGTCAAGGTACACTACATGCGTGACCTCTAGCGCGTCGCGAGAAGCGGTCGTGAGGCGCTCGCGACCGGACACTGGCTTGAGCCTGCAGGGGATGTTTAGCTGCCCGTCCTTAAGCTGCCAGGCTCCCTCTGGCTGGCCGAAGCGATCAGTGTCGTCGCTGCGCTCTTCAATGGTGGCCACGTGAGCCAATAGCTTAGTGAAGCTCAACGTGCACCTCCCATTCTCCGGCAAGAACGTTGCCGAGCAGAGGCAGTTCTAGAGTAGTCTTCTCAGAGCTAGCGGGTACCCACCTCTAACAATTCTCGCTGCTCTAGCTGCGCCGCTCAGCCCTCTTACCGAGAGCTAAAGCGAGTACACCTCCACGGTCCACTGGGTCTCCGTGGCCTCGTAGTCGATCCACACCGTACCGTCGCTCTGGTTAAAAACGTTGGTCGGAAACGGACCGATCAGCTTGACGTCATCGATCTCGAAGCTAATCACCTGCTCCTCGAGGTCCAGCCCTAGGATCTTCTTCGGCGTCTGGATCGTGATGTCTCCGGTCGCCGTGGCCTTCGTCACCCGAAGGTACGTCTTGCCGTTGTTAGCGAACTTGTGCCCGTCAGCCTGGCCGGTCGTTCCCGCCTGCGCTGCGAGGCCGGCGCGCAGGATGCGCCCTACCGCAATTGTGTCTCGTGCCATGTCTCTAGTTCTCCCTTCACTCCGCAGCTACAGGCTAAGTACCAGGATCGCGAAGTCGCTCGAGGCGTCAACGCCCGTGCCGTCAGTCGCTTCCTTGTACGTTACCTGGACCTTGCCGCCAGAATCGTTGAAGATGTTCGTGGGGAACGGGCCGATAATGACGCAATCCTCGTTGTCCACCATCAGCTTCGGAACGGAGACGATTAGCTCCGCCAGGTTGAGGCCCAGCACAGACTTCTGCGTCGTGAAGACGATCGAGTGGGGATCAGCAGCGTCGTCATTCGCCACCAGCACGAAGGTCCTACCGTTGTTGGAGAACTCGTCAGACGCCGCAGCGTTGGCCATTGCGAGGGTGCCCACTAGGCCGATGCCGAAGACTAGGCCGGCCCGCGCGATCTTGTTTACCGTCAGTGTCGCCATTTGTTAGTTCACTCCTTCCGCCCCGCATCGGGACTCTCGAGACCGCATCGGTCTCCGTTAGGATAGCGAGAGGCGCGTCGCCTCTCAAGTACTAGTGTAGCAAGTAACTGCGAAAAAAGCACTAAGTCGCGCGCACTCGAAGGCGCCTGTTCCAGGGTCGCAAGCGTGTCATGGCCCCATTGGGGATCGGGAGCTTAGAGCCGTCGGCCTGACGCGTGTAGCTGTAGTCCCCCAGTCGCTCACTGATGAGGGTCGACGCCGCCCCGCCCTGAGCGTCGATGTACCAGGCGGCCGCGATCATGGCCGTCGCCTCCTGCACGGGGGTCGGCACCACGTTCGACGCAGTGTATGCGACCTCGATCCGCGACCACTCATTGGGCCGGAACTCTACGGTCGCTCCTGGCAGTCCCGCCGGTGAGCCGTAGCGTGCAAAGATCAACTCGATCTTGCCCTTATCGCGCAAATGGTACTGGGAATCTTCCACTAGCGCTGCCCCGCTTGACCCGTGCGCCAGGTAGGCGGTGACCGTTACGGCCGTGGGGTTCTCATCCTTAAGCGTGAGGATCTCTCCGTCTCGCACGTTGTAGAACTTCTCAGTCTGCCCGTCGCTGGCGTCCCAGTTAGCGCCGGTGATCCGCTTGACCCACTCCTCTGCTGCGTCGAGCTGCGCCGTTAGGGCAGCGTCGTCGGACGCGGAGTACCCAGGGATATATCGCTTGGCGTCGGCGAGAGTTGCGAGAGCCATGAGCCAGCGACCTCGCTACAGGATCTCGATTATCGCAGATATCGTAACAGCCGTGGTCAGCGCGTTACACTGGGCGACGTCTACCGTGAGGTTACCCATGATGAGCGGGTACCTAGTAGCGGGCGTGGCTCGGCCGGAACCGGTCTCGTCGACCTCGACCTCGGTCACCTGTGACATCGGAAAGTCGGTGGCGTTGTCAGTCAAGGTAAGCACCGTCTTCGTCACCGGCAGGGTGCACTTGATCGTTACGTCGGTAGTGCCCGGGGCTGACCCGTGGTAGTCAACGGCGATGCCCACGAGGCGGACCATCCCATCGGGGATGCCTGTTAGTCCTGAGCCAACGGCTACGCCGTCTCCGCCGACGGTGTCAATGACGATGGGTGGTAGCCTCTTGATCCTGCTCATGCTCTACTCCTCCGAGCCTGACTCGCTCGTCGTGCCGATTGGAATGATCCGCACCTCGGACTCAGGAGCGCTCTTGCTCGCCTCGTCGCTCGGCGCCTCCTCATCCTCAACAGCCACATCGTCAGGCGGCCCCAGGCACCGCTTGTGCGAGAACTTGTACTCTCGGTAGCAGACGGTGCAGGTCTGCATCTGGGGCTTGCTTGCCCGCAGGTCTTGAACCGTCAGGGGTCCCTCAGTGGGCACCGGAGACTCGGCCGGACCCTCGTGCTCAACCTTCTCCTCGACGCCTAGCTCGCGCACGTAGATGTGCTCGTACGTTGAGGCGAGCTCGGCCACGAACAGGTCGTCGGTCACGTAGATTCCAGGGCCGGGAGCTCGAAAGCCCTTGCAGCCCCATGCCCCTCGGGCGTCGCTGATCTCGATCTCCCACTTTCGGCTCATCCGTTGCTCCTTGTTATGAAACTGGCGGGACGGGATTGACTCCCACCCCGCCAGGCTCCTGTGTCAGGTCGTTAGTCTAGCTAAACGCTACCATCGGCACCGTGATGTAGTACACCCGGATTGAGAGCGTGCCGTTGCCGGTCGTGTACTCAGCCGCGCCGTTGTTGTCGAGGTCAATGGCCTTGTTCTCCTCAGGAACAAAGCCTGTGATGTCCAGCGAGTCGAACAGAGCTGCGTCAACACCAGCCTCTAGGAAAGCCGTGCATTGAGCCTCTGACCCGAACTCGAACAACTCAGTGCTAGCGTTGTACTTCAGGGCGAGGTGGTCGGTGTTGTTCACCTGAACGAAGTCCGTGCCCCCGTGATCAAGGAACGCGTGAATCTGTACAGGAATGACTGCGAAGCCAACACCCGGTGTCGGGACCAACTCTTGGTTTGCACCCAACAACCCGTTAACTGCGGCTGCGTTCAACTGTACATCCACGTACGGCACCATGAGAACTGCACCATCGATCTTGGCCTGGGTTACGGCGCCAGCGGCTAGCTCAGCCGTGTCAACGGCCAGAGCCTCGATATTGCCAGCCGTGGCGTTCAAGGTGATGGCGATGATACGATACTCGATCTTTCCGGCAGTGTCACCAACCATGCTGGTCTCGGTGGCTCCCAGAAGCTCCTCCTCAGGAAGCTGATAGACACCGAACACGGTCTCTCCTACGGCAAGGGCCGCGGCACCGGCGAAGATGTCATCGAACAGGCCGTCAGCGTTTGAAGGTGAGCCTACATCGATCTCCCATGAGGTAGACACGAAGGCTTCTGTGCACTTGGCCTGCACGAGAACAAGACGATCACCGCCACCGGCACCGTTGGCCGCTAGCAGTGTCGTAATACCACCTGTGTCATGGTCCTGAACTACTGTATCAGTGGGGGTCTCAAAGAGACTAGGAACAGCGGCAAGACCTCCACCGACGATAGGTGCACCGTGACCTACTGCTCCGTGAGAGTGCCCGGTACTCTCGTCGAACGCGTCGCTCAGCGTTACTAGGAAGCTGCGAAGGTTCTTCGAGAGCCGTGCGAAACCTCGACCGAAGTCAAAGCGGGGACTGATCTTAAAGCTGCCCATGTCTCTTTTCTCCTCACCGCCAGGTTAGCGACTTGCGGACCGGTCGCTACCGCGGATTTATTTTCCCGTCGGTCCTCCGGGTCATTTACGTTGTTGGTCTACGCTGGTGCGCTGGAGTCAGCAGCCCTCAGGGTGCCGTACTTGGCCGCGTCGCTGCCTGCGGCCTGATCCTCTAGCGTTGTCCACTCCGTCTCCAATACGGACTTGTCGTCACGGGTGAAGGACATCGAGGGCGAGCCTGTTTGAGACACGACCGGCAGCTCGAACTGCATCACGTCGTCCTCGTACGGGGAGTCCCCGCGGATAAGCATCGCGAACTGCGCCACGGTCGGTCCCTGGTACAGGGTAATCGATCGCTCCTGGCTCACCACGGAGGCCACGGACACGTCGTTGAGGACCTTGGCGTAGTTCTCTAGGGTCAGGTTGGCAAACGAGAACGTCACCACGATGGTCTCCTCAGTGCGGATCGCCTTGATAGGACCCGTCACCTGGTCGACCATGATGAGCTCGATGCTCTCGTTGTGCCCGACGCTGACGCCCCCGTCGGTGCGCCCGAGCTCAACGAAGCCCAGGGCTAGGACAGCTGCGTCGTCGTCACCGATGCCCGGCATCGTCGCGCCGACCGCTGCCAGCCACACTCGGGCTGGGCCAGCGATTACCTCGAAGGGACTTACTGCCATTGCACTGTTACTCCTTGTTTACTATGGTGTGCCGAAGAACACCAGGGCCTTCGCCTTGCAGGTGTCTGCTGCCGCGTCGGTGATCTTCGTGGTAAGCGTGGCAAGAGAGATCGAGAGGTCAAAGTCATCGCTTCCGCCACCCCCAGTCTCCTGCACAATCGGCACTCCCATCTTCGGAACTCGTACGATCTCGTGATCCAGATCCTCGTTGCCACTGGCAATGTCGCCTGACTCATCAGAGCTGAAGATGTAGCCCAGCGTGAGAGAAGCGATGTCGATAACGGTGCCCTCAACGGAGTTACCCGCCAGAGCTGCGCTTCCAGGCGGCCCGAAGAACGCCAGCACCTGAACACCCACCGTAGTGGCTGCGCCCTGGGTGACGGTAAGCCGAGACGTGTTCGTCTCCGCTATGGAGAGGTCGAAGTCGCCGTCGGCAGAGTCGACGCAAACCGGGATCGCGAACAACAGATCGCGTCCTGTCTCGTGGTCGAAGGTGGTTGCTCCATTCGCGCAAGCCTTCTCATCTGAGATGTAGACCTGAGCAATCGATCGACTGGCGAGCTCGTATACGTTGCCGGAAGTCGGTGAAGTGACACTCACCCTGCTGCTGAAAAAGGCCAGGATAACTCCCGTTGCCGTTGCCCCGCCAGCGTTGGTAAGAGTGATGCCGTTGGCCTCGTTGCCAGACTCAACAACACAGGTCAGGTCAATACCCGCGTCCTGGTTGTCGAGGCAGATCGCGACTACGAAGTCGGGCTGCACACCCAAGTCGTGGTCGATGTTCGCGGGACCAGCCGCAAATGTGATCTCATCAGAGACCCACACGTGCCCGTAGGTCAGTGAAGCAAACTCCAGTACTGTTCCTTCTACGGCCATGCTATGGTCCTCCTAGTTTATCTGCCGAGGGGACGGAGCGTCGCGCCCGCCCCCTCGAGATCTTTTTCGTTCTCTTCGCCTACGGCTCGACGTTGACGCTATCGGCGTTAGCCACAGCGTACTTCGTGTCGTCGTCGACGGTGTGACCGATCTTCGCGTCGACCCTGGCCGTGACGATGAAGGACGTTGCGCCCTCCCTCGGGTCACGGAAGGACTCGAGCTTGATCTGTCGCCTCCAGCCTGCGATCAGGTTCTGGCGGTGGGTGAAGAGGATGTCGCTGGTGTCCGGAGACCCAGAGGTCACCGTCATCAGGGGAACACCCACGATCTTGTAGCCCTGGTACATCAGGTCCCTAGCTCCCTCCAGGTGGAGGTCACCGAGGGGAGTGCCCCTGGACGACAGGATGTCGCGGTACAGCTCCACGAGCCTCATCGGCGCGTAG
>SDBV01012612.1_pt1 | contig 10817 bp, 5 predicted proteins | sample 2277081 | NCBI WGS metagenome assembly SDBV01 (sample SAMN10402039, study PRJNA504765) | marine sediment metagenome | isolation source: marine sediment core GS10_PC15, 223 cmbsf | place: Arctic Ocean: Southern Knipovich Ridge | collected 2010
AAGAAGATCGCAGAGGTTTGTCAGAAGGTTCTTTATGGTATTCATGCCGCCAGGATAATACAATGAGTCGCATGTGGCAAGTTCAGGTAAGTCCTTTTACGACAAGGAGGACCGAGTTTTTCGAGTGGACAGGTACAGTTTTTGGGGAGCACGCCACCTGTTTGTCTAAATCTACATATTCCCTTAGTATTACTTTTATTGCGATGTCTGATGCATTATTTGGGGGCAAAAAGAAACAAAAAAGTAGTTGTTATCGGAATTTAGTTCATATAATACGTATAAGGTTATTCCATATGATTTAAATCGCACCAAATATCAATTATTGGATAAGATTCTCATGGATAGACGAGATTTTTTGAAAAAAACAACATTCGCCACTGCAGGATTTGCCCTAAACGGTTTAGTCTCTTTCTCACTAGCTGAAGTACATAAGAATAAGCCGAATGTCTTATTTATAATATGTGACGACCTGAATCACTATATCCCCGGAATGCCTGGACATCCGCAAGCAAAATGTCCAAATATCAATCGCATAATGAAAATGGGTGTGAGTTTCATGAATGCTCATGCGAATCATCCAGTGTGTCTTCCATGTCGTGCAAGTTTATTTAGTGGGATTTACCCTCATACATCCGGGGCTTTAGGCTGGGAAGGTAAGAGTGGTAATAAACTTTTACAAAGCTGCGTATCGATGTTTCAACACTTCAAAAATAATGGATATGGAATTTATGGTACAGGGAAATTAGACCACGAGGCTTGGAATTACAAAGATACGTGGATCGATGAAGAAGGAAACAACAATTTCGTAGGTAATACCGATCATGGCCCGGTGCCATGGGATGGGAAAACTACTAAAGGATGGCTACTTCATCCCTCAATGAAAGATATGGAAAAACACATTGATGAATATCAAGAAAAAATCTGGAGAGACCGAGGAGAACATTCTTTTGGACCTTTGTCGGATATCCCCGAATACAAGCAGGACAAAAAGAACGGGATTCCTGGATATAAAGGTTGGGTTAACCAAAGCGGCAAGCCTTTCCGCTATGTAAATGATAATGACAGGGATCTGATGTCGGATGAACATTCTGCGGATTATGCTGCCAAAATTTTAGCAGAAAAACATGAAAAGCCATTTTTTTTAGGAGTTGGATTTGTTCGTCCTCATACACCGATGTATGCCCCGAAGAAATACTTTGATATGTATCCTCTTGAGGAAATTGAACTTCCGCCGGCTTACAAAGAGGATGATCTCGAAGATTGTCAGGGATTCAAGGACCTTCTATTTCAATACGGTTTTAGGCGGCACGAACTTTATTTGAAATATGGTGGTGTAGAAATGTGGAAGCGTTGCATCCAGGCATACTTGGCATGTATGACTTTTGTGGATGATCAAATAGGCAAAGTTTTGGATACCTTGGAAAAAAGTGATTATGCTAAGAACACAATCATATGTTTTACTAGCGATCACGGATTTCATTTGGGTGAGAAAAGCTATAACTTCAAGCTAACAAACTGGGAGGTATCGACAAGAATACCTTTTGTTTGGATTGTTCCTGGTCTGACAAGGCCTAATAGGGTATGTGATTACCCCGTGTCATTGATAGACGTCTACCCAACTATGATTGATTTGTGCGACCTTCCCAAAGAGCCGAACGTTAAAACTAACAAGCAATCGCTCGATGGGCATAGTTTAAGACCTCTCCTTGATGAGCCAAAAGGTGACAAATGGGATGGCCCGCCTGTTGCGTTAACTGTAATTTATGGTCAGGATAAGCAGGATAGAGAGGTTTACCACTATACTGTGCGAAGTAAAGACTGGCGATATACGCTCTATTCAAATGATGCAGAAGAGCTTTACGACCATCGTAAGGATCCTTATGAATGGTATAATTTGGCTCAGAGCCCAACTTGTAAAAAAATCAAAAACGAGCTGAAACAGGAGTTGTTTAGGCTTTTAGGGACTAATCCTAGTATGAAACGGGGATTAGTAAATTGAGATCCAAAAGAGCCTCAGGAAATTAAATTTTCTGGCATCTTTCTTGTGTCTCAAGAAGCACTACTGCACTATAAGGGGGTAAAGGAGAACAAAATGGGGTATGTCGAAAAGGCCTATTTTTATATAATGAAAGCTATTAAAGAACGTTGTTTATAGTGAATATTTCCTGAGTTGAGTGGACTCTCCCAGGAAAGGGATTCTCTTTATATTATAATATTTACCTCGATGTACTGGATGACCGCTAGGGTTAAGGATTTTGTGGTAAAGCGGATAAGCAAGATAAACACTGTTTTTTATGTGTATTGAGAAAAAGTTTGTTGGATTTTGTAATTAACATGGAAAAAAGTTTCATAACATTAATGAGCGTATTGTTATTAATGATTGGATTAACGAACTGCAATGCCGTCTATAAGCAAGATGTATTGGTATGGCAACAAAATCTCACTAGCGTGATCCCTTACAAGATTGGGCAGGCCCATGGCGTTTTAGTGCAATCAGTCGAAGGCCGTCATATCCTGCAGAGTAAAGACGGTTTTGAGCTTGTTCTGGTGCCTGCACAAGGCGATTTCTGGAATATGGAATCGGTGAGCGTCCTCGGCCTTATGCTCAAGAATACCGGACAGACAGAAATGATTCTGGATATGATGCTTGGCAATACCGGCGCAACCGGATGGTCCAACTCTGCAATTGGCCGTACAGTCGTAAATGCCGGAGAGGAACTACCTTTGGGGGTAGCGCTTTACCGCTCCAATGAATATAATATGACTGATCCTGCCTACTTGAGAATGTGTGGCAAGCCTAATGGCAATTTCAAGCATTGGCACACCATCGATCCTGGTAAGGTAATAAATCTTGTCATTACATGCGATCAAAAAGGTGAACATGCTTTCGAGCTGGCACAGATGTTCCCTCTGCAAAAAATAAACGAAACCCACATGGGTGACTTTCCGTTCATTGATAAATATGGACAGTATATTCATAAAGAGTGGGCCAGTAAGGTTTATTCCGCCAAAGATATGCTCATGGGTATAGCAACCGAGAACAAACTGGAACAGGAACTGAGTAGGCCGACCGGTTTTAATAAATACGGGGGCTGGAAAGAAGGCCCAAAATTCGAAGCCACGGGTTTTTTCCGCACGGGAAAGCATAAAAGCAGATGGTGGTTTATCGATCCCGAGGGCTATCTGTTTTGGTCTTATGGTGTGAGTTGCGTCGGTGCCGAGCACGCTGGCCAAACACCTTTAAAAAGGGAATCGTCCGTATTCCAAGATCTTCCAGCCAGGGATGATGAAGAATTTGGTCGGTTTTACGTAAAACTGGATGTTGAAGACAATTATGAGCTCCTTGAAGATGTTCCCCACTATGATTATACGAAAGCAAACCTGTATCGGAAATATGGAAAAGACTGGGCAGAAAAATATGTCGAGCAAGATATTCAGCGTTTAAAATATTGCAATATTAATACCATCGGAGTCTGGTCCGACAAAGAGATTGTCTCGCAAAAAGAAGTACCTTATACAGTGATGCTTCACTATGAATACGCTTTCGCTTCGGAAAAACTACCAGACCCTTTTGATCCAGAGACTCGTGCAGGTTTGCGCAAAGCCATGCGTGAATATCCAGTGCCTTTTAAAAACGATCCCTGGTGCCTGGGCGCTTTTGTAAACAATGAGTTACACTGGATGAATGACTCCCGTCTTCTCGTTGCTGCCATTCTTAGCAATGAGCGACAGAACTCCGAGGTAAAAAAAGTCTTCAAGAACTGGTTGAAGGAAAAATATATTAAGGTTACGGCGTTAAACGAAACTTGGAAGACGCAGTTTACCGCCTGGGATGATTTATTGAAAGTTACGGAGAAATCCATTTTTAAGGAGGCGGATGCCATCGATTGTTCTACATTGACGACACTTTTTGCCGAGGCATTTTTCAAGTTGGCGAAAGAAGAATTGAACGACTACTCACCAAATTTACTTTATCTCGGCTGTCGTTTTAATTCAGGCAGTAGTGAGGTGATGGAGGCGGCAACTAAATATGTAGACGTAGTCAGCATTAATAGTTACTGGTATCACCCTCACTTGGGCAATTATATTCCGACGGACAAGCCTGTATTGATCAGTGAGTTTCATTTTGCCAATACGGCAGGTAACAATCTTGGCAGCGGTTTACGTAGCGCCCAGAATGCTGTTCAGCAGGGACGCTTGTTTCGCGCTTATATGGCCAAAGCCGTAGATCACCCGCATATTATCGGCGCCCACTGGTTCCAGTGGCGCGATCAAAATGTAGGCGGCCGTTATAATGGCGAAAACTATAACGTTGGATTCTTTGATATTGTAGATATACCCAATGAGGTCTTGATACGGGCCGCTTCTGAATATGGACGGAACCTTTATAGCATCATCAAATAACCAAGAGATGAAATAAGCAAAATGAATGAAACTTCACAAGAGACTACTAAAGCCCTGACAGATAAGAAGGGCAAAAAACTAAGTTTCAAACTTAAACTTGCAGTAGGCACAGGTGGTCTCACCGTTTTTTTCGGCAATAACAGCGTGAATGCTCTTGGTATGCCATTCTACAATATGATACATAGGGTGGATCCGGGTTTAGTCGGACTGGCGCTTGCCATTCCTCGCCTTTGGGACGCTTTTACGGATCCTTTCATGGGGAATATTTCTGATAACTTCCGATCAAAATTTGGCCGCCGTCGCCCCTTCATTCTGTTCGGTGCTATCCTAATGGCCTTAAGTTTTGGCATTATTTGGATGGTACCAGAAGAAATGAGTGACATGGGCAAATTTATCTGGTTTGTCGCGACCTCGCTGATTTTCTACACAGCCTTCACCATTTTCTCAGTACCATACGTCAGTTTGACTTATGCGATGTCGCCGGATTACGACGAAAGAACCTCAGTGCAGGCATATGTAACCTTTTGGTCTAAAACAGGTGAGTTGCTGTATCAGGCTGTACTCCCACTGGCGAGTCTGCTGATTACCTATAAACTCGCTGCAGACCAGACTCAGGGCGCTCGAATTGTCACCTGGGTCTATGCCGTTGTAGGTATGGGTATTCTTGGATCGATTCCAGCTATATTCGGGAAAGAGCGTTACTATGATGTTAATATAAAGGAGCATCAAGGGGAAAAAGATCCCTTCTGGAAAACCGCGAAGCAGGCATTGCAAAATAAACCTTTTGCCATCTTATGTCTGCTCTCTGTCGCGACCATGTTTGCTGGCATGTTCGCTAGCTGTATGGATTACTACTTGCTCGTTTACTATATGTTTGAGGGCAATGTGGCTGAAGGTTCGGTTTGGAAGCTTATCGTTACCATCGGTTATGGTACTATGGGCTTTGTTGGCATACCAGTCATTGTCGGGATTTGCAAAAGAACGACTAAAATGCGGGCTCTACAATTTGTCTATGGCTTAATGATACTTAACGCTACTCTGCGATGGTTTGTTTATCAGCCTGGAAATCATATATGGATATGGCTTGATCCCCTTACTGGCGGTATGTTTTGGGTTGGTGTGGGAATTGTTATGCAGTCCATGATTGCGGATATTTGCGATGATGATGAGCTCCGCAACGGTCATCGCCGCGAAGGTATGTTTGGAGCAATGTTCTTGTGGGCAACCAAGCTGGCGGTCTCACTCAGTTGGGCTTTTGCCGGTGTGCTGCTGAAATTTATCGGTTTCAATGCAGATCTTGAAGCAGCTCAAACGTCAGAAACTTTTATGTGTATGCGTCTTTCAATGGTTTTTGGCGCTGCTTTACCTGCTTTGGGATGTTTCTTGCTGACGAGATTCTATCCTCTCACCAAGGAAAAAGCCGAGGAAAACAGAAAGAAACTGGAAGAGCTGCGAGGTACTGTTTAAGTCCACAGTGCTTCAAGATAGTTTAGGAATACTGATCTAAAGTTTTGATTGGTAAACTGAGTAGATTAAGTGATTAAAATTGTTATGTTAGTTATTTAAGATAGGATGTACAGATGACTCGTGCTGATAAATTAACCGGGCACTTTACACTTCCAGCTCAAGTCGGGATGGATGAAGAAGTCCAGATGTTATGCAAAAAATGGGGTGTTGATGCGATTCGTGATAGTGACGGAACAGCACTTTCTCCGGGAATACTTGAAATGGAGTATGATATTTACTCGACGGTCTGTCTCATCAGAGCCAACCAACAATGGGCTAAAAATCATAAAGATCAGTGCCAGCAAAAGTATCTTATATCCTATCCAGTCACTTGTGTGAATGACAAAGAATTGCGAATTGATATTCAAAACGGCTATAGCAAAGAACAATTCAAGATTGATAGTTTAAATGATCCGAAAAAATATTGGGAAGTCATCGATCGAACGAATGCAGAAGTTCTATCATCAAATAACTGGGATTATATTGAGCAAAGCCAGGAAGTTATTATTCGAACTCCTAAGAAATGGCATGTTTATACAGTGAATTTCCTTGTTTGGCAAATCTGGGAAACCACCTCGATGTATAATTACATAACTAATAACTGGACTGGCGAACACCAAATGGGCCTTAATCCCCGACAACTGGAAACCGGAAAACATCTGCTAAAGTATCTGGATAATTGGCTCGAAAATCATCCGAATACTGACTATGTTCGTTTCACATCGATCATGTATCAGTTCCCTTTGATTATGAATGAAAAACGGCAGACGGTTTATTCGGATTGGTGTGGGTATTTAGATTCTGTCAGCGCTGTTGCTATGGATGAGTTTGAAAAAGAAAAAGGCTATCGCCTACGAAGTGAAGACCTCGTTGACTATGGATATTTTAATACGACTCAAAGAATACCTGGGAGGAAATTTTTAGATTGGATAGATTTCACGATGAATTTTGTCCGAGGTTATGCAAAAAAATGTAATGAAATGGTGCATAAAGCCGGAAAAAAATCAATGATATTTTTCTGCGATCACTGGATTGGAACTGAACCTTACGTTGATGGTTTTGAGGATGTCGGCTTTGATGGGATAGTTGGCCCTTGCCTGAACGGTGTTGAACTGAGAAGGATATCTGATGTGCCAAGCAAACTACTTTTTAAAGAAGTCAGATTATACCCTTACTTCTTCAAAGCAAACCTTATGAATGAACCGGTATTCCAAGACGGTGGAGATCCTGTGAAGGAGTGTAAACGATGGTGGAAAGGAATTCGAAGGACTATGTTAAGACGATGTGTGGATCGGATCGGTTTTGGCGGATATCTGGACTTGGCATGTAAATACCCCAAATTCCTGGATTATGTAGAAAGATTATCAGATGAATTTAGAACAATATTGCAAAGAACAAAAAAAACGCTCCCGTACAGCGTCGGGAAAAAAGTAGTTTTCTTAAATACTTGGGGTAAGGCTCGTTCCTGGATGCATGATGAAAATTGGCCATTCGGTAATGTTGCTGAATGTTTAAGTGGTTTGCCTGTAGATGTAGATTTTATGAGTTTTGATGATATACGCCGAAAGGGAATTGGTAATGATGTTGGATTAATCATAAATTGGGGCAGCGCTAACAGTGCTTGGAGTGGCGGTGAACATTGGATTGATTCACTTATTGTTGAGAAAATCAGAGAATGGATTTACAACGGTGGCAGCTTCATAGGTATTGGAGAACCAACAGCTCACGAATATCAAGGTAGTTTTTTCCAGCTCGAAGATGTCTTGGGAGTTCAAAAAGAAGTTGGCAATACACGTTGCTGGCACAAGAACATAAGGCCAGAAATAGTAACTAATCATTTTATTTTAGAAGATTCAAAAGATGGTATTAAATTAGCCAAGAACGATTCTTCTGTGTACTTGACGAGTCAGACTTCTGAATTAATTGCTGGAACAGCAGAAAACGTTGTTATGTCAACCAATGTATTCGGTAAAGGGAGGTCTGTTTATATGAACGGTTATAGCGATAATGCAGAAAATGGCCGATTACTGTACCGCGCCATTTTATGGGCTTCCGGGCTAGAAGGTGAAATAAAAAGATGGTTTAGTTCAAATCCATATACGGACTGTGCCTACTATCCTGCAGAAGAAGAATTTGTTGTTGCAAATACTTCAGATAATATACAGGAAACGATCCTTTACAATTCAGAGAGTCAGCCTGGAAGTATAACATTGGCACCAATGGAAATAAAATGGTTTACATTAGAAGAAATAAACAAATTATGCAGATAAAATTGACTTTAAAAATATCATCTTCGCAACTTGGAGAATTATACTATGATTTATAGAAGTAAAAAAAGAGGAAGGGTTACTTTACCTGTTGAAAAAGGTATGGAGAAAGAGCTCAAGGAAATTGCTCGAAAATGGCGTGCTGATATGATCCGAAACAGTGATGGTACAGAACTGCCCGAATGTGCCAAGGATTTCGGCATGAAATGTTGTTCCACGGTTTGTCTTGTAAGGCTCAATCAAGAGTGGATTAAGGCTCATCCCGAAATGTATCCCCAAAAGGCTTTAATAACTGATCCGGAAACAGCTTTTTCTGATGAACATAAAATTTATTTGCTAAAGGGCTACTTCGATCAGCAATTCGCAATAGACACAGTGCACGATCCAAAACGATATTTTGAAGTTAAGGACCGTACGACAGGCGAAGTTGTAGACCCTGCAAATTGGCAGTTTGATAATAAAACCGGAGTAGTTGCTATCAAAAATGCGATTAGATACCACGCTTATACGGTTTCTTTTCTTGTCTATCAGATTTGGGATACGACATCGATGTATAATCATGTTACAAACAACTGGACAACCGAACATATCTCTTTAACAGATCCAAGACAACCGGTCGCAAGAGTCCAATTATTGAAGGATCTTGAAAATTGGCTTTTAAATAATCCAGAAACTGATGTTGTTCGCCTAACATCTCTAGCCTATCATTTCACAAACAACTTTACAAAGCATGATGGAAAAGTGATTAGCAGGTATCGAGACTGGGTGGGGTATCACGATTGCACCAGTGTGATGGCCCTGGAAGACTTCCAGAAGGAATATGGTTATCAACTAAAAGTAAGTGACCTAACTGACGATGGTTTAATGAATGATGTAAATAAGATTCCAAGCAAACAGTATCTAGACTGGATGGATTTCATCCAACAGTCAGTTTCGGAGATTTGTAGCGAATGGGTAAAACTTATTCATGATCACAAGCGTGAGGCCATGACGTTTTTCTGTGACCATTGGATTGGTGCAGAGCCATATGGTAAATATTTTGATAAGATCGGCATTGACATAATTGTCAATCCATGTATGAGTGGTATAGAATTAAGAAGAATTGCGGATATACCTCTTCCAATAACGAAAGAGGTCAGACTATACCCATATTTTTTCCCCTTTAACCTTGAAGGTAAACCAAGTTTTGCACCTGGAGGTGATCCTGTGCAGGACTGTAATAAATACTGGAAAAATATTCGAAGGGCAATGTTACAAAGACTCCCTGACAGGATTGGATTTGGTGGATATTTAAGTCTTGCTGCAAAGTTTCCTGAATTCATCGAATATACTACTCAGCTCTGTGATGAATTTAGAGAACTTCATGATATGACGAAGCAAAGTCAAAGCTTAAAATATCCCTTCAAGGTAGCAATTCTAAACTGTTGGGGAAAGCTTAGATCGTGGATAGATGATGAATTGAACAGTTGGACTAAGCCGTATTCCGGTGGAGTGCTCGAATGTCTTGCAGGCATGAGTTTAGATGTTACATTTATAAATTTTGATGACATTCTTCGCAATGGTATCCCTGATGATATAGATGTTATTATCAATATGGGACAAGCAAAAACCTCATGGAGTGGCGGGCATTATTGGCAGAACCCAGAACTACTTAATCAGATTCGCCAATGGGTTAATGATGGTGGAGCATTTATTGGCATTCAGGATCCCAGTGCATCAGAATATCAAGGTCTATTTTTCCAATTGTACGATGTACTTGGTGTCGATTGTGAGTTGGGCTATAGCATCAGTAAAGCCAAACTGCCGTTTGATAAAGAAGAAAATCATTTTATAATTGAAGATGCTAGCAAAGATGCAAACATGGGTAATAAAACGAAGGGAGTCTTTAAATGCTCCGGCAGTGAATCCAAGATATTGATGCAGGAAGAAGACGATGTGATTCTGGCAGTTAACAGTTATGGACAAGGCCGCTCAATTTATATGGCTGGTTTACAATTTTGTATGGAGAGTGTTCGCCTTTTGACTCGGTGTCTATTCTGGGCAACAAAAAATGAAACAAAAATGAAGAGATGGTTTTCAAGTAATCAATATATTGAGTGTGCTGTCTATCCAGTATCAAATAAATATATTCTAATGAATTATTCTTCTATTGAACAAACAACAGATTTATATGATGGTGATGGTAATATCAGTAAAGTCACTCTCAAAGGCTATGGCAGCCAATGGTTCGATGTTATGAAAACTAGTATTACCCCTAAGATCAGAATAAAGCAGCCCATGAAAAAATTCGAGAGTTTAAAAAGTAAAGGAGTTTCATCTTTAGACTCTGGACTGAAGGTCTAAGCTGATATGTGAAAAATCTGGTTTCATGTGTCAAAAGATTTCTGAAACAAGTGGATTGGGAATAACGTTGCGTGTTGTTGCGTTTCATTCCGTAGCGTAGCGTAACGTGACGTTTTGTTTTGTATCGCAGCGTTGTGTCTCGTAACGTTCCGTACCTTACCGTAACGTATCGACGCCCACAGCAACCGGGGCCAGTTACGCGCTGGCCCCTGGAAAGGAGAACAGTGGGATGATCTGGCCCCATCGTGAACTCGCTATTCGTCTATGCCCTGCGCCTCTTCGGCCTGATATATCTCA
>SDBV01012613.1_pt1 | contig 10817 bp, 8 predicted proteins | sample 2277081 | NCBI WGS metagenome assembly SDBV01 (sample SAMN10402039, study PRJNA504765) | marine sediment metagenome | isolation source: marine sediment core GS10_PC15, 223 cmbsf | place: Arctic Ocean: Southern Knipovich Ridge | collected 2010
TACTGATTTTAAGAAGGAGTACGGGCTTCCCTTTAAAAAAGACCTGGCGCCTGAACAGATGAAAAAAGTTGCGCTTGCCTATAAGGAATTCATTCTATCAAATAACATCACCATTGAGGAATCACCGGCGGACCAGTTGTATGTTGCCATACAGCGTGTCCTGAATTCCTGGAACTCTGAAAAGGCAAAGACATACAGGAGTATAATGGGTATTTCCGATGACTGGGGCACGGCTGTCACTGTCCAGAAAATGGTGTTCGGCAATCTTTCCGGGGAGTCGGGCTCGGGCGTTCTTTTTACGCACAGCCCCAAATTTTCACAGGACCAGTTGAGGCCCTGGGGCGACTATACGATCGGAAACCAGGGTGAGGATGTTGTCTCAGGCCTGGTCTCAACTTATCCTGTCTCGAATTATCAGGCAAAATTTGAGAACAGGCCGGCTGATTTTACCCTTGAAAGCAGGTTCCCTGAAATATATAAGGCTCTCAGGGAGCATGCCAAATTCCTGATTTATGAAAACCAGTGGGCCCCGCAGGACATTGAATTTACCTTTGAAGGTCCGCGGAAAGAAGACCTCTATCTCCTGCAGGCAAGGAATATGGACATGAAAGAGAGGAAGGTCATACCGTCTTTTAAAAGCGCTGCCGGGATGAAGAAAAATTTTTTAGGCCATGGTATAGGGGTAAGCGGGGGGGCCATGTCAGGCAGAGTGGTATTCAGTATTGATGACATTTTACACTGGGGAAAAGCAGAGCCCGGCACCCGTTTGATCCTGGTACGGGGAGATACTGTGCCGGATGATATAAAGGAGATATCAGAGGCTGACGGGCTCCTTACTGCGCGCGGCGGGGCGACTTCGCATGCAGCCATTGTGGCAAACAGGATTAACAGGACTTGCGTTGTGGGCTGCGGGGACCTGGTCTGCATGGAAAAGGAAAAGAAATTTATTCTGAATCAAAAAGTCGTTAAGGCCGGTGATTATATTAGTATCAACGGTTCGGAAGGCTCTATATATCTTGGGAAAATGGAAGTGAACGAAAAGGGGGAGTGATTAATATGGAAGGACAAATACTCGGTATAAACGGACTGGGGCGTATCGGCAAACTGACTTTATGGCACCATCTGTCAAGGAAGCATTTCAAAGAGATAGTCATCAACATAGGAAGAAGTGTTGGTAATTCCCTTGATGACATAGCACATTACATATCAAGAGATTCAACATACGGTTCCCTTCCCATGTACCTTTATGGATGCGGGTGCGGAGACATTATTTCTGACGTCAATGATTCAAAAGGCACAATGAACATAGACGGCGTCAAGGTTACCATATTGAGAACTACGCGTAATCCCGCAGAGATCGGGTGGAAGGATTATAATGCGGATCTCGTTATTGATACTACCGGACAGTTCATGGACCCGACGCTTTCAGCCGATGAACCGAAAGGTTCTCTCAGGGGGCACCTTGAAGCGGGTGCCAAAAGGGTCATTCTTTCAGCCCCTTTTAAAATTAAAGATAAAACCAGATCCGTTCCTGATGACGCTGTTACCTGTGTGAAAGGTATAAACGACCACGACTATGATCCATCGCGTCATAAAATAATCTCTGCTGCCTCATGTACAACTACCTGTCTGTCGCACATGATGAAACCGCTGCTTGATGCAGTCGGTGCGAAAAGGATTCTTACGGCATCGATGGCCACTATACACGCAGTTACCGGTTCACAGCAGGTCCTCGACAGGCTGGCCGGGCCGGCTGCAACCGATCTCAGGAAGAACAGGGGGATACTGAACAACATAATACTTACCTCTACAGGGGCGGCAAAGGCACTTGCGCTTGTTCTTCCCCAGATGAAAGAGATTGGGTTCATGGCGGAATCTGTAAGGGTCCCGATTACAACCGGCTCACTTATAATCCTGGCGGTCAATATACAGGAAGAAGAATCAAAGGTGTCCATAAACAGGCAGGTAATCAATGACATATTCAGGCAGGCTGCTGCTAAAGAGAGCAGCTATCTTGTTTATACGGACGAGCAGAATGTTTCTGTTGATATTATCGCCATGCCGAAGGCCGCTGCTGTTATTGAGGGGCATGAGACCCACACCCGTACAGCGGAAGTGACCCTTGATATGGGCAGGCTGAGCGGAATAAAAAAGGAGATCCTGAAGGACCTTGAGGGTACCGAAGTAAGGGTCCCGCTGACCCAGGCGGTCATTTACGGATGGTATGATAATGAGATGGGTAATTACGTGAATATGCTCGGTGAGCTTACGCAGTTGGTGGTTGAGTCGTAAAAAAACTCCCTGACCTTTCCCTTACATCATGCTTTTGCCTCTATTAATATGCGTTGGCCTATTTGCATGAACACGCATATATGAAAATTTTATAGCGCGGATAAAAATTACTTATTTTCATGTTTAGGCTATTATAAAGCATAATAATAATATGGTTTTCATCTTGCTTTAAGGGTCAAATTCCCATTAGCTGAATTTAAGTCGCTGTTTCTTCTTAAAAAGTCTTTTATAAAACGCGCATTGCTGAAAGGTGTTACTTATGAAAAGAAATATATTAATAATTCTCTCAGTATGTTTTATGTTGATATGCTTTTTATCGTCTGAATTATCAGCAATAATGCGGGGTATGAGTACAGAAGAACTTGCAGGAAAGTCGAATATCGTCTTGGAAGGGGAAGTGAAAAGTGTTACATCCCGCTGGAGTAAAGACGGTAAAATTATTTTTACAAGGGCCGTGATTCTGGACAGTTATGTAATAAAAGGAAGGATAACTCAAAAGCAGATCATAGTAGAGTATGAGGGGGGAGAAATAGGAGATATTGGTTACAGGGTATCTGATGCGGCATCTCTCAGAAAAGGGGAAAAAGTGATATTGTTCCTAAGGACAGGAAAAAGTAAACAGGACGGACATGTCTTTAATATAGTGGGCAAAGCCCAGGGGAAATACAGGATAGATAAAAATAACATTGCAAGGAAGGACGGTTTTTCCATTTTGGATGGGGAAGAGTTAATTGATAATAATATTCCAGTGGGCGACCTGATAGACAAGATAAGAAAATTTAAATGAAAATGGGAAGAAAATTTATTGGGAATACAGTTTTTTTATTGACCTTAATCCTATGGTCTTCAAATACTTACGCATATGAAGTATGCAAGACATCAGGAGGCAAGGACATAAAGTGGAGGAATCCCGATGCAACTTATTTAATTAATACATCAGTGGGGCCGTCCGGCAGCCTCTCTGCTATTCAGGAAGGGATGCAGACATGGACGGACCTGGGACCATCGGAATTCGTATTTATCTTCGGAGGAACCACAACAAGTACGGCACATGGAATAAATGACGGAGATAACATAGTGACTTTCGGTTCGCTTGGAGCCGGGACCGTTGCTGAGAACAGGTTCTGGTATAACGTACCGACGGGACGAATACTCGATAGTGATATCCAGTTTAATACATATTACACGTGGAGTACAGACGGATCTTCCGGTACTATGGATGTGCAGAATGTGGGTACACATGAGCATGGCCATTCACTCTGTTTAGTTGATCTTTATGATTCAGCTGATTCCCAGAAAACGATGTATGGTAATGTTGCATATGGAGAAACGAAAAAAAGAACACTGCATCAGGATGATATTGACGGCATTACGTACTTATATACATGTCCAAATGCTGCCGTAAGGATTCAGGATCCCCCTACTGCATATTTCTCTGCACTGCAGGCCGCGTATGATAATGCGGGTGGTGGAGAGATAGTACAGGGGCAGAATGTAGCCTTATATGAAGACATTTTCATCGACTCCGCCAAGTCCGTGACATTTGAGGGAGGTTACAGTTGTGATTATGCATCCATACCGGGTACAACTGTAATTTATGGTGACATGATTATCAGCGATGGACTGCTTATAGTCGGGAACGGAAAACTGGAATTGCGGTAATAAAGAGTATTCATTCGAAGATCACAGCTAAACTGAGTGAAGGATGTTTTGAAAAAATATAAAAATATGTAGGGGCAGGTCTTGTGCCTGCCCTAATGTGGAATGATCAATAGATACAAAAGGGCAACCACAAGAGTTGCCCCTACAAGTCATCATTTGCAAATAGAATCGTGCGCACACGAATAACATCTTTATGGGCAGTAATCTCTTCAAGCACATCAACGGAAATTGATGATTCAAGATCGATAATGTTGTATCCGACAGTACCGTTGCTCTCATTTATGTAACTGGAGATATTAATATCGTGGCTGCCGATCGCCTGGGAGGCAAAACCGATCATGCCGGGGACGTCCCGGTTGATCATGATCAGACGCGTATGAATATTGTCCGAGGGGATGGACTCTACCGTCGGGAAGTTAACACTGTGGGTGACAGTGCCATATTCAAGATAGGCCTTGAGTTCCTGAACTGCCATGCAGGCACACTGCTCTTCGGACTCTTCCGTGCTTGCCCCCAGGTGCGGCGAAACAATGATTTTAGGGTGGCGAAGCATCGCGGTTGTCGGGAAATCGGTTACATAACGGGCAAGCCGGTCAGTCTCCAGGGCATCAAGAACGCTGGCTTCATCAACTAATGGGCCGCGCGCGTGGTTTATTAATATAGCTTCACGAGGGAGACGTCTCAAGACATCTGCATTTATGAAATTCCGCAGCTTTTCGTTGAAAGGCATATGAAGTGTCAGGACGTCTGCCTTCTCAACAACTTCCTTCCAGCTGTTTGCAAGAGATACCTCGGGAGACAGTTGATGGATATTCTCAAGCGCGGGCGAAGGATCAAACCCTGCAACTCTCATATGCCGCTGTATACCGCCGTTTGCAACGCGTATCCCGATCTGGCCAAGCCCTAATACGCCAAGGGTTTTGCCGGCCAGTTCAAAACCTCGAAAGACAGATTTTTGCGCCTCAACCTGTTTGGTGACATCAGCGTCATTTGTCCCTGACAGACCGCGGCAGAAATCTATTGCCAGATGAATGTTGCGGGCACTGATTCCCAGCATTATAAAGACCAGTTCAGCCACAGCATTTGCATTGGCCCCGGGTGTGTTGAAAACGCAGATCCCTTTTTCCGTTGCTTTTTCAACTGTAATATTATTGACTCCGGCGCCGGCCCGGGATACGGCCAGGAGTGATGGGTAATCATCTGTATTAAGCATAGAACTCCGGACGAGAATTCCCGAAGGGTCCTTTTCATTAGCATCTACATCGTAATTGTTTCCGAACAGATCAAGTCCTTCCTGTGCAATATTATTGAGAATTTTGATTTTGTAATGTGACATCGATTATCCCCTCGCGGTTCAGGGTTATTATAAATTGTTATTACAATTATACACAATTTGTAGGGGCAGGCCCCCGTGCCTGCCCGGCTTGTTTCTCCTGATGAAAAAGGATCATCTAATAAAGGTCGGCATGGTAAAAAAGGGCAACCACAGGGGGTTGCCCCTACAATAGCGGTTAAAATCGTTTTTTCAATCGACTTCGTCGATTTTAACCATAGACCCGACTTTTGAACCGTACCTGAAAACGGTTATCCCCTTACACCCCTTTTCATATGCAGACAGGAATGCCCTGGCTACGTCATCTCTTGTTGCCCTTTTTTTCAGGTTGACTGTCTTGGAAACAGCGTTGTCCGTAAACTTCTGAAATTCGGCCTGAACATTAATGTGATCTTCCGGGGATATTTCATGAGAGGTCACAAACAGTCTTTTTATGTCACGGGGGATCTCTTTCAGGCCTCTCAGGTTTCCATTTTTATTGATTCTCTTAATGAGCGCCGGGCTATAAAATTTCTTTTTCTTTGCAAGTTCGAGAAACCAGGGATGTATCTCATGAAGTTCTGTCTCAAGGACCAGTCTTTTATATGCAATGGCAAAGAGGGGCTCAATGCCGCTTGAACATCCGGCAATAAGTGAAAGGGACCCTGTCGGGGCAATAGTTGTTGTTGTTGCGTTCCTTAAACCGCCTTTAAAGGGAATTTCAGGTGTATCATAGATCGAGCCTTTAAAATTTGGAAAAGCTCCCCGCTGACCAGCCAGCTCAGCGGAAGCATCTCTCGCTTTTCCCCTGATAAAACTCATCATCTCTCCTGCCAGTTTAAATGCCTCTGGAGAGTTATAGCGGATTCCCAGTTTTATGAGCATATCCGCCCATCCCATTACACCGAGACCGATTTTTCTGTTCCCCTTATGCATTTTTTCTATTTCCGGGACAGGATACTTATTTACATCAATAGTATTATCCAGAAATCTTACGCCGAGATTAACAAGATATCCCAGCAGTTCCCAGTCAATTTCAAAGGTATAAGTTGTTTCAGTTTTCTTTTTAATTCTGGCTTCCCGAGTCGGGTCTCTGCGAAGGGTCGATTCGACTGACTTCTGACTTCTGACTTCCTTCAGTATCCTCGATAAATTTATTGACCCGAGCACACATGACTCAAACGGCAGCAGAGGCTGCTCACCGCAGGGGTTGGTGCTTTCAATTTCACCAATATGGGGGGTAGGGTTGTCCTTGTTGATCCGGTCAATGAAGACAAGCCCGGGGTCTCCGGTCTCCCATGCACTTTCTACTATTTCTTTAAAAACTTTTCTTGCGTTTAATTTACCGGCTCTCTTTTTGCTCCGGGGATTCAGCAGGTTGTATGTTGATTTTTTTCTCAATGACTTCATGAAGGCATCGGTCACTGAAATTGAGATATTAAAATTTAACAGCTCTTCTTCATCTCTTTTGATCTTGATGAACTCTAAAATATCAGGATGGTCTATCCGAAGGATACCCATGTTGGCGCCCCTTCTTGCGCCGCCCTGTTTAATGACTTCCGTTGCAGTGTTATATATCCTCATGAACGAGACAGGGCCGCTGGCAATACCGCCGGTTGACTTAACGACGTCCGACCTGGGTCTTAACCTGGAAAAAGAAAATCCTGTTCCTCCCCCGCTCTGCAGTATCAGCGCAGCGTCCTTAAGAGAACCGAAAATACTTTTCATTGAATCATCAACAGGAAGCACAAAACATGCAGCAAGCTGTCCCAGGTCTTTCCCCGCATTTATCAGGGTAGGGGTGTTAGGGAGAAAGAGCAGGCTGCTCATGGCATCGTAAAATTTTGATTCCCATTCACCGGGGTCCCCGCCGTGAAGCCGTTCACCGGAAGCAACAGCCCCGGCCACCCTGTGAAACATTTCTTCGGGTGTTTCTGTGACTTTGCCTTTTTCGTCCCTGAGAAGATAGCGGGTTTTCAGGAGCTTTAAGGCGTTTTTTGTAAGTTTCATAAGAAGATTATAGCAAAAAAGACAGGGTTCAAGGGGTCGAGGGTTCAAGGGACCGACCTGTCAGCCCTTGATTAAAAAAACACTGAAAAGTTATAGTAACAAGGTTTTAATTGTAAATAAACTCATTGGAGGATAAATTATGTCTGCCCCTTTAGAAAAAAGAGTTTCAGATTCATTTTTGTCCGGCAGTATATTGAATCAATTGAAAAAATATAGTGCTAATTTTTTGAAAATGCTTATATATACAGCATTTATTTTAACGGGTATGGCAGACATTGTCTATGCGATGTCAGCTTCTCCCGGCGGCGGCGGTGAGGCCCAGGGGCCCGGTGCCATGATCCAGTCTTTTCTGCCTTTGATACTGATCTTTGCAATTTTTTACTTCCTTTTGATAAGGCCGCAGTCTAAAAAGGCAAAGGAGCATAAGCAGACGCTCGAGAGCCTCAAAAAGGGGGACAAGGTCATGACTAACGGCGGCATACACGGGATAATCGAGGACATTGACGGCGATGTCCTGACTTTAAAGATAGGTATTAAGGATGATGTCCGCATAAAAATAAACCGTAATTTCATTTCAGGTCTGAGATAGGAGGATTAGGGCTCTGTGCATAAAAAATTTACCCTGCGCGTTTCATTAATTGCTATAGCGACCCTGCTGTCGATTGTATTTTTTCTCCCGTCAACATCTTTAAAGCAGGCATTACCGGAATGGCTCCAGAAATACGGAATTGTTCTGGGTCTTGATCTTCAGGGCGGAGTTCACCTGGTTTATGAAGTTGAAGTTGACAAGGCTGTGGATAAAACGATTGAAAGGATAGCTTCAAGCCTGACCAATATTTTTAAAGAGGAAAAAATCAATACAAAGGTGGCAAAGCAGGGCAGAAGTATAGTTGTTTTTTCTGAGGACATCAAGGCGTCCGACACAGTTTTGCAAGAGTACCCGAACCTTCAGGAACGCACAAGATCAGAAGGGAAAATAGTTTATGAGCTTGATGACCGTGAAATCGACCAGATAAAGAATCTTGCCGTGGACCAGGCACTCGAGACTATCAGGAACAGGGTTGACCAGTTTGGTGTTTCCGAGCCGACAATCCACAGACAGTCCGGAAATGAGATAGTAATTCAGCTTCCGGGCGTAAAAGACACCAAACATGCGATTGATCTTATAGGAAGGACAGCCATTCTTGAGTTTAAACTCGTTGATGATGAGTCTCTTGTTGCGGCGCAATTGCCGGCAACCATACTTTCCGGTGAAGAGGAAAAGACAATCAGGCAGTTTGCAGATCAGATTCCGGAAGAAGATGAGATACTGTTTGAAAGAGTGGCTAACGAAGAGTCCGGAGAGGTTTGGAAGAGGGTCTATCTGTTAAAGAAACAATCTCTCATGACAGGTGAATTTCTTACGGAGGCACGTGTCAATATTGATCAGAGATATAATGAGCCGAATATTTCGATAACTTTCAACTCTACGGGGGCAAAACTTTTTGAGCAGATCACCACTAATAATGTAAATAAAAGGCTTGCAATAATACTTGATAAAAATGTTTATTCGGCCCCGAACATAAATGAGCCGATTGCCGGGGGCAGTGCCCAGATCAGCGGGTCATATACCATGCAGGAAGCCAGGAACCTTGCTATTGTCCTGAGATCGGGTTCACTTCCAGCGCCTTTGAATATGCTCCAGAATGTGACTGTCGGGCCTTCACTTGGAAAAGATTCCATAGATGCCGGGGTCAAGGCGGGCATGATCGGGGCCATACTCGTTATCATATTCATGGTCGCATATTATAAAATGTCAGGTGTGATAGCGGATTTAGCGCTTGTTCTTAATATTGTTTATCTTATCGGAGTATTGTCGGCATTCAATGCAACACTGACACTGCCGGGTATAGCCGGAGTAATTCTTGCCATAGGTATGGCTGTTGACAGTAACGTCCTTATGTTCGAACGGATCCGGGAGGAGCTCAGGGTGGGTAAAACACCGAGGGCTGCCATTGATTCCGGTTATGATAAAGCTTTCTGGACCATCTTTGACTCTCATGTGACTACTCTTATAACGGCTGTAGTCCTTTTTCAGTTCGGTACCGGCCCTATTAAGGGTTTTGCCGTGACCCTCGGCTGGGGTGTCTTTATCAACCTCTTTACAGCGCTGATCGGCACAAAGACAATTTTTGATTTGATATCCACCAGGGGTGAATTTAAGAGGCTCAGCATATGATTGAGATAATCAGAGGAACAAAGATTGACTTCATGGGCAAGAGGACAATTGCCCTCACACTTTCGGCAATACTGTTTATTATAGGAATAATAGCTATTATTCAGGTTGCAAGAGGGGCAGCGAATCTCGGTATTGATTTTGCGGGAGGTACTTCAGTCCAGATAAAATTTAATCAGAATATTCCTCTTCAGGAGATAAGAGAGGCTTTAACAGAAGGTGGAATAGCCGACTTTGACCTTCAGGACCTTCCGACAGAAAATAAAATTCTGATAAAGATAAAAAAAGGTGAGCAGACCCTTGGCGGCCTTTCAAAAAAAATAATAGGGGTCCTTTCAGAGAGATTTTCCGAAAGCTCGCTTGTCGTTGATTCGACCACGGAAATAGGGCCGAAGGTAGGTGCCAGGCTGAGGCAGGACGCCATGTGGGCGATTGTAGCGGCAATAATAGGCATCCTCATATATATCACATTCAGGTTCCAGTTCAGGTTCGGTATTGGAGCGACTGTTGCAACTTTTCATGATGTGCTTGCTGTCCTGGGCATTTTTTATCTGACCGGCAAAGAAATTAACCTTATAGTTGTAAGCGCACTCCTGATGATTGCGGGTTATTCCCTTACCGACTCGGTTGTTGTCTTTGACAGGATACGGGAAAACCTGAGATTGAAAGGCAAGAAATCTACACTCGAAATAGTGAACCAGAGTCTGAACGAGGTGCTTTCCAGGACTATTATCACATCGCTTACAACCTTTTTCTCGGCTTTTGCCCTTTATGTCCTGGGTGGTGAAGTGATCCATGATTTTGCCCTTGCGATTATGCTGGGCATAGCAATAGGAACATATTCTTCAATGTTCGTGGCGAGCCCAATAGTGCTGTTAATGGGCGAAGAAAAAGCATTTACTAAAAAATAGGATTCAAGGATTCGAGGGGTCAAGGATTCGAGTGAAAATAAATAAAGACCATTTCATTCCTTGAACCCTTGAACCCTTGAATCCCTGAATCCTTGAATCCTTTAGAATATTATGCATCGTAACTGGGTTGTAAACAGGACCAATTCTGAATTTTTGAATTACCTTTCCGCCGAAGCTTCCATATCACCTGCATTTGCCCAAATACTTGTTAACAGGGGCATTAACAATGCTGATTCAATAAAGAACTTTCTTTATCCGTCCATTAAGGATATGCATGACCCTTTCTTAATGCCTGATATGGGGAAGGCAGTTAAAAGATTGAAGGACGCTGTTGAAAGAAGAGAGACGGTTTTTGTTCATGGTGATTATGACGCTGATGGAATTACTTCAACCGCACTTCTTGTTTCCGTATTCA
>SDBV01012614.1_pt1 | contig 10817 bp, 34 predicted proteins | sample 2277081 | NCBI WGS metagenome assembly SDBV01 (sample SAMN10402039, study PRJNA504765) | marine sediment metagenome | isolation source: marine sediment core GS10_PC15, 223 cmbsf | place: Arctic Ocean: Southern Knipovich Ridge | collected 2010
GCCTTATGCTTTCTCTGCTCCTCGGACCAACGGACATCCAGGCTTGCAGTATTAAGTTCAGTCATTAACAATCGCCTCAACTTGACAGGAATTTCTTAACAGACTTCCCGAACTCAGGCCACTTATTATCGACGATCAGCATCACTATCGTAGGCAGCCCATAGGCAAGCAACGCCAAGCAGATACTGAGAGCTACCCTGAACCCTAGCTCGGTTCCATCGATACCTGTATCAGCAAGCTCGGTTGGGAAGCCTGGGCGTAGTCCCGGTACCCAAGGAGCTGCCATACAGCAGAGAACAATGACAGTAGTGGAGTAGCCTTCTTCTCGGTACACTTTGCGTGGGTGCTTAGTTCCCCAATGCTTAGGGATCATCTTACCTATGAGGAATGAGCCTCCCCAAGCGCCCATCACGATGAGCAGGTTACGCACCGTGATGAACATCTCACCTAAGATCGGTTTTAGCTCTGACCAGTCCATTACAGCGTCTTTTGGAAGTCCCACAACCTCTTCTTGTCCTTGCGTGAGGCAGGCTTAAATTGGTTGATTGCCAGCCATCTTCGGTCACCTAACTCATCTAGGATTAGGAACTGTTACTCCGAGCACAACATCAGCTTTGAGGAGCGTCCCTCGCTCAGATCCTTTGTACCCGAAGACAACCTTGAGGCCTGGAGGAGCATTGACCGCAGCCTCACATACAGTTTCAATCAGCTCTGCTGCTTTGCTCGTCATCAGAATCTTCCGAATGGACTCCCGGAGCTGCCACCGCCTCTGCCAGGCTTCACAACAGGATCTCTGTTCGGTGATCGCTTAGGCGGAGGCTGAGTCCCTGAGTCATCAACGTCCAGGCCACCTGGGTTCGAGAAGTTACTGCTCATATACTTGTCTGCTGCACGCTCACTCGAGAATGGGCCATATGTGGTAGCGTCCTCGTAGTCACCGTACTCCCGATGCGCGAGGTCCAGGTACCAACGACCATTGCTCGCCTTCCAGATACCTGCGTATCGCGATACGCTCTCGACAAGTTGTTCAATCAGTTCTGCTGCTTTGCCCATCGAATCCAATCCTCGTTTGCTCTGACTTGAAGCTGCCTAGCTTCCAACAGAGCTTACACTGTGGGAGCTTGCTGACAATCTCGCCTTCGATCTGTACTACGTAGGTCTCCCGGTTCTTCAGCGTATGACAGGTGTAGGTACGGTGCGCTGCTCTACCGAGATTAATGCGGCCATCCTTCTGTATGTGTATCGTGACGTAGGCCATCAGTCGATCCAGAAACTTACCCCATATCGACCTTCGGTGTCTGGAGAGAAGCCATCCTTTGGTGTTCCATACCGACGTGCCATCTTGTACGCTTGATCGAACTGACTCTGACTAAGGTACACTGTCCATGCTGCATCGCCGTCAATATTGACAGTCCGCTTAGGCTTAGTACTGAACTTGCGAGCAAGTGCTGATGCAGCGGAGTAGGGGTCGCCTTCGCTGATTACTCGCTCAATCAATTCCCCTGCGTTCATACTGAATGCCTCTTCATCCATCAGCTCGAGAGGACGTCTCCGATGATCTTCTCAGCCTTACCGAAGCTAGCCTTGCGTCCAAGGTTGTACTCTTTACCTTTGAACTCGAGCCACCCAACCTTACCCTTCCAAAAGGTCTTAGCTCCTAAAGAGTGCTTGTAGACAGGACGTCCATCCTTGTCTGCTGACTTCTTCCAAGTAGCCTCACAGATGGACTCGATCAATTGGGCAGCGAGTGTCATAGGCGCACCACAAAGTCCGACGGAAGTACGTCGACAGCCTTACCAGTCTCGACGCTCTTAGCTCGTCCTGAGTCAACCTTCTTATGGACTTCCTTTTGGCCTGGGAAAGTGAATGACTCGCCGTTCTTCAGTCGGTCGAACATCGCAGCCTTACCCTCTTCGAGGTGATCAATGAGTCGAGCAGCGATCGTCATAGTTCTATCCTAGCTCGTTGCTTGTTGATCTGTTGGTTCAGCTCCTGGAATCCAGGTTCGTCCTTCAACCCAGCTAACTCAATCTGTATTTCACCAAAAGATGGAAAGTCGCCAGGAACCCATCCCATAAGGACCTTGTTGCAACCAGGGCAGATGCCAATCGAGTTCTTGTGAGGAGCAGGACCGAATGCTACAGTCTCAGTTCCACAGTGCCAGCACTTGGCAGTCATCAGTACTGGAGCTTCATCTGGTTCATCAAGGATTCGTTCTTGTAGTCTGCATTATCTGCAGCCTTACCAATCTCTCCGAGCCTAACTACGATGTGACGCTCATTTCCCATTAAGCGCTGGGCAGCCTTCACCTGACCACTGACTTCGTCTAGCAGTCTCGAGATGTTCAGCATGCAGTTCATAGCATCAGAGGTAGGCATCAGAGTGACGCTCGCCTCGGATACCCCTGTCGTGGATTGTTGGACAGCTCGTCGATTAGATCCTTGGCGCTGCTCATTTCTTCCAATTCCCTTTCCGCTGCTTAGGCGAGAATGTCATCTGACTTGCTCGTGGGAAGATCTCGACGCTCTTGACCTTCGGGTCCTTGAGCTTCTTCTCAGCATCCTCCATCAGCTCCTTCATGTCGTCGAAGAACTCAGTGTCTTGGCTGCCGTTGTTGTAGTTCGTCTGCATCAGACCACCTTCTTAGGCTTCAAAGCCTCTTTGAGTTCATCGAGAGGTGGAAGCATCTTGATCCCTGAACCCGTCATCTTAACGAATGCAACTACCAAGCACTCATCGCAGATAGCAGTTCCCAGTTCGCTAGCTACTAGCTTAGCCACTTCACGATGTGACTTTCCACAAAAGTTGCAGCTCATGGTAACTCTACTCGGACAGTAGCTACGCCCACATACGTGCTAGTATCAAGCGTGGCATCACTCGTAAGCATATGCGCACTAGCCTTCTTCCAGAATCTCTCTGCTTCTGAGTAGTCCTTAAAAGCGTACTCGTGGACAGCTTTTGATACAGCTGTAATCGACACCTTGTGACCCATCGCATCGATAGGCATCCAAGCCTTACGGTAGTCAATGATCCTTCGTACCTTGACTTCCGTCAGCCTATCGATTAGTTGTTCGGCTAGGTTCATGCCTCTGCTAGGCTCGCTGGCTCGCCGCACCAGCAAGGTCCGGGAGGATTAGAAGTGACGTAGGTATGTCCGATATGGCAGGTTGTCTCGAAGTTCTTCACCGCACGCTCAAGCTCACGGTTGAGTACCTCACGTGGGTAGGGAACATTCGTGTTGACGGTCTCGGCTCGTTGCAGCTTACAGTTCTTATATACGAGCTGCTCCTCAGGAATTAAACTAAAGCCCACGATCTGTAAGTCCTCGACAACCTCGCCATACGCCTTCTTACGCTTGAACTGAGCGTAGTGCTCCTTGCAGAAGTTCCTGGTAGGACTCGACAGCTCAGCAACAGTGACGACCTGGTCAGTCGAGCTGCAGATGTCACAAGCCTTCATCGTTCTTCCTTGGTACGTACCTACCGCTCATAACAGTCTTCGCTGCCTTCCGAGCATCCTGGCTGATAGGAGGTTGTCGCATCATGGCTTTAGCTGTCGTTCGGAATACCTGACCGCAGGTCAAGGTACATCGATGTGGTGCATCAGGAGTTAGCTTCTTGTGAGCGCAGAAGGTTATCGGAGCCTCGCTTTGTCTAGCTCGTCCTTCATTACGACTGCCGCTTGCTTCAAAGCGACTGCGTACATACCCTTAGGCAATTGGCTAACCAATGCACGTGGTCTACTCGGTAGCTCATTGACCCTCTGACCCTTGTGCAGTTGCCATACTCGTATCAGCTCAGGCTTGATGAACTCTTTGATCCGATGACGGTATACCGTGAATAGAAAGTCGAAGCCATGCTCACCTACTACGAAGCTCACGAGCACTTGGTACTCTCTAGATCGCTTGCTCGTAATATCAGCGAAAACTTTGGAGCTACCCCACTGCGTAATAATACCTTCGCATACACTATTGATCAGATGCTCAGCGAGCATCACCCAACCAGAGCTAGCTGCTGTTGTGCAGCCTTCACAGCGTTCTTGAGCTTCAGCTTCTTGGCAGCCCAGATGATACCTTTGAGCTTCTCAGCGTTCCTCGTCTTCTTCGCTCGAGCTGTCGTATGCTGATCGACCTTGGAAAGGTCGTCGAATCGATCGAGGAGGGACTTAATCCGGTGCAATGCTCGTAGCTTCGGATCCTTAGGAGCGCCCTCGTCCAAGTCCCACCAGGCATCCCCATCCACGTCGAGGTTGACTACATCGTCGATCAGTTGTTCAGCAGTACTCATACGTTTCCTCAGTACCGCACTACCAAGTACTTGCCTTGGCGAGCCCAGTCATAGCCCATTGAACTCAGCTCGGTAGTCACGCGTTCCCACTTGTCAGCATCGTTCGGGAGGACCCATTCTGATTGATTGTTCAGCTTGTTGAACAGTCGACCTCCGACACCCTTGATCAGCTTGAAGAGTCTGCCTTCGACTACCTGTTCGATCAGCTGTACAGCGGTCATGGCCACTCCGAGTTACCAAGAACACATGCCTCCGTTGCTGCGTCTGCAAGTTCTTTTGTCGTGTGGTTCTTGCTTTGATCGTCTTCGTCGCTAATGAGAATCTTACGGGCTTTCTCGTCCGAGATTCGAAAGACACTAAGTTCTTCGAGTTCCTCGCGTTGATAATCCGAAGATCCGTCTTCTTCGTAAGAACGCCAAAGTACATCAATCGCCTCTCGCAAGTTCCGAGCTACGATGAAATAAATGGATCCGTCGTCCGCTTCGTAGATCTTCATAGCCATAATCTACTCAGTACCCTAGCTCGTAGTCAACGCCATCAGATCCAGTCCTGATGGATTCAGGTTGAGGCTGCTTCCGCTGTCCACGCTCGCGCTTGCTCCTAGCGAAGTTTCGCTGCTTGGGAGCATCGTCGAGGATCTCAGAAACCAAGACTTCTGACGCGCCTTGTACCTGCCCACAATTGCTGCAGCGGCGGCGGATTATCGGGTATACCCACTGACAGCTGAGGCACACCCAAGTTGGCTCGTTTGGTCTTGCTGGTCTTATTCCTTCGGGCATGACTCAAAAGTGGTACAGCGAGTGGAAATGGTGTGATGACTACTGGGTCATCGCTGCCGTCAAAGAACAAGCATCCGAATGGTAGCTCCCTAGATTCGATTGGCATTGCATCTCCTCAGTAGATATATAAGCTATCCATGACGCGGTAGTCTTCCTTCGCAGCCTCAGCTGAGCTTTTGTGCCACTTAGGATCAGGGTCAGCGTAGCCAGTCCGCTGCGATCCTACCCGGCCTGCGATCCTACCAATGATCACAGCAGGTTAGCCTGGTTGGATTACGATCTCAGGGTGAGATCGTAATCGACCTGCGATCCAAACCGAAACACAAAACGCACAATCACAACGCTCCTCTTCGGGGCTCTGATCGCACCAACACGAAGCCCGTAGATCTCTTGGCACCATGGCGGCGGCTCGATCGCCTTCGTTACACCTGATCGCTTCGTCACGCTCGGCGCAACATGTGCACGGGCACTTATCTTGTTCGTTCATGGTATCTCCCGGAAGAAGTCCAGCAACTCTGCCTGGGTAGGTATCCTTTGATCCTTGCTCATACTATATCGAGCCTGGATTCCCTTAGGTAACTCAACAGGATGCACAAGGCAGAACTTGTTGTGGTCGATTGTGCAGACGCACTTAGGCTCAGGTTGTTCTGCTTTAGTCATGGAGGTACGCTTCAATCAGCTGCTCGGCTGCTGTCATATCTCCAGGTATCCTTGTGCCATCAGTCTGGTAGCTTGCTTGATAGCTACACCGAGTGCCAGCGTCCCGAGGACGTACTTGCCTACCACCTTCTCACCTTTGCCTTCCTCGTGGCGGTAGAGGGTATGCCTGAGCAATCCTCGCTTGAGCTTGAAGGTGATAGTCGAATTGGTTTCAGAGTTGTGGAGGATGACAATGGGTCGAGCTTTGAGAATGAAGCCACGAGCTAAGTCAGCTAGCTTGCTCGCTGCAATGCTGCCTACGCCTTCATCCACTGACTCCCAGGCATCGTCAAAGAAGACACCATGATACGTTTGTCCTCGAGGGACCTCCTCGAGCTCAGCGCCATGCGTAGCTTTGAACAAACGCTTAGCGTACTCGTCAAGTGTCTCAGCTGCTTTAGTCATCATTGCCCGTACCTAGGCTGTCCTCTTAGCAGCCCGATCCCGAAGCACGAACTTGAATGACACTCCTCCACGAGGGAGGGATGTGATCACCTTAAAGTACGGCGAGTCCTTTGGAGATTGACTCATCTGAGGTTCTGCTGCTAGAACACAATTGGTGCAGTGGCATTGCTCATCAGAGGGATCGTGCTGCTTAAATTGTTGCTTGATGCGCATCTAACTTCCTTGATCGCTTACGAGCATCGTGGTAACAATCCACCGAGCAATAGGGACCCTTGCTGTAAGGCTTACTCCTGAGAGTCCTCTTCCAGTTAGCGATCTGGTAATCCGTCAGCTCGAAGCCACAATCTGGGAGAATACATCTCATTGTGCTTCTACCGTAGTACTTGCGCCTACGGAGAATCCTTTATCCAGCCCTTCAAATACCTCATTCGGAACGATGTGTCGTCCACTTCGAGGATTCTTGGAGCAAGTATCAGCCGGGTGGCAGTCGAGATCGAGGCACTGTCCGCAAGCTAGACAGGAGTACTTATGCTCGTTATGGTTCGTCATCAGGCTTTCGTTACCTGTGCCATTCTCTTCGTGCGTTCACTGCTGTATCAAAATTGACGAGACAGCGGATGAGGTAGTCAGCTAGAATATGGTCAGGAGTATCCGAGCCATTCTCCATCGACTCAGAGTTGATCAAGTTCTTCAGCCTCTCTCTGAACTCTTTGTCACTGTAGCCTGCTGATGGGTCGACGGTCTCTGGAGCATCGACCATCTGCTCAATCAGCTGCTCCGCTTTGGTCATCAACCTGTCATCACGATCGCGGTAGGACCAACTACGTCATACGAATAGTCTTGGAAGTCCATGTCGTAGGTCACTTCTTTCATATCCCGAGGGTTAGCGAATACGACATGCACGCCTTTCGAAACAGAAATGAGCTTACGCGCTTTAACTCCCATCTCACTGAGGTACTGTTCAACATCGCGAACTGTCATCCCCTCGGACAAGGGCTTCTTGCTGACTACCTGCTCGATCAGTGCTTCTGCTTTAGTCATAGGCTTCTTCCTTTTCTTCCTCTCGAGAGGACTGACTACGCCTGGCTGGTCCTGAGGACCAATGAATGGATTCCTCGAAGTGTTCCAGTTGATGTCTTCGACAGCTCCAGGCACGCCATCCTCAACTGCATGCTCAGCTCCCTCATCATCCCGAACAATTAAGACATTGGAGTCAGTCCCAATGACTGTCCCTTCGAGTGCATCCCCGCCTACCGTAGTCCAAGAGTATCGAGTACCTACGATAGCATCTCCGTTGATTTGCCTGTCTATAGCTTCTCTCGTGCGAGACCACCAAGGCATGGTAGGATCCAGCTCAGTCATCTTCCACCGGGTAGCGGACCTTTACAGTCCACCTTGCAGACCCAGGCGGTCTCGCCTTTCAGGTTCGTCGGACGAGTAGACCTCAGGTGAACCATCCTATGACAGATAGCGCACTGGGTGATAGCGTAGGCATTGGCGTTCTGACTCATAGCTTGACTCCAGCTCTCGTAGCCTTGGCTAGCTTTGACAAGGCATCGCTCAAGACTTGGCAGTCATCGCATACGCAGGGACACTCCATGCTGTCCTCCCACTTGCTCCAGGCTTCCAAGACTTCTTTGATTGCTTCCGTCATGACTTCGGAGGCTTGGACGTCACGAACACGCTGCAGGCATGCTCCTTAGGGAGGACGCCAGTGACCCTGAAGGTCGTCTGACCTACTTCGATTTGGTCTCCTGCCTTAGGAGGAGAGTTCCTCTCATCGCTGTAGATCGGGCCATCGTTGTTCGGAGCATAGTAGTTGCAAGTGATCATTGGTTTGTACCTCTCCCTTAGGGCAGGGAACTAAGGATAGGGTTCTTTGTGGCAGTCAGGCTTAGTCAGGAAGTGAATGAGGAATCCTAGGTAGAATGCACGTCGTACCGTCAAAGCGGCTACCGCTAGGTTACAAACCACTATGATGACCTCGTGCATGCACGCGTAAGGGCGGGAAGTACTAATGCGTAGGTCTTCTAGGGAGTTTATCCCGAGCTAACTCAAGTTTATCCGAGGCCAAACCATGGCGGTTCTTGACGATAATCGGAACCTCATTAGGATAGCCAATAAAGACGATATCAGCTTCCGTGACCTCCTTGAGAGGCAAGCCGTCCGTAGGCGATAGGTACAGCACTTTGTTACACCAGCGCATTAGTTACTCCTTTAATGGGTCTTTTAGGGGATTCATAGAAGTAGCGACAGCCACAGTTCTCTCTTAGGAGCCTGAGCCTCTACCCAATTGACCATATAGAGGTCAGCAGCCCCGTCATTGTCAGCTTCGAAGGTATGATCTAGCTGCCAGTCAGGCACAAAAGGATATACATAAGAGTGCAGGTCGAGCATCTCCTTGTTGTCTTCCTTTACAGGAAGAGCGAGAGCTCTACTTGCCTTCTCGCTTGTCCAGACTTCGAAGGTCATACTCCGGCTTCCCTACTTGGTACGTCCCTAGCGAACATGTACTCCCTATGAACCGTATGCAGTAGCCTATTAACTGCTTGGTCGTAAGGACTAGCTGAGGGTTTCCAGTGGTTCAGCCTGTAACTAATATATTTGAAGTACTCCCTCTCGGCCTCAAGGGTCAGGTCTTGGTAAGCACCTGTGAGAGACATGTGTAGCTCTTGACTGATCTGGAGGAGACCTATCTTGAAGAGCTCTTCTCGTCGTTCAGGAGTCATTTGAAGTCCTCAGGGGAACGTAGGTGCCTTAACAAGGAGACGTCCCTTACGTATCTGTTCACAGTCAGGACACAGCCTGGGATGCTTCTTGACCTCCATACCTCTAGGAGTATCCATGAGAGCTACGTCCGAGCGATAGAAGTATCCTCCTCGCTGACCACGACGACGAGTAGGCTTTGCTCCACAGAGCACTTGTCCTTCTTTAGTCCAGTGAATCCTGAATGACATCAGCTTGCCTTCTCCTCACGCTATAAACTTAGTCAGAGCGGCCTTCGTCGGAGGCCAGCACTCTACGCAGTAGTAGATACGGTTGGAGATACCATTGCTCTTCCATCCAGATTCTCCCTTAAAGTAATGAAGGCAGCTTTGGCAGTGCCTCCAAAAGAGACGATCCCACAAGGTCATAGGAATGAAAAGAGGACTGTCATCGACTGATTGCTTCATCTGTTTCTCACTGAGTATGCTCCTTAACGAGTTCGAAGCATTCTCCAGTGCGTACTACTGCTACATGATCTCCATCCTCGCAATGGAACCAGCCCTTCCAAGGCATACCCAAGCCTCCACACACGCCACAGATACACTTGTCATTCTCGTAGTCATAGTGACCTGGGACAGAACGCATTTGGATACGTCCTCCACCTACCCTAGAGACAGAGACTGTTTGATCTTTCATGTCTCCAGCACCTGTGTCAGACTCCACACCCATTCTCCCCAGTGGTGATCTATCGCATCTAGCGCTACCTCAGGTCCTTGGACTGTGAAGTACACTACGTCTGGAATATCAGGGAGGTCACTGATATTCCAAATTTCGAATCCAGCCTTACGTAACTCCGTCTCAGCATCCTTCGGAGCAGTGATTTTTCCTCTATAGATCATTTTGTCATCGAGTCCTCTCCGAGTAAGGAGTAGGACCACCAGGTTCTCCAGCAGGCATGACTAACCACCACATCCACCATCTACTGAGTTTCTCACTGAGCTCCTCAGGAGGAGCAAGAAGATGCCATCCGTCAGCCATTGCTTGTAACACAGTATCATACTGAGGAAGCTCGCAGCCGGGCGTCATACCTATAGGCTTATAAGGAACGTATAAGTTAGGATCCTCTCCACCCCATCCAATGACTTCTGATCGTAGACCTGATCCTTCAGTCGTTAGAGTGAGGACCTTCTGTTTGGTAGGAGGAGTCATAATCCTTCTCGCAAGCTCTCAGCAGCTTCGAGTGCCTCTCGAGCTATGCAGTAGGAGCAGTTCTTGTGAGGATAACGACCTGAGATATCGATAGGCTCTCCTGAAGGAGCAATGAGGAAGTTCTTGAGAGCTTTCTCCAACTGACTGATGACTGCTTGTTCGCTATCGCCTTGTTTCGCTAGTCCCGTCGAGTCTCTCATCTTACGCTCGAGATCAGCCATCATTTGATCCCATACTTCTGGAGTCATTTCTCTGGATAGCTCCTCACCCTTACCTACATAGAAGTCTCGACGTACCTTTGTCCTACGAGGTACGGAAGCAAGATTGGAAGGCTTACTAAAGTCAGGAGGATCATCAATAAAAAGGATCTCATGGATTACCTCTCTTTCTACAGGGTATCAGAGCCACCAGTCATCTGTGTTCTCGCGCTTCAGGGTTTCCTCGGTGATATAGGAAAGCTGGTCCGGCATCATGTTCGGAAGCCAAGGAAACAGCACGAGATAGCGAAGTGAGTCTCTGAAGTCTTTGTACTTTTCTGCTAGCTTGTCAGGCAGGATGTCAGGGTCTCGATTGCTCATGAAGCTGGAGTAGGCCAGAGCGTTGATCGTGTTGATGCAGTTCGCACGGATCCGGAGCTTTGGCCGGTTTAACGTCGAAAGAGGCTGGTTGAGGTCCCAGGCGAGCATCTGGCGCAGCTTCCCGATACCGATTTCCTCGCGCCCGGTGCCCTCGA
>SDBV01012615.1_pt1 | contig 10817 bp, 3 predicted proteins | sample 2277081 | NCBI WGS metagenome assembly SDBV01 (sample SAMN10402039, study PRJNA504765) | marine sediment metagenome | isolation source: marine sediment core GS10_PC15, 223 cmbsf | place: Arctic Ocean: Southern Knipovich Ridge | collected 2010
GTCATAACCAGCCTGACGGATTCGGCTGGAATCGCCGCCAATATCAGCGACGAACGCGGTACTGGCGTGATGCAGTTCAGTGGGCAGACCATTGAACTCTCCATCCTTGACTCCGATGCGGTGCCCGACCCAGCCACTAGCAACGTCTGGTCAGAGCCCTTCACCATCGCTGCCACAAATGATAACTGCGCCCGGACGGTGTGGGTGCTTTTCAATCGTGGTGACACCTGGGAAATCTCGACCGAGGGTCTACCCACCGACTTTATTGGCGACATCATCCGCTCGGCGGATCTCGACGGCGACGGCCGACCGGAGCTCGTGCTGTCGTCCAACACCCTTGGCCCGCGGTTCCTGGTCTTCGCCTGGCGAGGCGCCGAGGGATGGCAGCCGGCCGAGCACCTGGGCGTGCTCAGCGCCTCCTACCACTACAACGTCGAGCCGGACGACGGCGGGGTCTTTGCCACCTTTGTCCAGTTCCGCCGGTACGGGGGCGAGACCCGGGCGCGCAACGGCATCGTGTTCTACCCGACCAGCTTCGACGGCGAGTTCTCAGCCCCCGAACCGCTGCTGTGGGACGCCGAACGCGGGGACGTCTTCTTCCGCATTGGGGTCGGCGATCTCAACGGCGACGGCCGCACCGATCTCGTGGCCAGTCGCAAGAGCGGCGGGCTCGAGGTCTACGTGCAGACCGGGGACGGCGAGTTCTACCGTGAGCGCGGATCCGAGTTTGCCGGCCTCGGCCGCGTCTTTGACATCCGCCTCCTCGACCTCGATGGCGACGGCCGCGACGACATCGTTGCCGGCGCCGTCACACTGGGCGAAATGCCGGGAGGGGTGTACGTGTGGCTGACAAGGCCAACGGAATGATTTCGGATTTCGAATTTCGAATTTCGAATTTGCCATCCCCCTTACCCCTTTGCCGCTTGACTTGGAGTGGCAAGGGTGGGATGATTTTTTAGATCGGATGAGGGGCGACAGGTATTGACAGGACATCCACCTGATGATATATTTTATGCTGTGATGACATAAATTGAGGATAAGTTGTTAGGAATAAATCATTTACAGGAGGTGATGCGGGACATTGGAGGAGGGTAGAGACCGTTTGATCCGGTCCTTGTGGCCGGCAGTTCACGTTCGAAAATCGATAGGAATATGGAAGGAGCTGAGCATGAAAAGGTTTCTGACAATGGCGCTGGCGGGGGTTTTGGCTCTCGGTTTGGGTAGCGCCGCGTACGCCGTCGAGTGTGCGTTGGACGTGGTTCCCGCGTCGACGCTGCTCTTCCCGTTTGTGGAGTATGATTACGAGCAGGGTGCGATCGACAACAGTGGTCAGACCACGCTGTTCGCCATCACCAACGTTTCGAGCGATGCGCAGATCGTCCACATCACGCTGTGGACCGACTACTCGATCGCAATCCTGGACTTCAACCTGACCCTCACGGGTTACGACGTCCAGACCATCAACATCCGCGACATTCTTCGCGACGGCATCCTGCCGAGCGATGACACCGGCGCCAACGAGTGGTGGGATGGCGTGGCTCCGACCAACGCCGGCCCCTCGCCGTTCGACGACGGTCCGTACTCGACCTTCAACGAGCTGTGGGGCGGCACTCTGGGTCCGTACTTCACGGCCAACGGTCTGGCCGATCCGGTATCGACCAATCCGCTCAACTGCGACCCCGCCGCCTGGGTTTCGTCGCCGGTCAACTACCGCGCGCCGGCAGGCAACCTCCCGGCCGGTACCCTCGCCATCTCCAGGGCCTATCTGCAGTCTCGCCAGACCGCCCCTACCGTTTACCGGGATTGCGCCTGGGCAAACGACGTCGTCTTCCCGCTCGGCACCTGGTTCACCAACCAGGAAGCCCGCGCGACCTGGATGTACATCACCGCCGATGTGGTCGGGGCCTGCAACAAGGACCTGCCCGACAGTGATGCGCTGTCCTACTTCGGCGCCTCCGGCGACGGCGTGATCACCGCCAACGTGCTGATGGGCGATGTGCTCTATCTCAATGCCGGCGACAATTTCTCCGAGGCCTATAACGCGGTTCACCTCGAGTCGAACCCGGGGCTCGCCGCGCCGGTCTCCTTCTACGAGCGGTATCATGGCGGCACTGGCCTCCAGCTCCGTGAGCCTCTGCCGACAGCGTGGGCCTTCCGCTACATGTTCTTCTCGGACGCCTCGGCCGACACCTGGATCCGCACCTGGAAGGGCGGCACGGACAGCAGCATCGTCGTCGATATCGATGACACCATGACCGGCCCCGGTGGCACCATCAGCGGCCCCGGCCCGGCATTCATCTATGCCAACAGCTGCATCCCCTACACCTACTACGCGTGGGACGAGGATGAGAACGTGAACGCGGTCGGCCCCGGCTTCATTCCGCCGTGGTCGGGCGTCGAGGATCCGGATCCGATCCCGGTTCCGAACCTGTTCCCGCTCGAGACCCAGGAGGTCCGGGCCAGCGAGTTCTTCCTCGTTGCGGATGCTGGCACCCCCAACGCCTTCTTCGGTTGGATGATGTTCATCTGGCCGCTGTCGAACTGGGACGGGGCGAACCCCACCATGCCGCCTTACGACGCCTACCAGACCTGGATGGGTGTGAAGTATGCGGCCTTCGGCCAGTACACCGCCGGGCGCACCGCCGCGGTGATGGCCAACTACAACTGCGATCCCAATCAGACCCTGGGCAACGGCCTCGGCATCGGCATGTACTCTGAGTAAGGGCTCATCATTATCAACCTCGGGGGCGGCCTTCGGGCCGCCCCTTTTTTCCGGGTCGCAGCCGGGGACGACCGGTGCGACCGCGCCAGGAGCGCGCCTGGTACACACTTGGGCCGAGAGCCAAGCTAATGACTGGAAGCTGGTTGACGCGTGTGATTCGTGGAAAAGAGGCTGGGCCCAAGTGTGCTACCTGGCATCCTCCTGGCGCCCCGCCGGCTTTGCCACGAAATTGACGCGGGATTCGGCCGGCCCCGGCTGCGACCCGGAAAAAAGATGGTTGACAGAAAACCGGAAACTCCGTATATTGCCGCAGCGCGGCGATGGTCTCTGCGACCGCGGGTGACCACGGTCACTCCCCGCCGGAGAATTCCTAAAGTACTGAAAAAATACGGCTCTACGACGTCTTGCGGGTTTGACACCAGGGACGTCGGTGGGATACCTTCCAGGTTGGAGGTGCGTATGTTACGCACGTGGAACCGGACGATACCGATCTTCCTTCGCACCGCGCCGATCCTGGCGCTGGTGCTTTTCGTCGTCGCGCCCGCCTCGCCGGCCGCGGCCCAGACCCACTGCACGACCTGGGTCGACACCCTGCTGACCTACGAAAACCGCCCGCCGTCCGTCCAGTGCGTCAGCGACCCCAGCTTCCCCCGCTCCTCCGACGTCGAGACCTTCCGTTGGAAGGGCCACGACTACATGATCATGAACAGCGGTAACGAGCTTTGGATCTACAATGTCGACGACCCGGCAAACCCGGTCCTCACCGCGACCTCGGACTTCGATTTCGGCGTCCGCGGCGACTCGGACTACGACCTCATCGACTTCGACGTCTGCGACGGGTGCCGTTACGGGATCCTGTCGCACAAGGTCAAGCGGACCGTGGTCTTTGATCTCGGCGCCGGCGGCACACCCTCCTTTCCCGGCGGCGCGTACGCCTTCTACGACGGCGTCGATCTCCAGATCGGCGGCTTTGTCTTTTCGAAGGGCGGCCAGCAATACCTCTTCACCGCCGGTCTGCCCGATGGTTGCGGCGGCGTTTCGACCCTCTACACCGTTGACGGCGTCGGCAATCTCGGCTTTGTCGGCTGCATCGAGGTCGGTGGGGCGGGATTTCTCCTCAAGGGGCTGCACGAGTACGACACCGGCGCCGCCTTCTATCTCTATGCCGGAGACCGGAGCGGGATCGCCCACGTCTTTCGCGCGGACGGCGCCGGGGCCGCGCTGTCGCTGACCTACATCACATCGCCTATCGGGATGTCGGGGCGGCGCTACGAGCTCTCGATCGACCGCAACAACGCCCTCCTGGCCTCGGGCAACCTGGGCGCGTCGGAGATCCAGATCTGGGATGTCGCCAACCCCGAGGTCCCGGTTCGGCGGTGGACGGTCCCGGGGTCGGCGAACAACGTGTCGCTGAGGTCGCCGAGCCCCGGCAGCGTGCCGACCCTGATGACCAATGTCGCCGGTTGGCCCAACTCGACCCGGACCTTTACCGTCGGCAGCACGGGCCCCGAAGAGTTCGAGGCGACGTACTGGACTGATAGGTCGCTGGTCCACAACGACCTGCTGAGCTGCGCCTTCGCGTCCGGAGGCGCCCTGTCGCCCGACGGCTCGGTCCTCTTCCTCAGCCGCTATGCCATGCACCAGGTCTTCGACCTCTCGGATTGCCTCGAGCCGACGCCCGCCGTGGCCGATCTGGTCATCACTCCAGACCCGGTCTTTCCCGGGGACACCGTAACCGTACGTGACACGACGACGGGACGGGTCGACCGTTGGGCGCTGTGGGTCACCGAGGAGCCGGGTGGCGTCGTCGTGGCGGGCAGCGCGACACCGTCGGCCACCAACCCGAATGTGATCACCTACCAGATTCCCCAAAATCTGCCGTGGGGTACGAGCTATCAGGCCCACATCCTGGTCGAGAGCAGCGACCTTACGCCGGACGTTCCATCCTTGGACGACAACATCACCATCAATCGCACGCCGGAGGCGACGATCGCGATCGCTCCTTCGGCCGTGGTGGTTGGCGAGAGCGTCACTCTGACCGCGACCGCGGAGGGCAACCCCGGCGCCAACCCCTACACGTGGACGATTGATCCTCCGACCGGCGTGGATATTTTCCGCGATGGCGCCTCGACGACGGTCGCCCTCGACCAGTCCGGGGTATGGGCCTTTAGTCTCACTGTCGACTATCAGCACCTCACAGACGCCGGTGGCGCCTATCAGGCCACCGCCGAGATCACCGGCTTCAACGTCACCTCGGTGGCGGCGGACTTCACGATCTCGCCCTCGAACCCGCTCCACACCCAGGACATCATCCTCAACGGCTCGAGCTCCAAACCCGTGGGCGGCAATCTGAGTTATGCGTGGACGGTCGAGGAGTTCTCCGGGCCCGGAGCCTACACCGGTTGCCCGGCGGCGGCGGTGTGTACGATTCCGGGAGATTCCCTGGAACCTGGCACCTGGTACACGGTCAGCCTCCTGGTGACCAACAACGACGATGCCAAGACGTCATCGACCTCGCAGAATGTCTTGGTGGGCAACGGCGCCATCCAGCCCAGCATCAGCTTCAGCCCTGCGAACCCCGAGATCGGCACCAACCTGGTCTTCACCGTCAACGGCGTGCCGGGAGACATCGACAAGGCGAGTTGGACGATGGGTGGGACCGGTTGTGACGGGGCCGATCCAACCCCGGAGTGCATTCCCTCGCTCTGGAACGACTGCAAGGCGCTCGCCTACAAGTACAGCTCCGGCGGGAACAAGACGGTCACCGTCACGGTCGAGGTTGGCAGCAACACCTTCACAGCCGATCCGGTGTCATTGACCGTGGCATCGGCCGGAAGCTGCACCGGCGGCGGTGGCGGAGGCACCCCGTGCAGCTACAGCCTGAGCTCCACCTCCACCACCATCGGCAAGGCCGGCGGCGAGAAGACCTTCCAGGTGACGACGACCTCCGGTTGTTCCTGGACCGCGGCCACCAGCTTCCCGTGGCTGACAGTCCTCCAACCCACCGGCCAGACAACCGGCAGCGGCACCGTGCGCTTCCGGGCCGACGAGAACACCGGCCCGCAGCGCGTCGGCAGCATCATCGCCGCCGGACGCGGCTTTGTCGTCACCCAGAATGCGCCCGACGTACCGGCCAACTTCACGCTCTCCAACTCCCACCCGGAGATCGGCGAGGTGGTGACGATCACCGTCGACCCGATCCTCGTGGTAACTGGCTGGGACTTTGGCGAAGCCGACTGCCGCGGCAACAGCCCGGTCATCAACTGCACCTTCCTGCCGAGCGGCGCCTGTAACACCATGCAGTGGACTTTCCCGACATCGGGCGAGAAGAGCATCGAGATGGTGGTGGCCGATGGACGCATCAAGACCAAGAATCCGGTGGTCCTCAAAGAGGGCGAGTGCTGTCTCGCCGACGCCCGCCCCGACGCCCACTTCACCATGAGCGCGGACGAGGCCTACTCCGGCGAGAAGGTGGTCTTCACCGACACCTCGTCGAAGTCGGGCCTCAATACCAAGGCCTTGGGAATCTCGTGGGCGCCCGCTGACCCGGAGATCGGCCAAGATATCAATTTCTTTGTTGACGGGGTGGTCGGTACCGTCACGGAGGCAACCTGGGACCTCGGTGACGCCGGGTGCGATGGGCCATCCACCGAGGTCTGCGTGCCGGACGGACTCTTCAGTCAATGCCCAACAATCAGCTTTGCCTACGCCTCGGGCGGACCGAAATCGGTCAGCGTCACCCTCGAGCTCTCCGGTGGCGGCACCGACAGCACTGGTCCGGTGACGGTCGACGTCGCCAACAGCGGCACCTGCGACGACACCGGCGGCGGCGGTTGCAGTTATACACTTAGTGAGTACTCGAAGAGTTTCCCGCCTGAGGGAGGCAGCGGCGCCTTTGACGTCAACACCACCGCCGAGTGCGCCTGGAACGCGACCACGAGCTCGTCGTGGGTGACCCTCAACTCGGGCCAGGGCTCTGGCCCTGGACCGGTGGCCTACACAGTTGCCGCCAACGGAGGGCGGTTCTCCCGTGCGGCGATCATCAGGGTCGAAGGAAAGATTCACAGGGTGACCCAAGGCGCCGACCTGGGTAACACCGCGCCGACCGTTTGGCAGTGGACCGTCACCAGGGTCGAAGACGAGGACGGCAGCCCGGTCAGCGAGGACGTGGCCACCGGCAGCGAGCAGAACTTCAGCCATGTCTTCAGAGACCCGGGTCGGTACCGGGTGAGCCTGACCGCTATCAACTGCTTCGGCTCCGACTCGACCCTTGACTACGTCACGGTCGAAGACGCGCCGGTGGAGGACTTCGTGGTCGGCGCGGCGGTCAGCCTCGACGGCGCCAACGACACCCACTGGGAGTCCGACCTCCGTTTCTTCAACCCGTGCGGCGAGGACCTCGCCGTGCGCATTGAGTACCAACCCGAGAACACTGATAACACCGGCGCCGACCTGGTCTTCCGCGAGTTCGGGCTCGGACCGGACGAGACCCGGGTCTTCGCCGACATCACCGAGGCCATTCCCGGTCTCGAGGGTAACGAGATCACGGGCTCGGTTCGCATCGAGTCGCAGAGCGATTCGGGCTGCAAGGTGCTGTCGATCTCCCGCACCTTCAACGACACTCCGGAAGGCTCGCTCGGGCTCTTCGTTCCGGCGCTGCCCGTCAAGCGCGTCGGACGTGAGTTCCTCGATCTCACGGGTCTGATTCAGAACGAGGACTACCGCACCAACCTGCGGATGGTGAACTACGGCGATGAGGAGGTGTGGGTTCCGATCACCGCCTACGACAAGGGCGGCCACCAGGTCGGCGAGACCAGGAGCGCCCTGGTTCACGGCCACAGCACCAAGCAGCTCAACGAGATTGCCCTCTGGCTCGGGTTGGAAAGCGATCCTGCGCCGTTTTCGGTGCGGGTGGGTGTCGACGGCTACGACGTCCAGGTCCTTGCTACGGTGGTCGACAACCTCACCGGCGACTCGGTCCTCTATCTGTCCTCGTTCCACGATGAAAACCAGATCTGGTTGGCCGGCGTCGCCAGTCTCGAGGGTGTCAACGAATCGCAGTGGCGCACCGATCTGTGGCTCTACAACCCCACCGGGGACTGGCTTGCGGGTCAGGTGGAGTTTGTGGTCGGTGACAACCCGACCGATGTCTACGGATTCGAGTGGCCGAACCTCAGCGTCAACCGGACCAAGCAGTACCTCGACATCGTCTCGGAAGACCTCGGTCTCGAGGAGGTTCGCGGCTACATCGTCCTCACCGGCGCCGACGGAGGTCCCGCGCCGCAGGTTGCAGCGCGTACCTACAACCTCGATGCCGAAACCGGCGGGACCTACGGGCTCAACCTCCAGGCCTTCGGCCCCGACGACCTCCTGCTGCCGGGCGAGATCGCCTACATCACCGGGGTCTCGAACTCGGAAGACAAGAGCGTCGGTTTCCGCACCAACATCGGTCTCCTCAACACCGACCGTGAAGGGTGGACCGGCGTGCGGATCACGCTCTACGACATCTTCGGTGCCGAGGCGGCCGAACCGTTCGAGTCATCAATCGCACCCGGAAAGCTGTGGCAGTTCGACGTCTTCAAGAAGCTGGGTCTGCGTGACGTGACCATGACCGGCTCGATCAAGGTGGAGGTCACGAGTGGAGGTGGCGTCGCGGCCTATGCGACCGAGATCGACAATCGCACCCAGGACTCGATCTTCATCCCCGCGCAAAGGAAGTTCCAGGGATTGGTGCCGCAGTAGCGTCGGATCAGGCAAATCAACCACAGGGGCTGCGTTGCAGCCCCTTTTTTCGTTTGAACGTTGAACGTTAGAACGTTCCAACGATTCCGCCGGTGGCACGCTTGTTGCTTTATAATCCGGAGCGACCGAAACTAGGTGCCGGGATGGCACCTTCCCGAGGAGATTCTAAATGAAACGATTTCTCATGATGATCCTGCTGCCGGCGTACCTTGCCGTGCCGGTGATCGCAGCGGCCGAGACCCTTGAGCCGGGCGAGATCGTGGATCGAATGATCGCCGCCGCCGGCGGTGAGGCCTTTGCAAAGATCGGCGTGCTCAAGCTCGAGGTCGAGCAGGAGGAGACCCGGAACGACGGCACAGGGGCGACGAGCACGTACACCGTGTACGTCGACACGGCGAACCTCGAAAACCAGCGCATCGAGTATCCCGGCGATGTCGTTGTGGCCCACCACGGGGCCGGCGGTTGGTCGACCAAGGGCGGCGTATTGGACGATCGACCGCAGACGACGGTGATGGCGGAAAGGGCTCTCAACCAGACTCTGTTCCCGCTGCTCCTCCCATACAGCCTCGAGATGGAGGGAGCGTGGGTGAAGGAGATCCGGGAGACGACCCTCGATGGGCGCGAGGTCTGGCTCCTCGCCCTGCCCTTCGCCAAGGGCTTTTTCGCGTCGCCGGTGATGACGACTACCTGGCTGATGGTGGTGGCCAAGGACGACTACTCGATCCTCGCCTACGAGTTCGTGCCGCCGGTCCAGTACCGCGATGTCTCTCCAGTCGGCATCCGGTACCGCGTCCTCAAGCGGCAAGAGCTCGAGGGCGCGCAGCTCGCCGAGCAGCTCCTCCTGGTCGGCATCAACGCCGCTGGCATCGAGAGCGGCGCCAACCGGGTGACCAAGATCAAGGCCTCCACCGTGCCGTGGGACGTGACCCTCTTCCTCAGTCCAGCCCAGCTCGACGCCCTCGAGCAGGAATAATTCTCAGTTCTCAATTCTCAGTTCTCAATTCCTATCCCCTACCTTTTTCTGGAGCGTTTGGCGGTCATTGAGAATTAAGAACTAAAAATTGAGAATTGGTGATCATGCCGCGCCGCGCGTTGACAGCACCGCCGGGATCGTTTTGAGGATGATCTTGAGGTCGAGCCACAGCGACCATTGGTCGATGTAGGCGAGATCGAGGGTGGTCCAGCGGCTGAAGTCCTCGAGCCCGGCGCGTCCCGAGACCTGCCACAGACCGGTAAGACCCGGTTTCATGGAAAGCCGCCGCCGTTGCCAGCGCTCGTAGCGCTCGACCTCCTCCGGGAGCGGTGGGCGCGGGCCGACCAGCGACATGTCGCCGCCGAGCACGTTGAAGAGCTGCGGCAGCTCGTCGAGCGAGAGGCGGCGCAGGACACGACCAACCGGCGTTACCCGAGGATCGTGCCGCGCCTTGAAAGCGGGCCCTTCGACCTCGTTGAGGTGGGCGACCTCGTCGAGTCGGCGATCGGCGCCCTCATACATGGTGCGGAATTTATAGAGCGTGAATCGGCGGCCGTTGAGCCCGCAGCGCTCCTGCGAGTACAGCACCGGACCCTTCGACCCGAGCTTGATCGAGAGGGCGATGAAGGGCAGCAGGGGTGCGGTCAGCGCCATCCCCAGGGCGGATGCGCCGATGTCTCCGAGTCGTTTGAGAAAGAGCGGAAAGGGCGCGCCCGGGGTGTTGGTGAAGGTCAGCAGCGGGATGCCCTCGAGCTCCTCGAGCACGACCCGCGCCTTCATGTGCGGGAAGTAGAGGGCGACGCGGGCGCGGATCCCGAGCTCGGCGCAGAGCAGGAAGGCGTCCTCGAACTCCTCGAGCTGGCGCCGCGAGAGCACGAAGATGACCTCGTCCACCACCTCCTCCTGGAGGATCCGCGGCAGATCGTCGGCGGCGCCGAGGACCGGCAGCCCGTCCACCTCATCGGGGTGGGCGCCGTTGGGGGCGACGAAGCCGAGCAGCTTCAGACCCCAGTGGGGGTGATCCGTGATGATCCGCGCCACCTCCTCCGCGCGCGGGTTGATGCCGACGATCAGGAGCGTGCGGTAGTTGTAACCGCGACGGCGGATCCGCCGCGCCCCGAGCCGCAGAACCAGCTTCTCGGTCAGCAAGAAGACCAGATCGAGGGTCGCAAAGAGGATCAGGAAGGGCCGCGAAACAAAGTCGAGCCGCAGCAGCCATCCGGTGGCCGCCAGCGTCAGGGTACCTGCCGCCACGACCTGAACGACCTGCCACACCTCCGAGGCCAGGGCCACGGTACGACGCGACGTATAGGCCTCGCGGGTCACCAGGAGCAGGGTCCAGATCGCGAGGACCAGCGGCAGCAACCCCAGGTAGCGCGA